>Ga0153969_1000015_pt1 | contig 25712 bp, 20 predicted proteins | sample TSGA053MetaG_FD_104702 | JGI IMG/M metagenome (GOLD analysis project Ga0153969, IMG submission 104702) | Attine ant fungus gardens microbial communities from Georgia, USA - TSGA053 MetaG | ecosystem: Host-associated > Fungi > Mycelium > Unclassified | place: USA: Georgia, George L Smith State...
ATGGGGGTACTTGCTCGCAGCGCCAGAATTAAGCCAACTGCATGTTGAACAAATATGAGCAGAGATTGAGGTGATCAGTGCTTGGGAGTGGAATTGAGTTCTTTTGTTATCACTAAGTCTTGACGACTCAAGGACCACTCGATGTAAGTGTTTAGGAAGAACTCGATGGAGTTCTCCATTGGATTGGACTACCTACTTATACTACTTTTACAAGTGGCTGTACATTACTAGTCCACAATCACATGTCCTTCTAGAATGTTCTACAATCACATGACCTTGTCATGTGATATGGTTACTTAAGTTCCCACACTTATTTATATCTTGAATGTGTGGGAAACTTGTTCCTTCTTAGGGCTCTCATAACATTTCTTATCAAGTTGATAAATGTATAAGAAATAGTTTTTTTCTTGAAAGTTATCTTATAACAAATCTCTAGAGACAAAACACTATATCTCTAGCACAATACAATAACCTCATGAGTAACATACTCAAGCAATGGTATACCCTTGCCAAACTAAGGGCAGAACTGGAGAAAAGAGAAAAAAAAAAGTGTTTTGGCCATAGAGGGTTTGGATACCTAGCCTGTAACTGCAGGAACCAGAAAGAGGAGAGAAAGAGAACACTGATCCCCTACAGTAAGTTTGAAGTATTGGCAAGTAGAGTGATGAGATATGGGATAAGAGAGGAAGTGAAAGTAAAGAGGCAGAAAATAGAAGAAGTGCAGTGTTTTAAATATTGGGAAGTAAGGCACTTCAAGTAGAAGTATCTAATAGCAAAAGCTGAGAAGGAGAGGAGAAAAGAGAAGGTAGCATATACAGTCCAACTGCAAAAGGTGCAGCAAGAAAAAAAACCAGTATATCTTATATGGGAAAAGGTACAGGAGTACTGTAATGAGTAGAGTATATCTCCAGAAGGTGTACTCCTACTTGAGAGAGGATAGATCATGGAGGAGATGGTGGCAACCAATGTGGACTGTAGAGAATACAAAGGCAAGGGGGTTTAGATCTATGAAAACCAAGGACAAGGGTTTCTTCTTGAGAAACAAGTGAAAAATGTATAGTGTAACCTTTGCAAGGAAGCATGAAACTGGAGAGAAGAAGAAGCAAGGAGAGAAGAAATGACAAGAGTGTGGAAGAAGAGATGCAATAGAAGGAAGAGTATTAGAACAAAAAAGAAGAGAGATTCTGTGCCCAGAATGTAAGATAAAGAAGAAGAAACTGTAGTGGAACTAGGAAGTAGTGGCATACCCCATAGAAGAAAAAGTATAGCAGAGTAGCACACAGACAGAGATTCTGAAAAGTGCAGCAAAGGAGGAAGTTAGCTAAAGAAACATTAGAAGAATGTTTAAGATATTGAGAGAGATATGGTTGAATATTGGAGTAAAAAAAGTAGATATACACAAAGGTATACTGTTATAGTCCTCTGTGACATCCTCATAGCAGTTACTTATCACCCACTTATCTCAGTCAGATTGTTTGTATATACCTTCCCAGTATTTGCATAAGTTTGCCTTTTTCCTTAGTTTATAAACTAGCAAGTTTCACTTAGTGCCTTAGCTTTGTTCATAACATAGTAGTACTAATCCAAACTCAGAATTCTTCCTTGCTATATCTAGAATACTATTTGGGCAGAGAACTCACCAATAGAGATTCTTTCTCCATCAACTCAACTAATTCCCCTGGTACACTAGGTGATACTTAACATATATTAGTTAAAGCACTTTTGGATAGTAGTATAGCAAGAATGTTCATGGATAAAAAGATAGTAGCTAAAATACAAAAGTTAAAAAGACCAGTGGTAGTAAGAAACGTGAATAGAATAAATAATAGTGCAGGAGCAATAACACCAGGTAGAAATTAATGTGAACTATAGGAATTATATAAAGAGGATGCAAATGAATGTCTGCAACTTGGAGAAAATAGATGTTATATTGGGCATACTATGGCTACAGGCCCATAACCCAGAGATAAATTAGGAAACAAGAGAAGTCAAAATGACAAGATATCCACCAATTTGTGGGAAAAATACATCAGAAAAGAAAGATATCAAGTAAAGGAAGAAAATTAAAAAAAGAATCAGAGCAGCAGACCAGGCAGACAGAAAAGAGTAGAAATAGATAATAGAGGAAAAATTTGATAATGAAGTTGAGTTAGATAGAGAGAAAGTTGCTATGATCAGCCTTATGTTATATAGGAGTTCTATAAGGGTGACTAGAGTAGAGTAACTCCAGGAAAATCCTCAGAGATTAGGATAAGACTCCTAGAGGGATACTTTATACTATATATATATTCTGACACTGGTATGTTCCTGTCTCTACAGTCCTAGTTGTCAGGGTCTAGAGTTTCAGAAGTGAGCTAAGAGTAATTAAATATTATATAGTAATATTTAATATATTACAGAGTTGCTCCAGGAAGTTGGTCTAGCATCAGGGATGGTATTGGTAAGATCCCCTTATAAGTTCTTTATGAGGATCAGGCATGTCTTGCTTCTTTCATTAATATTTCCCTATTTGTACAGTAGTTCAGTCAGTGTCTCATTGTTGGAGCATATTTTTTACTTGGTAGACCTCATATCTGCCATGTACTCTTTTCACTTCTACCTCATGGTACATAGATATATTGTTATGAGATAACTCCAAAGAGAGCCTGAAGAATTTACAGCACCTTCTACTATATACTACTGCTTTTGTTACCACACTTGATCACAAATTTACTACACTGTTTAGTAATGTTCATAATGGCTTTGCTATATATTACTGTAACTTGACTGTATATTGCTACTACTTGGCTACTATCTATTATCTTGTTACACTAACTCAGTAATAGTAATTAGTGATAGTAATTAGTGATAATCCTGAGTAACTAACAGGTTGACTAGTCAATTAAACTCATAAAATGGCTAAGTCTACTGACTGACAAGCTATAATCACTAGCTCAGTAATCATTCAACTATACTATAGTACCAAAAAGCTACTGAAAAATAAATTATATAACTTAGTTCTATAATACAGTTAATAATTTGAGTAGAGACTCATTACAGCCACTATAGCAACTTTACTGTACTTTCTGGTTTCTTGACTTCTACTGGGCTTCTCTACTAGTTTTTCATATTTTAGGCTATTTGGTAATATTAAGTAGGCTTACAATCTATCCAAATGAAATTTATCTTTTAAAGGTAGTAGAAATGAGTTGATCACCTTACCAAAAACATATCACAGTCACTCTAGCAACTTTACCACACTTTGTAGTTTCTTGACTTCTACTAGACTATTCTACTAGGTTTTGGGCTTCTAGACTGTTTGGTAATATTAAGTAGTCTTATGTCCTATTTTCATAAAATTTATCTCCTGAGGGTATTAGAAGTGAGTTGACTATCTCACCAGAAACATGTCACAGTCACTTTAGCAACTTTACCATACCTGGTAGGTTCTTGAATTTTGCTTGGTTATTTTACTAGATATTTTACTACTAGGCTATTTAGTAAAGTAGAATGAACTTATACTCTATTAAATAAGTTTTATGACTTCAACATAGTAGAAGTGAGTTGACAATATTACTAGCAGCTTGTCACAGTTATACCAGCAACTTTACAGTGCTTTGTAGTTTTTTGTTTTCTACTTGGTTATTTTATTAGATATTTTACTACTAAGCTATTTAGTGAAGTAGAATAATCTTATACTCTATTTAAATAATTTTTATTACTTCAGTCAAGTAGAAAGTCAACTTAACAATTCTAGTAAAAGCAAAGCTTATAACAATTACTTTGGTAACTTTACAAAAGCTGACAATTCCATTAAGAAATAGTATTAAACAAGATTATAACAGAGACTTTGAAGTAAAATTATATTTAGTTAGTATATATATATCTGCTAGTTCTTGTGAAGAGCAAACTAGAATATATTGTTGAGTTTTTTCCTATAATACTAAGATCTTTCTAGAAGTAAATTATTATAATATATAAACTTGTTGGAATTAGTCTTTTCTATGGATTTAGCCATAGATAAAGTGGTAAAAGAATAGGCTTGAATATTATGAGAAATTGAGTGTAAGTGGTCAATCTTAATTTAGTGTGAGCATAAGATATTTATATTATATGACTTAAAATTAAAATGACAGAGTTTTCCCTTATTTTTTTATTATACAAATAAAAAAATACAAGTTAAGTTATTATACTATTTATTTTTCTACACTACAAAGTCTCTTTTGCTCTTTGTTAGAAAGCTCATCCTGACAAAGAGCAAAAGAGGATAGATAGAAAGAATATATAAAAATACCTAGTATATGACCTAGAACATGCTAAGTAACAAATAAATAACAATAGATAAAAATAACTTAGCTTGTATTATATGCTAGATATATTCCAGAAAGAGGTGGATGAGGTAAAAAGAGAGAATAACATAACAAAAGACCTATATAAAAGAAAAAGTCAGTAATTACAAAAAATGCAAAATAAATCTTGAAAAATGCATACTCATCTTCAAAATGATACAGACAGCTGGGAAATATACTTGACATGTTCCTGAGATATAGACACACACTAGACATATTATCCTACTCATATACAAACAAAGTAGTGAGGTAGTGGTATGACAATCAACTTATACACAATAGTTAGAATAAGAGAAAAAATAGAAGAAAAATAAAATAAAAATTGTACTCACTGTAGGAAGGTTTGAGAGGGTACAGACATATGATAGATACATTGTTCTACTTGTGGAAAAATAGGAGCATGAGGTGGCAGCACAAAAATCAACCTGTATACAATAATAATTAGTATTAGACAAAAAATAAAAAGAAAAGCAATAAAAATATGCACTTACTATAGGAATGAAGGAGAAGATGGGGATACATGTTAAATGTGTTCTCCAACCTGTATACAAACCAAACAGTAAGGTGGTGGTGTAACAATCAATCTGTATACAATATAGTTAGAATAAAAGGAAAAATAGAAGGAAAAATTAAAAATATATATATACTTACTATAGAAATAGTGAAGATGGTGCAGATACATCATAGATGCATTATTCTACTTGCAGACAAATGGAGGCATGAGGTGGCAGTACAACAATTAACTTATATACAATAATAGTGAATATTAGACAAAAATAGAAATAAAACTAGTAAAAATGTGCACTCATGGTAGGAATAGAGGAGAAGATAAGAATACATGTTAAATTAGGTCTCTGGCTTGTATACAAAAAGAACAGTGAGGTAGCAGTATAATAATTGACCTGTATACAATAATAGTTAGTATGAGAAGAAAAATAGAATAAAATACAGAAAAATACAGAAAATATACATACTCACTGTAGAAATAGTGGAAAAGGTATAGACATATGTTGAACACATTACATAGCTTGTATATAAGAGAAACAGTAAAGTGGTGATATAACAATCAATCTGTATGCAATAATAGTTAGATAATATAAAAAAGCAGAATAAAATAGGTACTTACTGTAGAAATAGTAGAGAAGGTATAAGTGAATGATAGACATGTCTTCTTATCCTCAAGGTAGAAAAAACTGTCAGACTCTCCCCTAATGAGGAGACAATCTACTATATGCTCTGGTCAGTGGAAAGATGAATAAATAAATATAAGCAATCCTCTAGAGCTCAATAGAAAAAGGGATTTCAAACCCCAATTTTCTATACCCCCCCCCTAGACCAAGGCTGTCAAAGACTGAGCTGCCAGTACAAAAAAGGGATAGAGATTCTTCTCTTACCCAAGGCCAAGCAATCCCCTGACCATATCCAGATCACACAGGACCTAGGTACTAGACTGTGCTCAATGAGCTGGTAGCAGAAACTGCCTAGCAAAAAAGTCTTAGGAAAAAAAACAATATAACATATTAATTTTTTCTTTACTAAGAACTGTGGAAAAGTATAACTTATATTCTTATAATTAGCCAGGTATAGGTAGACCCACAAATGTATTTATTACCAAGTGCTTGGTATTAGATTGTTCCACAACAAGGAGACTAAAAAGTTTAAACATATAGAGGATCTACACTATGAGAAGTTAGTTAGTATACTAATTGGTTGATAAGCTATCAATAGTTTCTCTACAACAAGAATCATAGATGTGAAAAATGGACTGTAGGTATAGCAAGCACAATAGTATAGAAAAAGAAAAGTCAGTATTTAATATAGACATGAAGACTTGATATATAATAGCCCATTGAAAAATGCTATTGAAAACTTCCTTTTCATTATATTCAAACCCCATAGTACAGACTTGCTATATTTTTACACTATAGCTTGCTTGTTGTGCAATATAAATATACAAAGTATATTGTGCATTTGTGAATAATTTGTTAATTTATTCAAAGCTTTCCTTATTTATAACTCAAGTATAGGGTTTGTTTATTCTTTGGGTGATTGTTGCATTAGTGAAACATGTGGGCTTCTATAATACATATAAAGGCAACTGGAGTGAAGTAGGCTCTAGAAGAATCCTTAGTTATATTACAGCTTCTAAGTATGTTACAACTTATTTCTAGGAAAATCCTTAGAGTTTAGAATAAGGCTCCTAGAGATGTACTCTACAATATATATACTACTATGGTCTGTCTGTTCTCTATTCTATAGTCCTACCTGGTAGGGCCAGGGGTTACCAAGTCGAGCTAAGGCAATTAAATATTATATAGTAATATTTAATTAGACACAGAGTCACTTCAGAAGATCAGTCTAGTGTTCTAGAGGTAACATTGGTAGGGTTCTCTTACAATATATAACTTGGTCCACCTATACCTGATTGTTAAGGTAGCTATATCTATATCTTCATTTATTGAACTTATATTATATGCATCAATTTTCAAGACCTCAATCACATCACTCTAGATTGCCAGAAAGATATAAAAAAGCATCTTTTATTATATGGATGTAGCCATTTTATGATTATAAGACAAATAAAATAGATACCAAGCCCTAGTACTAACTCCAACACTTCTCTATCAGTCAACCCTCATATACCATTATCACTATATATTTTTTCATATCTTCTTCCTAATATCCACCCTCAATCTCTGCAGCTTTTGCAAGGGCCACTTTGATACTGGCAGGCATCTTATTTGAGGATCTATCAAAATTTAAGTATCAACAAACAATGTTGGCAATAAGCAAGATACAATGATATACTCTGAGATGTAAACTTATGTTTTTTCATTTGTCAATAACTTCTGAAAATGTTCTTCTCAATCAGATCTTGAATATATGTCTACTTGGTATCTTTGGGTCCATCTTGGGAATGTACCACATAATAAACCAAGTCTTGTTCTTTGGTGTATGTTCTCCATTCTTGTGAGTAATACTTGTCTTTTGTAGCAGATTGACATCCAAAATACAGAGTATTTGCTAAGAGGTATCAGCCAGAAAAAAATAATCTATGAGAAGAATAGAGCTTATACTGAGATCTAAGGCCCAGCTATTCTTTGATAATCACCTACACATAGGTGCTGCACCAGTACCAGGTCCAACACAAATAATTAGTGTATTGGTCAAAGAAAGCAGGTTTATTAAACTTCTCTGAATCTTAATATTCAACAAGAAAAAGAATGCAAGTAATTATTGGATAGACCTTCAAAGTTCTTTCTGACTGACAGAGGTTCATTTGCTATTTTGTTCCAACCAATTGAGATAAGGAACTCTTGAACCTTATTTGGATCTACAAAAGGATAACAGCAATATCTCCAGGAAGATAGCTACTTTGAAATAAGCTGTGTCCAGATAAGTAAAGAAAAGGACATATACAATATCTTGTTGGGACTCTAATTCAATATAACAAATATCTTGGTTCCAGTCTTGTACTGTGATTCTATCATTCTTGTTCAGAATCACAGATAGAGAACCTAATAGATATATAGAGGGTGAGTCTACTTCTTCTTTGAGTGAACTCAAGATGACTCCTAGCAGTGGAAGTTTTATGATTGACCTAATGGGTATAGTGTTAGAAATAGAGAATAACCTTAGTATTGTCTCCAAAAGAATATCTATCTAGGGTTCAAATGCTCTATCTAGTCTATACAAACAATAACCAAAACCCCTCTTAATGATAATAGATTAAAAAGCTTACCCTAGAGGATGTTGTTTGTTACCTTCTCTATATTCACAGATTTTGGTCATGCCAAGAGTCTTCAGTCATTTGGACAAAAGTTTAGTAGACCAACAGTTACAAACTTTATTTGGACCATAACTCTGAGAATACTTGACTAATTTTGATGATCTAAATGGTCACTGAAAGCCCTTAAGAAGATCTTTCAGGCAATACCAAAAACATCTCAAAGCGATTAGTATTTACTGAGTTATCAGCAGATCAGTCAGAAATCACCAAGTTACTAGATACTAAACCACTGATATCTCAGGAACTGCTTAATGTAATTATTTGCTTCAATGACCATTGTGAAGCTCTTTTCAATGTGATTCTTTTGTGTATAAATAGAACCCAAGGTGATAAGATCCTATAGAGATACAAGGTCCTCAATATTTGTATATAATACTGATCTTTACCTATAGATTATTATCTGTCCTTGAATAGAACAAAGGACTGCCCTAAGACAGTGAGGTTATCTCTATTTCAAGAACAACAGTACTTCTATATATAGAACAATAGGTAGTAATCATGTAGTAGGCTGTCCTAGTACACAAACTACTACAATCATATATTTAAGAACTCTATGTCTGAGAATAAACCTCAGACTTAACAACATTTTTTGCTGTTTGTTTAACCTCACTTTTTTGAGCACTTTGATTATCAAATCAACCAATTACAAATCAGTAAGTGACCATTTGTGATACTACCCTCTCTTGTCAATTTGGTCTTCTGCTCAACTCATCTGCCTTTTCTATACTCTTTTCTAGAACATGTTTGAAAGTGAAGTTGAATTATGATAGATATAATACCTATATAGCTTGTTTTCAGTTTAACTTCTGGCTAATCATAAAGTACTAGAGGTTTTTGTAGTCTATCTGTGAGGGCAACTAGAGTGGAGCTTCCAGGAGAATCCTCAGTCTATAAATATACTCTGAAGTATGTTACAACTCACCTTCCAGAAAATTCCTTAGAGAATAGAATAAGGCTCCTAGAAGAATACTCTATACTATATATACAAGTTCTTTTAGCTATGGAATGTCCTAAGAGTTAGGGTCCAGAATATAAGAGAAAGCAACTAATTAAATATCAGGTAATTATCATTTAATTAGTTCAGGATTACTCTAGTGGGCTACCACTAGTGTGTTAGGAGTGTAACTTAGTATAGTTCTCTTACATTCACCTCCCCTCCAAGGTTACTATATCTTAAAGCAATAGATCTAGGGCAGAAAAATTATGTTAAACTTGGTCTAATAGATGTATCTAGGTGCCCCTGGATGTCTGCAATAAAAGTCTACTATAAGATTGGGTGTAGAAGCTTTGGAGGTGGGCTCCTAGGAGTTATATTTACAGCTATATCCCTTCCACTTGATAAGGTATTGGAACTATCTCTGGTGCCAGTAGCTATTGAGGATCTCTTTTACCTCCCACTTCTCTTCTCTGTTGATAAGTATGGGTAAGGGTGTTTTTCCAGTTTATGGCCTGGTATCGGGTCTTCTGGGGCAGCAGACAGTTTGATTACATTAAAGATAGGGTAAAGTTATCTTATCAAGTATAGTAACTTTAGCTTGTAAGCTATAGGTCCAACTCATTATTCCATGGTGAATGAACCCAGCCTTTAGTAGGAGAGCTTTTAGGAGGGATGAGTAATCCAGATGTTTGATATGTTTGGGAACACCTTGTTTCTAGGTTTGAAGATGGGGGCTGGAGTCCTTCGCTAGTTGTAATATCTTGCCATGTTTTCCTGGACCTTCTATATTACAGATTTAGCTTCTTCAGTGGTAGCTCTTATTCTTTCTGTGAGCTCATTAACAGTTTCTAGGCCAGAAGGGCATTGTTGAGGTTCAAATCCCATTTAGAGGGTTCTTCTGGTGTCTAATAGAAATAGAGACTGCTAAGTGAAAGAGTAGAGGTGATTGTTGTGTTGAAACTCTACTATTGGAAGGAGGTCATACCAATTGTTTTGTTGTTTGTTTACAAAGACATAGAGGTATTGGTCCAACTCCTGATTAATATGCTCCATTTATCTATCTGTCTGAGGATGCCAAGTAGTAGAAGAGACCAGTCTTATTCTAAGAAGCCTATAGAGTTCTCAAGTGAAGAGTGTAACAAACTATGGACCTTTATCTGAGACTACTTACCTAGGGAGTCTATAGAGTTTCCAGACATGGTGGAGGAGCAGCCTAGCTACTCTTTCTGCAGTCACCATTGTGTATATCAGAATGAAGTGTGCTCTTTTTGACACTGAGTCTACTACTGTTATTACTGTGTCATGTCTGGATAACTCAGGGAGTTTCACCACAAAATCTACACTCAAGGTATTCCACTGTATTTCTAGGACAGGAAAGAGATGGAGCTTGCCTACTAGAGGGTATCATATAGATTTTGTTCTTAAGTACAGGTTATATATACTAACGTACTGTCTGATGTACTAAGATATCTAAGGCCATCAGTAGTTCTGGAATATGAGTTCTAGAGTTTTCCACTGGCCAGAATATTTTGTGATCTTCATGTCATAGTATAGTGTGATGATATATCTACAAAGTTCTAAATTCTAGAGGATGTATATCTTGTCTTGGAATCAGAGTAGTCTATCTATATTTGACCACTCCATAGAGTGTACCATTTAGCTGAAAGATTGCTAAAGTTTGCAAGCTGCTTGGACTATGAACTCTTCTTGGTCTCTATTGCAGTTACCTTTGCAGATATTAGAGAGTACATTCTTTTCTGCCCCTTCTAGTTCAACACCTTCTAAGGCTTGAACAGCAAACATCTCCAGATAGAGGAGAGTGATATCTTCATTATTAGAAGTTCCTGTGCTGTGGTCCAGTCTCTAAGAGAGTATATCTAGCTTTCCCATAAAATGGCCTGGGTAATGGATGAGCATGAAGTTAAAATAGACCAAGTATAGGGACCAATAAGCCTAACAGCAGTTGAGTTTCTTAGCTATCATGAAGTACTTTAAGTTTCTGTGGTCTATCCATATCTCTACCAGGTATTTCACTCCTTCTAGAAAATATTTTTATTCCTTGAGTGCACGGATAATAGCCAATATCTCCTTGTCATAGATCTTGTAGTTTTGTTTGACCAGAGACAGAGATTTGCTATAAAATACAACTGGATGCCATTTCTTGGTTCCAGACAGCCATTGGGAGAGAACTGCTCTAGTAGTGAAGTCCAAACTATCAGCCTCAATGCAGAAAAGCTCTGAGTCTTGAAGTGATATGAGGACTAGAGCACTAGTGACTGTTATCTTGAGTGTCTCAAAGACTCTATGCTTTTTGTCATTCTAGGACCAGGGTATGTCAGACTTTGTAAGGTCAAAGAGAAGATGGGCTATTGTAGAGAAGTTATAGATGAATTAGTGGTAGAAGTTGGCAAACCCCAAGAATGCTTGCATGTCTATCCAATTTTCCAGAACAGACCATTCTCAGACTCCAGAGACCTTGACAGAGTCCATAGCTACTTTGTTCTCTAAGATTATCAGTCCTAAGTACTCGATCTGTGTTTTCTGGAATTTGCACTTTCCAGGGTAGAGAAATAGCTTGTGCTTGGCAAGGATTTCCAACACTCCAGACTGCTTGGATAAGCTCTTCAACCATTCTTATAAAGATAAGAATATTGTTCAAGTACACAACTATAATCTCTTCTATAATTAGATCTTGGAAGATATCATTTATTATAGTTTGAAAGATTGTATCATAAGTTACCTTGACTATAACAATGAGCTATAAATAGAATAGATATAGACTGGAGTTGAACCAGTAGCTGATAGACAGCTTGTAGTATAAATAAGGATAAATAGTGTACTTGTATATATAGTAGACTGTAATCAAGTGAGAACTCTATTGAGTTCTCTTCTAACCCTGAAGTATTACCTTGAGTTAACCCCTAACTTAAGGTTCTTGAGTCAGTTGCTGATAGAAGAACTCAATTCCATACTCCTAGTACTGTTTGCTTTGAACTTTGTCTAAACTTTACTTTCTTATTATCCTCAATTGGTGATTAGCTCAATTACTAATTCTCTTGGATAGCAGGCCTTAGCTGTAAAGGGGACTTGGTAGTCAGTTAGAGACTGCTGGTAGAGACTCAGTACCAAACCCAGATATTGTGTTCAAGACCTGACCTAGCAATTGGGTAGTGCTTAGTATATTACTTGTACACATTTACTTTATTAACCTTGTACTAGGGGTCCATTGTGATCCATATATACAGAGGAATAGCAGCATATCCCTAAGAAGCTGCTTAGAGTAGAGATCCTCTTCTTAGAGGTGATAGTGTAATCCTAGTACTAGGGTAGTAGTCAGTAAGGTAGTAGAAGTAGTTGGGTGAAGATCTTGTACCCCAATAGATGTAGTTGTAATTAGCAAGATTCCAAAAATTCTATTCTACTTCAAGAGGCACAATACCATGTCTTTTGAACAATATAACCAACTTATGAATAATATGCTCAATCAACAGCAGACCCTCACCAAACTAAGGGTAGAACTAGAAGGAAGAAAGAAAAGAAAGTGTTTCAGTTGTAAGAAGTTCAGACACCTGGCCTGTAACTGCAGGAACAGTATTGGAGAAAAAGAGAAGAAACTGATCCCCAAAAATAAGTTTGAAGTATTGGTGAGTTGAGTAATACAATATGGAGTAAGAGGTAAAATAGCAGGAAAGAGAAGGGAAAGAAGTAAAGTACTTCAGATGCTGGAGAGTTGGGCACTGCAAATAGGAGTATTCAAATATAGAAGTAGAAAGAAGGAGGTGAAGAAAGAAGAAGGTAATATATGTGACCAGGCCACAAAAAGCATAGCAAGAGAGGAGACTGGTACATTCCACATGGAAAAAGGTACAAAAGCATTGTGATGAGTAGAGTATGCCTCTAAAAGATGCTCTCCTACTTGATAGAGAATAGATTACAGAGAAAGTAGTAGCAACCTATATAGATTGTGGAGGATATAAGGGTAGAGGAGTGCAGTCCTATAAAAACCAAGGGCAGGGCTTTCTCCTTGAAAAACAAGTGAGAAATATATGGTGTAATCTTTGTCAGGAAGCAAGGAGGGGAGAAATGACAAGGGTATAGTGTATAGAATGTAGAAGGAGAGATGCTATAGAAGGAAGAGTATCAGAACAAGAAAGGAGGAAGATTTTATGTCTAGAGTATAAAACAGAAAACAAGAAGCCATGGTGGAACTGGAAAGTAGTGGCACACTCTGTAGAGAGAAAAGCACAGTAGAGTGGTATACAGGCAGAGACTCCAAAAAGTGTAGCAAAGACAGAGGATAGACAAAGAGACATCAGGAGAATGTTCAAAATATTAAGAGAAGTATGGCTGAACATTAGAGTAGAGAAAGTAGATATACATGAGAGAGTAATAGTAAAAGTGCTCCTAGATAGTGGTATAACAGAGATGTTTATGGACAAAAAATTAGCAGCAAAACATGGATTTAAACTACAAAAGCTAGATAGACCAGTGACAGTCAGGAATATGGATGGAATAAACAATAGTAGAGGGGCTATTACATACCAAGTGGAAATAAATGTGTACTACAAAAGCCATATGGAAAGGATGAGAATAGATATATGCAACTTGGGGAGAACAAATATTATACTGGATATGCTATAGTTGCAAGTACACAACCCTAAGATAAATTGGGAGACAGGAGAAGTCAAAATAACAAGATATCCACTAATTTATAGAAGTAAGATAGTGGTAAAGGAAGAAATAGAGAAAAAGAAGAAGATTGGAAAGAGAATTAGAGTAGCAGACCAAATAGATGGAGAAGAGTGGAAATGGACAATAGAGGAAAAATTTAATAACAAAGTTATATTAGATAGAGAAAAAGTGAGAAAGATAGTGCCACAAAAGTTTCATAGATAGCTCAAAGTATTCAAGAAAGCAGAATCAGAGAGGATGCCAGTAAGGAAACCTTGGGATCATGCAATAAACCTAAGGGAAGATTTTATGCCAAGAAAAGAAAGAATGTACTTAATGTCAAAAGGAGAGAAAGAGGAGGTTAGAGAATCTATAGAGGAATAGTTGAGAAAGGGGTATATTTGACCCTCCAAGTCACCTCAGACTTCACCAGCCTTTTTTGTAGAGAAAAAGGATAGAAAGAAAAGAATAGTACAAGACTATAGATATCTTAATAAAGGAACAGTTATGAACAATTATCTCTTGCCTTTGATTTTAGACTTGATTGATACTATAGGCACAAAAAAGGTGTTTACAAAGATGGATTTACAATGGGAGTACAACAATATACAGATAAAAGAGAGAGATAAGTGGAAGACTGCATTTGTAGTAACTTAGTTCGAGATGACTTAATCACTCTCCTGGTCTGAGTTGACAAAGAGAACTCAATAGAGTTCCTGTTTGCTTTCTGTACACTACTTATACACATTCTGTATTTACCCTTATTTACAAAGTCCCATGTATCTCTTTTGAGTCATCTTTTCTCGTGTCCATTGATTTCTTAGTTGTTTGGCCAAGTCATAATACCACCTCTCTCTCAAGGTTCCTCGTCCTGAGGATTTTCTTTATAGTTTGTAGTAAGGGTCAGCCATATTTTCTACTTCATTGTCATCTTCCTCTGTTCACTCTCTTATTCCCAAATTTTCCTGTTCAATTTTTTCCTCTTCTTCCTTTATTGTTTCCATTGTTCTTTGCCCCTTTCTCCTTTCCCCTTTCCATCGTCTCCAGTTCCTTTCCAACCTTCCCCAGTACTCTTTGTCGTACCTTTTATCTGACCACCCAAATAACTTCCTTGCTGTAAATCGTCCTGGCAATTCTTCCCTTCTGAACGTTCTCTCTTCTCTTTCTTGTCTTCTAATGTCCTCCATATCTCTTTTGTACTCTTTTTCATATTCCTCTATCACTTCCTTAGCGTTTTCTAAGTTCTCTTCTCCTTCCCAGGTATCTGATTCAGCCGTGAACCCCTTCCATCACACCAGATACTTATCTTTTCCTCTAATTCATTGCTTATTCAATATCCTCTCTACTTTCCATTCCTCTTCTTCCTTGATTACTACTGGAGCTGGTTGCTCCTTTCTCTGCCCCTCTACCTGCCCTATGTATCTTCGTATTCTACTAACATTAACTACCAAGTATATTTTTACTGTACTAGGTAGTTCTAATTCTACTACATTTGATGATACAATCTTCTTTATCCTATAAGGGCCTACAAACCTCTCTATCAGCTTTTCCATCCTCCTCCCAACCATCTGATATTTCAGGTCCTTAGTGCTTAGTATTACTAAGTCTCCTACTTTATACTCATCAACCTCTGCTCTCTTCCTATCTGCATACTTCTTCATTTCCTCTTGTGCTTTTCCCAGCGCTGCCTTTGCTTCCTCCTGGATCTCTTTCATCTTTGTCACAAATTTCTCTGCCCCTTTGTATTTCCCCTTCTTCCTTCCTTCGAACCCCATCCTAGGGTCTTGCCTGTAATTTACTTTAAAAGGCATTGTTTGAGTACTCAAGTGCACTTTATTGTTATATGCAAATTCTGCTGTTTCCAACTATTCGGGCCATTGTTCTTGCCTATGATCAATAAATATTCTCAAGTATTGCTCTAACTCCTGGTTCACCCTTTCTGTTTGCCTGTCAGTCTATAGGTGGAATGCCATCAACAATTTACTTGCAATTCCCAACATCCTATTCAATTCTCTCATCAACCCTGCCATAAATTGGGGTCCTCTATCCAAAATAATGCTTTCCGGTAACCCATGCAGTTTCCACACATTATCTCTAAACAACCTTGCTAACCCTTCTGCTGATGTCTTCTCTGTAGTTGGTATAAAGTGGACCATCTTAGTTAGCTGATCCACTACTACTAGAATACTACCATATCCTTGCGCTAAAGGCAACTTAGTGATAAAGTCTGCTGATATATGTGTCCACGGTTTTTCTGGGATTGAGTTTGGTATCAGCTTCCCTGCCAGTTGTTCTGTGCAGTTTTTGTTGCACTGGCAAGCATCACACCCCTCTACATATCACTTCACCTCTTTAGTAACCCCTGGCCATCAAAAGTTTCAAGTGACCAACTCTACTATCTTCCACTGTCCCCTATGTCCCCCTACTGGCGTGTTATGATGTAGCCAGATAATTTCTGCCCTTAATTTATTATTCTTTGGCACATACACTTTTCCCTCCTTATACATAATACCATCTGTCTCTCTCCATTCTTCATCCCTTAACATTTTTACCCCCACTTGCTTCATTTCTTCCACCACTTTTACCACTTCATCATCTCTTACTTTTGACCTTTTAACTTCCTCTAATAGATCTACTCTGTCTACTATTATCTCTACTTTCTCTGTCCTTCTATTCTCCAGCCATTCTTTCTTTACCAACGTCTCATCCTCGTTGTCTCTCTCCACTCCCACTTCCCAGTCTGGTCTTCTACTTAGACTATCCGCCTTCCCTATCTTACTTCCTGAAACATGCTTCAGCACAAAATTAAATCTCGACAGGTATAGAGCCCATTTTGCTTGTCTTCTATTTAACTTTTGCGCTTTCATAAAGTACTTGAGATTCTTATGATCAGTCCAAATCTCAAATTTAATTGCTGCTCCTTCTAGGAAATGCCTCCATGCTTCTAGACATCTAATGACTGCTAACATCTCCTTGTCATGTATCTTGTAATTTCTTTCTGTATCACTGAGAGACTTGGAGATGAAAGCAACTGGCCTCCACATTTTATCTGAGCACTTCATTAATAGTACTCCTTCAGTAGCATAGTTTGATGCGTCAGCTTCTACTCTGAATTCCTTATCTAAATCTGGTGCCGCTAATACTGGTTTCATTGTGAACACCTTTTTGAGTTTATTAAATGCCTTCTGCTGTTCCACTCCTCACTGCCACTTTACATCCTTCCTCATCAGCATATTTATAGGTCTTGCTACTCAGGCAAAATCTTTGATAAACCTCCTATAATAATTTGCGAGGCCCAAGAATTTCCTGATGTTTTTCACATTTTTTGGCTCTGGCCAACTGAGTACTCCATCCACTTTTCCTTCTTCCATTTCTATCCTGTTAGGCCCTATTACTACTCCTAGGAACCCTATTTTTCTCACTTTCCATATACATTTTTCTGGCTTGACATACAAGTCATTTTCTTTTAGTCTCCTCAGTATTTCTTCTATCACTTCATCGTGTCCTTCCTCTGTTTCTGTTCCTACTAGTACGTCATCTACAAATGCTGCAACTTTTCCTTCATTAATTAAGTCCCTCAGAATTTCATTTATCATTGCCTGGAATGTGGCTGGCAAGTTTGTCATCCCAAAGAACATAACTGTTGGCTCAAAGGACTCTATGTGCATTGTAAACACTCCCTTCCACTCATCTCCTTCTTTTATTCTTACGTTATTGAACCCCCACCTCAGATCCATTTTAGTGAACACCTTCTTGCTACCCATATTGTCGATTAGCTCTGTAATTAGTGGTAGCGGGTAGTTATTTTTCACTGTCTGGTCGTTTAGATTGTAGTAGTCCATTACCATCCACTTACTTCCATCCTTTTTGCCCACAAAGAAGACTGGTGATGTTTGAGGGGATTTTGATGGTCTAATATACCCCTTTCTCAGTTGATCTTCCACAAAGTTCTGGACTTCTTCTCTCTTATTTTTGAATAGAGGGTAGATTCTTCCCTTTTGTGGTTTGAACATCTCTTTGAGATTGATAGCATGATCCCAAACTTTTCTGGTTGGCATTCTTTCTGGCTCTACCTTCCCGAACACTTTCCTCCACTTTAGAAATTTCCTTGGGACCAACTCTTCAATTTTCCTGTGGTTCTTTTTAATTTCCTCTTCTCTTCCCCAATCTTCCTTGTCATCAATTGCCCATCTGACAATTTTCTCTTCCTCTAGGGTTGCTACCCTTTTTACTCTCTTGACTTCCCTTGGCCTTCTACCACATAGAGGTGGGCATCTCGTCATTTTTACTTCTCCAGTTTCCCAATTGATTTCTGGGTTGTGTACCTGTAACCACAGCATTCCCAGTATCACTTCTGTCTTTCCTAGGTCGCATATATCCATCCTCATTCTCTCTATGTGCCCTCTGTAATACACATTTACTTCCACCTGATGGGTAATAGCTCCTGCACTGTTGTTTGTCCCATCGACATTTCTAACCATTATTGGCCTTTCTAGTTTCTGCAGTCTAAATCCATATTTTGCTGCTGTCCTCTTGTCCATGAACATTCCCATTGCACCACTATCCAAGAGCACTTTTACCGTTACGCCTTCATGTGTGTCTACTTTCTCTACCCCAATATTCAGCCACACTTCTTTCAGTATTTTGAAGATTTGTCTGACCTCCCTTTGCCTATCCTCCTCTTTTGCTGCACCTTCCAAGGCTCTTGCCTGTGCGCCGCTCTACTGTGCCTTTCCCTTTTCAAGGCGTGCCACTTCTGTCTTTCTCCTTTTCTGACATCCATACCACTTCTGCCTTTCTGAAATCACCCCCTGTCCTCTATTCTCCTCCACATGGCATCCTTTCTGTCCACACACTTCACACTCCACATATGATACTACCACCTCCTTTGTATACCACCCCAGTTCCAGCAGGCATGCCTCATCTGGAATGCCCTCTCTACAGTGCTCCTGTGCTTTTTGTCGTAGGACATGCGCCGGACTCCTCCTCCACTCTCCTTGCTGCACCTTTTGTGGTGTGGCTACATGCACCGCTTCTTCTACTGCTCATGACTTCTTTTCTCCTTTTCAAATAGGACACTTCCTGCACTTGTGTCCCTTCTCTCTGCACTTAAAACACTCTACCTCCACTGTCTCCTGCTTCCTTATCATTGTCTCCTTGACACCACACTGCATCACCCTACTCGACAACACTTCGAATTTATTTTGGGGAATAACTCCCCTCTCCTCCTTTTCTCCCTTTTTCCTGCAATTTTGGGCCAGGTGCCCGAACCCTTTGCAACTCCAACATTCTCATTCTCCCTTCCCTTCTAACTTTGCCCTTAACAAAGCAAGGGCACGCTTTTGTTTGAGCAAGTTGCTCATTAGTAAATTGTATTGTTGCAAAGACATAGTGTTATATCTCTGCAAAGATACAGAGGTAATGTTGGTTCTTGCTAGTTACAACTATGTCTGCTGGAGCACAAGATCTTCACCCAGCCAGAGTCCTACTGCCCTACTAGCTACTGTCCTAATACTAGGGTTAGACTATCACCCAACAGATGGGATCCCTAACCTAAACGCCTTCTTAAGGATGTGGCATTAATCTCCTGCATAGACAGATGACAATGCACCTGTAGCACGAAGTTTATAGTATAAAAGGAGTACAGGTAACTATCCAGCCCACTCGATTGTAAGGTCAGGTCTTAGTAGTAATACCCAAGCTTGGTACCACACCTCCACCTGCAGTCCCTAACTGACTACAAAGTCCCCTTTACAGCTAGGGCCTGCTATCCAAGAAGCTTGAGAGTGCTGTGCCCCCTAGCGAGGAAGAGTGTGGAATGAGTATGATAGGGAAATCACTCATGGGGCTGGTATGAAGCCAACTGCACCCTTGAATGATTTTGAGCAGGGTTCGAGGTGAACAGTGCTTGGATGTGGTTATCGAGTTCTAGTGTAGTGGCTTAGTTCAAGATAACTTAATCACCCTCCTGGTCTGAGTTGACAAGGAGAACTCGATAGAGTTCCCATTTGCTTTCTGTACACTACTTATACACATTCTGTATTTACCCTTATTTACAAAGTCCTACGTATCTCTTTTGAGTCATCTTTTCTTGTATCCATTGATTTCTTAGTTGTTTGGCCAAGTCATGACAGCATTCATAATACATCTTAGGGTATATAAACCCACTGTGATGTTTTTTGGTCTCACAAACTCACCAGTAACATTTCAGGCAATAATGAATAATATATTAAGAGATCTAATAGACACAGGAGATGTAGTGGTATTTATGGATGATATGTTGGTAGAGACAGAGGATAAAAAGAAGCATGATGATATAGTAGAGAAAATTTTAAGGAGAATAAAAGCAAATAATCTATATCTAAAACCAGAGAAATGTGTGTGGAAAGTTAAAGAGATTGACTTCCTAGAACTAGTGATAAGGGTAAATGGGATAAAGATGTAGGAAGAAAAGGTGTCAGGAGTTCTAGAATGGCCAAGGTCTAAGATGGTTAAAAATATACAAAAGTTCTTAGGATTAGCAAATTACTATAGGCAATTTATGAAAGATTTTTCCAGAATAGCTAAACCACTACATAGATTGGTCAGGAAGAATGAGAAGTGGAACTGGGAAGGAGAACAGGAAAAGGTGTTTGAGGAGTTGAAACAGGTGTTCATAACACAACCAGTGTTAGTGGTACTAGATCTAGACAAGGAGATGAGAGTAGAAGCAGATGCATTAGAGTATGCAACAGGAGGAGTATTGTCAATGAGATGTGAAGATAACAAGTAGAGGCTAGTAGCCTTTATTTCAAAGTCATTAAACAAAGCTGAAAGAAATTATGAAATTCACAACTAAAAGATACTGGCAATTATTAGATGCTTAGAAGAGTAGAGACACTTGCTAGAAGGAGCACAAAACAAATTTGAGATTTGGAGCAATCACAAAAATCTAGAATATTTTATGAGTAGTTAGAAACTGAACTATAGACAAGTGAAATGGGCCTTATATCTATCTAGATTCAACTTTACTCTTAAACATGTACTAAGTAGTAGCCTAGGAAGAGCTGATAGCCTCAGTAGGCATCCAGACTGGTAGATTGGAGTGGAAAGAGATAATGAGGATAGAGTGTTAGTAAAAAGGGAGTAGCTAGAAGTCAGAGCAATACAAGTGGCAGAAATTGTAATAGAGAAAGTAGATTTACTGGAGAAGATTAAGAAGTCAGATACAAAAGATGATGAAGTGATAAAAGCAGTAGAAGAAATGAAGTAAGCAGGAGTAAAGATGTTGAGAGACAAGGAGTGGCAAGAGAAAGATAGGCTAATGTTAAGAGATAAAAAGATATATATCTCTAGGGATGAAAAACTAAAAGTAGAAGTAATCTGGCTATATCACAATACACTAGTAGAAGGACATGAAGAACAATAGAAGATAACAGAGCTGGTTACTAGAAACTTCTGGTGGTCAGGGGTGACAAAGAAAGTTAAGAAGTATATAGAATGATACAATATCTACCAAAGAAACAAGAATTATATAGAAACACCAGCAGGAAAGCTAATGCCAAATACAGTACTAGAGAAACCCTAGGCCCATATCATAGCAGACTTTATTACAAAGTTACTATTAGCATAGAGATACAATAGTATATTAGTAGTATGCAATAGGTTGACAAAGATAGTACACTTTGTATCTACTACAAAAAAGACTTTGGCAGAGGGAGTGACAAGATTGTTCTAGAATAATATCTGGAAGCTATATGGCCTACCAGAAAGTATTATTATAGATAGAGGAGTGCAGTTTGCAGCAGGAATAATAAAGGAAATGAACAATATATTAGAGATCAACACAAAATTGTCCATAGCCTACTATCTACAAACAGATAGACAGACAGAAAGGATGAATTAGGACTTAGAACAATACCTGAGGATGTTCATTGATCACAGACAAGAGCAATAGTCTGACTGGCTAGTGACAGTAGAGTTTGCATATAATAACAAAGTGCAGACAAGTATAAAAGTATCACTATTCAAAGCAAATAATAGACAGGATCTATGTATGGCATTTGAAATGAGGAAAAAGGGGAAGTTTAAAAAGGTAGAGGAGCTTGTGACAAGAATAAAGAAAGTATATGAGGAAGCAAGAGCAGTATTAAGAAAAAGTTAGGAAGAAATAAGAAAATATGCAGATAAGAAAAGGAGCAAACCAGAGGAGTACAAAGTGGGAGATTGGGTATTACTGAGTATAAAAGATCTCAAGTATCAGATGCAGAGGAGACAATCAGAAAAACTGATAGAATGATTTGTAGGACCTTATAAAGTCAAAAGAATAATTTTGACAAACACAGTTGAACTAGAGTTACCAAGTAGTATTAAAATACACCTAGTAATAAATATTAGTAGAGTACAGAAGTATAGAGATTAAGTAGAAGGTCAGAAAAAGGAACAACCTTTACTAGTAATAATTAAAGAAGAAGAGGAATATGAGATAGAAAAAATATTGAATAAGAGAAAGTTTAGAGGAAAAGATAGATATCTGGTACAATAGAGGGGTTATATGGTAGAAGAAGACACTTGGGAACCAAGGGAAAATCTAGAGAATGTACAAGAATTAGTAGATAGGTTTGAGGAAGAATATGGAAAAGAGACCAGAAGAATAAAGAAGAGAAACTTGAAAGAAGATTATAAAAGAGAATTACCAGAGAGATATATAAGAAAAACAAAAAAGAAGATGAGCAAAAACACAAGAAGAGTGGGATAGAGGAATGGAACAAAGAAGATGAGACAGATAATTTATAAGACCCATATAATGAGCTATAAAGTCCTTGGAACAAGAACCCTTAAAAAGAGGATACTGTCATAAGTCACCTTGACTATGACAATGAGCTATAAATAGAATAGATATGAGCTGGAGTTAAACCAGTAGCTGATGGACAGCTTGTAGTTTAAACAAGAACAAATACTGTACTTGTATATATAATAGACTGTAATTAAGCAAAAACCCTATTGAGTTCTCTTTTAACCCTAAAGTATTACTTTGAGTTAACCCCTAACTTAAGGTTCTTGAGTCAGTTGCTGATAGGTCACCAGACTGTTAGTCATTCCAAAGAACATTACCAAAGGTTTGAAGAGCCCTTGGTTCATCCAGAAGGCAATCTTCTATTCATCTCCAGACTTAATGTATATGTTGTTGAAACTCTAGTAGATGTCTAGCTTGGTGAAGTACTTAGCTCTACAGAGCTGGAAGACAAGCTCAGAAATGAATAGGAGTGGATACTGATTCTTGACCATCATGGTATTCAAAGCGCTAATGGAAATAAATAAGAATACAAAGATAAGATCATAGATGAGAAAGACAAAATCTCCAAACTGTTTCACAGTTGTATGTAGACAAGTAGGCACAGGGGAGATAAATCAAAAGAGAGAGAGCTCACAAAGAATAATGAATAGTTAAAAACAGAGTGGAAACTAGAGAAATATAGTGTTTTTGGTATCCTCTTGAACAAGCTCCAGTTGATTATGGATCTCGAAGATATGCATTCATTTTACACTGTGACACTACTCTTCTCAAACTAGTCTAGCAGCCTAGCTTGCCATCAATACAGCAGTACTGTCTAGAACTCCTATATTCTCATATAGGCTCTACTTCAACTGATTGTACAGTTGGAAATCTACTCTAAAAATATATAGTGAGTGGTTAAACTTCTAGTTGAGCAAATGCCCAAGTCCTTCTTAAAGTAAGATGTCATCCTGAGGGATATTTTGTATAGACTTTTTATAAAGGAAACAAACAGGAAAACTCAGTCACTCAAAAATAACAGTGGAGCTCTAGAGCAACAGAAGGAGGGAGATAATAGGGGTAAGTTGTTATTAGGCCCCTCTGTGCTTCTAGAGTATATATTAGGATTACAAGTAATAGAATCAACAATTAAGAAACAAAAGAAACATTCCAATGACCTATTATAGTAGGAAGTAGAATGATAAAGCAGGGTTTCTTCCTGATCACACAGCTAGTGCTCTTTATCCTTCCTAATCTTTCTATCTGGTCTTCTCTTATGTCTATCTATTAAACCTGGCCTTTGAATATGGCTCAAGGAGCCTCAAGGTCAGTGTGAGTGACTTGCTCTCAAAGTCAGTGTCTTTATTGATCTCCCCAATTTCTACTTCCTTGATCCTTCTATCCTATTCTCCTATACTCCTGACCTTTTTTTCCAGTTTTGGATATCTCTTTCTTTCTAGATACTCTAACAGTGTTGCCCTTGAGAGGGTTGTTCCACTATTTCTAATTATAGTAAACATCAAAAATGATCACCAAGGTCTAATGGTAACACTAAAGCCTAATCCATCAAATAAGACAGCTACCAAACTATGATATTATTCTACCAGAAGAGACTAGTCTCTTCAAGGTCTGAACAGTCCTTAAGAATACTTCTAGAGGGGATTTTTGGGTTGTATCTAGTACAGAATAGCTGGACAGGTCCTATAAGACTAGTATAGTGGTAGTCATAGCCACTATTCTGCTACTTAGGTGATATACATGAGTCCAAGACTGGAGATCTAGTGGTATATAATTAGAGAGTCACTTTTGCTACTTGAGCTGAATTATAGTATAGATTTGTGACCAATATCACTTAAATTGCCTAAAAAGGCTGCCTGGCATGATAGTGTAATAATTCTGCACCAGCTAGAGGGAGCCATTTTTCTTTTTGATAAAGAAGACCAGAGCAGCTATAGGTGACTTAGAAGGGTAGATGCAACCAGTATACAAGTTCTTTTCTAGGAATATGTCTAGTTTAGTTTTCTCCACTGGGGATAGAGGATATATCTTTAATAACTTGGGATCAGACCCCAGGATCAACTTGATGGTATGGTCCCAATAGTAGTGTTCTGGAAGGACATCAAAACTGTTCTTAGTAAAAACAAACTCAAACCCTTGAGTATACTCCAGTAAGTGGATAGTGGGGTTTTGGGTTTCTGCACTATGTCAGGTACCTTCTACCAGGTGCTGAGAATTAGTGACCATAGCTCTAAGGTCAGTGGCTATAGGCTCAAAGAGTATCTATGTCATGAACAAGCAGTCTCCAAGTTTCCAGTCTCTACTATTAGTACTAGAGAGAGGAAGGTTGTCTACATTGTCTTCTAGGAACAATGGAAAGGGTCCATTTCTGCACAAATTGATAGCACAGAGCTTTGCTTTCTTCTACTATATCTGCTTTTTATATAGGGTGTGACTGTCTTCACAGTATTAAGGGCAATATGTCATTTTGACCTTACCAGCCTCCTAATTGATCTTTAGATTGTAGTCCTTTAGCCAGTTGTATTCTAGGATCAAATCCTGCTTTCTGAGGTCTGAGACAGCAAGTAGCATTCTTTTCAAGTGAGTACCATACCACAGGAGGATGTCTACCACTTTAGAGATTTTACCAGCTTCATTTAGAGAGCTGTCTATATTGAAGACAGGAATAGAGTGCAAGATCGTCTGGGTGTTCAGTCTCTTAGAGTGGATGAGGCTTTGGTCTATGAAACTTCCTATGGCTCTATTATCTAGAAGAGTTTCCATGGAGTGGAGCTTGCTTATATCCATGGTACTTAGTTCTACAGTGAGCTGTAGTATTACAAATAGCCACTTACTGATTTGTAAGTTGATGATTTAATAATCAAAAGGCTCAAAAAAGCAAAGTTTAGACAGTAGCAAAAGATGTTGTTAAGTCTGAGGTTTATCTTCAGACATATGGTCCTTAAATATATGATTGTAGTGGTCTATGTACCAGGATAGCCTACTATATGATCACTACCTATTGTTCTATATATAGGAGTGCTATTGTTCTTGAAATAAAGATAACCTAACTGTTTTAGAGCAGTTCTTTGTTCTATTCAAGGACAGATAATAATCTATGGATAAAGATCAGTGTCATGTACAAATATTGAGGACCTTGTATCTCCATGGGATCTTATTGCCTTGGATTCTATTTATACCCAAAAGAAGTGCATTGAAGAGAGCTTTATGCTG
>Ga0153969_1000022_pt1 | contig 22060 bp, 4 predicted proteins | sample TSGA053MetaG_FD_104702 | JGI IMG/M metagenome (GOLD analysis project Ga0153969, IMG submission 104702) | Attine ant fungus gardens microbial communities from Georgia, USA - TSGA053 MetaG | ecosystem: Host-associated > Fungi > Mycelium > Unclassified | place: USA: Georgia, George L Smith State...
ATCATCCTCTAGTAATTCTTTTACTATACATGCCTCCTTGAATGTGACAAACACTTGGCCATTTCAGGTCCTCAGATGTTTCTAACTTTTTTCACTTTCAAATATAGTTAAAAAAAGTCATAAAAAGAACTGTTCTCTTTTTGATGGTGATATAAAGTATATTCTTCCAATTATCTTGGTATGTTGTCTTAGATGCCATGACTTGGCTTTAGCATTACAGGTATAGTATTAAGGAAACTACCAATAGGTAAGGCCCAATCCATTATTATATGCAGAGTTATAATCAAACCAAGCAGTAAGCTAACTCTTGTTTATATTTTGCCTAGCCAACACTTCATTTACAGTCTGGTGTATATAAAAGTTGACATAGTGCTCATTGGAAAGATAAACAGAGAAATATTGGATAGCTGGTAACTTTCTGTGTATATTAAACTCAAAGATTTTCTAGCAAGCTTTAGTTGGACCAATAAACTGACCATTTAAGTATGCTTTGATTTCATCCTACACCCCATTACTAATCTCTATAGTTGCTCTGTCAGGACCCTTGTAAACATACTCACTCAGATACTTGATAGTTCCCAATCCAGTAGAGATCTCTATATTGATATAACAATCAAAGAGAAAAAAAAGCTGAGAACAGTAAGGGACTATATATTGATTAGTATACCTGGTCCTATTACATTCAAATACCAAGCTATTATCAGGCCTAGCATAAAGTGGATAACTATCCTCAGTCTAGTCTGTTCTCTTTCTATAGTCTTTGGGAAAGTGTTTACTATATTGTCTATTGACTATATACTTACTTGGCTTGGGGATTATCAGTACTACATGGACCATACAACATGTACTTGGTAACTTTTACATAGGGAAGTAGTTGAAGCTAAGGATCAGAAAGCTGGGCTGAAATCATAGAGTTGATATAATAGGAATTTTGAATACAATCTTAAGATTGTAAAAGATAAGCAAATGGATATGAAAGAGACCTTTTTTCTAAAACTCAATATTATAAATATAAGCTACAGAAGTACCAAAGAAACTACTGTCAATGAGTTTAAGAAGTGTTTTCTTCTTCTACTCAAAAATCTATAATATAATGTCAGGATAATCAGTGATTGTCTGTCCAAGAAAAAGACTCTGAACAATTTCTGGTCACTTGGGATTGGCAGTTTCTCTATCATGTCTATCATATATAGTAACATCCTATAGTCTTTGGTAAAGCTCAGATCTGAGAATGTTTTAATATATTCTAGTCCAGTTCAGTCTCTTCTGTTCATAGTTTATTCATGTATCAACAGCAAACTGCTGGAATAACTTTTTACTATAAAAGAAAGGTAGCTGAGGATCTTCTTTAATATGAAGACAATAAGCATAGTAGCATCTATCAAAAACTACCTGTGAGTAGGCCTATTCTTCTTTATTTCTCTGTCTTTCATTTTCCTTTCATTCTCTCAGTTGAGTACCATGGATTGGAATTCTTGGATGCCATTCATTCTCTTCCTTTGGAAATAACAAAACATAATGGAGAGCAGCATATAAAGGACTGTTTTGGCTGATTTATTCAAGTCATTCTCCTCTTGTCTGTAATACCACATCTCTATTATCCATTGTATAATAAACTTCTTTCTCTGGAATGATAACTGCAATCTCTTCAATAGTAGGTAGATTATAAGTTCTTGGATCATGCTGTAAATCAACATATAGCCTAATTCTAATTTCTTGTTGTTTATCAACTGGTTTTTTTCTAATAAGTTTATAAGCATAACAATATTGATCTATATATAGATGGGTATCTAGGAGCATTGTCTGAATGTCATCTATTACTATAGAATCAAGGTTTCTGTTATCGTTCCTTCTGATATTCAACTGTTCTGCTGTGTTCAAGATATAGATTTATGCATAAACAGGATCATAATCACCATAAGAGAAGAAAGTATCTGTAAGATGATACAGTTTACCTTGGATCTTGAAATAGTAAAGACTTGACTGTCTAGTAACAAAGTTGTTGATTTTCACTTCTACTGAAGTTATTGTAAATACTGTTGAATATTGTTACTAGTTAGAGCTTGCAGAGATGGCAGCTAGATTTGTTCTTGTAAATAACATATTCCAAACTTGGGATAATTGACCTATAAAGATATAAGTTTTTTACAGTCAAAGTAAAGAGTATAACAGTGAGGACAGATAATAGACAACATGCCCAAGTTAATATACTGTATATCAGCCTTTAGAAATGGTTAGCTAGCAAATAAATAATATGTAGGCTGAAAAACAAATAGTAGAATGTCATCTTCAATAATGGCTTCTTGGTTATAGTTGAACTCTTGAGTATATAGAGTTTTAGTATAGAAAAACTATTATACCTAAATTATATATTCTTGAATATTTTCATTTTCAATATTTTATAATATCTAGTTAAAACCTATTAAGTAGCAGTACTTAAATTACTCATAACTTTTACGAGATTTTTCTGTATGTTTCTGTCTATATATAGATCTCCAGCACCCTCTCTCTGTTACTTTTTATAATCAAGAGCATCTACATTTTTATTTCTCCATTTTTCCATTATTTAGTTGATTTGAATCTCTTCTATCTGTCTTTGTCTCTCTGCTTCTACTACTATGATTTATGCTCTAGGTTCCTAAGTTGTTTTTTGTTACTGTTCAGTAAGTTAATGTCTGTATAAATCAAGTTTTGTAGAATATATGCAGAAGTCAAGTGAAATTTTTTTTTTTTTCTATTTAAAACAGAAGCTGGAAGGATATAATAGAGATTTTGCTATGCTTGCTCCTCAGTCCTTCTCTTTTTATGTTCTAATTCAATATAATCTATCTCTTACAACTGTCTTGTTGTTTTACTTATAATTACTCTAAGAATAAAGGTATAGTATTACTTTTAAAAAGAAGATCTCTACTCTAAATAACTTTTTTAATGAACAGCTGTTATTTCTTTATATATAAAGATCATAATAGATCCCGAGCACTAGGTTACTAATAGAAAAATATACAAGTATACTGCTATAGCACTACTCAAGGAAACAGTCTATCTAAGAGAATAGACCTGAGCTTAGTTATACCAACTACACTCTACACTATAGCTATAGAGTACTATTCCCTTTACATCTAGGACCTGGTATTTAGTCAAGGTATAGAGAGAGTAAAGGAGTAAAAGAGCAAAGAGAAGAGATAAAGAATAGTAATCAAAAACAAAGAAGTCAATAAGCTAATACTATCACAGTATATTTGTATATATTTGCTTTCTTTCTATATATCCAATTTGGGTTGAATATGAAAAGAGGAGGGTTTTGATGATTAAATTTATCTTTTTAATTCTATTAAAATAAGAAGAAAAAAAAAGAAAGTCAATTATAATTTTTGAAAATTTTTTATGAATTTATCTAAATTTTGTAGAATTTTTGAGTAAATTAAGTAAATTTGAGTAAAAAGAGAAAGTGTAGAAACAATTACCTAAAAATTTGACTAAGCCCTATCCTTTTATATTCAGTTTTGTATACTCTCTTGAATAGTTACAAAAAGTTTAAAAATTTTTGGAAGTTCTTTTTTTCTTTACTTTTTCTTAGTATAAAACATCTGTTATTTTTTCTTTTCTACTAAAAACTAGTGTTCTTACTATTCTTTTATTTTTATTTTGATAGAATTTTATTTATTTGTTTTTTTTAATTAAGTATCTCTTTTTTTGTTTTTTTGTTGCTTTTTTTTCAAATGGCTTTAGTATTTTTCCTCATGGTTTAATTTATTTCTACTTTTTTTCATATGTAAAGTTGAGGTTGTAGTTTCTATTTAAACTAGTCTTGACCTTGTTCTTGTTTTTATTCTGCTTTTTTTTGTTTTTACTATCAGTTCTATTGTTCTTGGGATTGCTTATAATGTTTATTTTAAGCTCTCTGATACTATATCCAATATCTTTTATTGTAGCTAGTGTTATTCTTGTAAAGTTACCTAGATTATCTTTAGTCTAATACTGTTGCTCTTAGTTAGGCTAATTATGTTTAAATCTTAAGTAAGACTAAACATTTCTTTAAAACCTTTTAGATAGTAATACTGGAAATAACTCTAATAAGAAATATAAAGTAAAGATTATAATATATACTTCTTTTAACAATATTGCTAAGAATTTTTTTTCATAGATATATGTTAGTCTATACTCTTCTATATAACTTCTTTATTAAACTTCATTTTTTATAGATGTTAATGACTCTGGTAGTCCTTTCAAGACTCTAGTAGTAGCTGCTCTTCTACTACTACTACTACCTTTATTTAACCCCAACTTTTTCTATTTTTTTTTCCCTATAACTGCTATTATAGTTAAAATGAATATTTAAAATAAATTGTCTACTACTAATACTTATTCCTTTGGTCCTTAGGCTATCTTTTCCAGTACTGGTAAGTTTCTAGACTCACTCAATGTCATCTCTTGCACCAGTTCTAGAGCTGACAAATATGTTTACTCTAGAAAATGCTTGCATGCTTGTTACACTATCAGATGCTTCTCCAGGAATGTTTCTGCTATTGAAAACTCTAAGAAAGTATCTTCTAAGCTCTTTTTTACCTTTGAAAAAAAGGTTAGTTCTGGTCCTAGAATATCTACTATCTCAAGAGTTACTATAAGCAAGCTTTTTTACAAAGTTGTCCCTCTTTAGCTCTTTGCTACTCTCTTTCCTAAAGGGAGAACACATTTTATGAATTAGAATGACTAGGTTGTTTCTGAGTAGAAATATTATCTTTGGGGTGGCCTTTGCTCTCTAGACTCCTATGTCAATTAGTTGAATACCTCATAGTATATACTATGGAATGGCTGAGTTATTTTCCCAGGTAAGAGATGGTAGTATAGGGTTAGGTACCTATGATGTGATAAGTAACTATAATATACTAGTTATCCATAATAGCAACAACTTATCTTAGGTATTACAACTAGTAATAAGTGATATTGTCACATATGATTATGATTTCTAGAATAGTAACTATTGTATCATATTTCTTTTAGGTTACCCTAGTTATTTAGAGACTGGTGCTAGAGTTCTTACTTTGTTTGTATTGTATATTACATATTTTATTCAGAAACATACTATTGAGAGCTATTTTATTAAACAATTTTTTTCTATTATAGGAGCAGATTCTATTATATAGTATTTGTTCCAAGCTATATCAGTAGTAGGATAGGATCACTGTAAGATTTTATCTCAAGCTGACACTCTGTCTCTTGTAAAAACAATAAAAACCCTTTATAGTTCTAATTCATCTTAGGAGTTATCTCTGGATATGAAGATAGTGGTTGATAAACTACTAGTAGTAAAGAAAGCTTTCTTTACTACTATAACTAACAAAAAGGACAAGGGCAAAGAAAGGCTCTCTCCTTTTACTAACACTTTTGCACTTTCTCAAAAGGTACCACTACCAGCAATAGTAGTCTTAAAAGCACTATTTCTTTCTTAGCCAGCTAAGATAGTTACTGTTAAGCCTACTCCTACAAAGGTAACTACCATCCCTTAGGTATTTAAGCAAGTATTTAAGTTTTTTGCCCAAATGGTATATAGTGGAAACTTCCAGTCCATCCCAAGGTTTATCCCAGCTTTTGTTCATCCAGAGTATAAGAACCTTCTTTGTTTCTGTGATATATTCTCTGATCTTCCTATAAAGAAGGTTTTAGCTATGTATTAGTCTGAATTTGATATAAGTGCTTTTTCTAACAAAAAAGATGTTATTTATTCTGCTATTTTAAGAGTATCTAAAATGATAATATATAGACCTATAAGATATTAAGTGTTTGATTTTACTCAGTGCTCTTATTGTAGAGATTGTTGTAGCTAATGTTAGTACTGTAGTTAAGTTTTAAAATAGGAGCTTAGTTGAGGCTCACTCCAAGTTAAAAGTTGAGTCAGTATATAAGACATGGAATAGTGTCTCCATATCTACCAACTTTGTTACATTAGCAATAGAGCTAGAGATTATCAAGCAGTAGCTTAAGAAAGTTGCTAGCTTAACTGCTAGTACTGTGGTAGAGCCTTATCTATTACAGTCCAGGTTGTTTTTGAAGATCTTAGATGTTTCTTATTGAGATAACAACTCTTCTCTTTCTATTACATAGACTCAAGTTAAAGCTGTTATTACTAATACAATGTAAGACACATGACTAGCAACTATCTTTTTCAAATCTTAAATACATATATTAAGTATTCTAAATCCATAATACTGGATATATTGAACAAGTTGTCAAATTTATAGAGATTAATTTTGAAAAAAAGCATGTCATTAGTCAGATATAACTAATTGATAATTATAACAAGTATATAACATGTACATCTACTTCTTGTTTAGTTCATCACTGTCACTATTACTTTTTTTCTGCTTTTTTTCAAATATAAACTCTATCTCTACTTTATGTTAAAGAAATCTTGTAGACTTTTTTGGCTATTTCTTTTTATAGATATTACTAGTCTCCAACATCTTATACTCTGTCTACTATTTTTTAACTGCTTCTTTATGATTTTTTTAACCTCCTATCAAATTTCTATCATAGCCTTGATATTCTTTTTCAGGGCTTGTAACTGGTGGTTTTTTTTTTTAAGTCTGTTGCTGCTCTCTGTACTCTTTTTGTTGCTTTATTACTTTACCAAACTAATTAAAAGTCAGTACAATCCCTTTTCTATTAAATAAGATAAAACAATCATTCTTTTTTCTGTTCTTTTTCAATTAAAATAACTCATTCAACTTTTTTAGGATCATATACTAAAGAACCAGTTAGGCATTTGCTTACTCTATTATTATTTGCATAACAATAACAATATTATAAATACAGCATAAACTTTCTTGTAAGTTCTAACAATGAGTTTTCCAGTCTTATTTACTAACATATTTTGTTGCTTTATCAAAACAAAAATTCTAATCTAGTTGAAGAAAAGTAAAGAGATTATCAATAATAAAGGCCAAAATAAACTAATTTGCATCTGTTAAGATAAGCTTGGCTTTTGAGAGTAGAAGAAACCTAGTTAAGGTTAACATTATTACAAAATGTATTGATCAAACTTGTTTTGAGGATATATACAAGCTAGGATTAATATTAGGGTCTGAAATATAACAGTAGTTATGTATTGAGGTTATAGAACACTCTTCTGGTAAAGTATGTATACTTTCTTTGATATCAAATAATATTACTAAGTAAATTCTGTGAGTAGCAATAATAGTACATATAGAACTTGGCTGTAGAAAAAAAAAAGATCCTTGAATAGAATGAGAGATACTTGGTATCATTTTCTATAGAGTGATAATATTATGGTTGAAGAACTAGATTTCTATTCAGAAGAAAACTATAAGAATAGTATTGCAATCAAAAACACAAAGATATACTTGACTAAAGACTCTAGTAAATTACTGATTTCTTTTTTCTAGACTATTTTTATTTTTCCAAAACATGTTATATCAAGACCTTGAAAAACATAAATACAATGAGAAAGATAGGCTAGTAGAATAATGTTATAGACATAGATAAACTAAATAACCTCTATAGTATAGTATAAACTATGTTTATTAAAAAAGAGAATACAAGACTGATTATTAGTTTTCTTCTCAGTATATTTATTAAATATTTTTTCAATCCACTCTTGTATATGTTTACTATCAGTTTATTTATCTAGAGAATAAAAAATACTAAAGATACAGATAAGTAGTTGTATAATATCCTTATATTATAAAAGCAACATATACAGTATTTAAAATATTATTATCACCCTATTTAGTCATAAAATTATAACTCTTAAAAATAATCAAAAAAGGTAAGAAAAATCCATCTGCATATATAATAACTAGAGCTATGACATTTTTACAATCTTTACTTCTTTGCTTATATTGAGTCTTTGTTTTTCATCATTCTACAACTCTGTTTTGTCTCTGATTTATAGATAGAAATCCACTTTTATCCATTGGATACATGTTCTTCAGTAGTATACTAGTCTTTACCACAAATTTTTCTATAAGATTAAACTATCCCTTAACTGCCTCTAGATTAAGAGATATCCTATATTATATATCAAAAGACTTGCTTTAATGAGTTTATAGTTTATTGTGCCAATAGTTTAGAAGATTAAATACCCATTAATATTCTATAAGTTCAAACTTAGTGTTATGCCAGACAGTCTTTTTAGATAAAATACATGATATTTATCACAAGAACTATACTATAACCCAGCTTAAGAAGTGAATGTAACTCTTCAAATACAACCACTAGACATTTAGACTTGGACTTGTATATACTACTCAAGTAGCAAAATAGTAGCTGTGATTACTACTATACCAACCTCATAAAGTCTGTCCAGTCATTTTATATTAAACACAACCTAGATTTTTCCTCTAGAAGTGCTCTCAAGAGCAATCAGAACCTTAGAGAGGCTAGTATCCTCTGACAAAATGACATTATAGCTTAGCAACTGTTTTACTTGATAGATTAGGGTTTAGAGTTACTATCAGATCTTGGCAATTACTTTTGATAACTACTATAATTAGAAATATCAAAGCAGTTCTTTTGAAGGCAATACTGTTAGAATATCTAAAAAGGAGAGAATGTCTAGAAATAAGAAAGAAGATTAGAAGTATTGAAAAATTAGATAGAAAAATCAAAAAAGTTGGAATTGAGAGGATTGATAAAAATATCTTGAGCCATACTTGAAGATTGGATTTGATGAATAGATATAAGAGAAGACTAAATAGAAGGATTAGGAGAAATGAAAAGCACTGGCTATATAATTGAAAGAAGACCCTATCTTATTATTTTACTTCCTGCTATAATAGGCCATTAGAATATTTCTCTTGTTTTCTTATTTGTTGACTCTATAATTTGTAATTCTAATATATACTCTAGTAGTACAAAAGGGCCTAATAACAAGTTATCTCTATTATCTCTTTCTTTTTGTTACTTTAGAGCTCTACTACTATTTTTAAGTAACTGAGTTGTCTGTTTGCTTTTCTTTATAAAAAAACCTATACAAAACATCTCTCAAGAGAATATCTCACTTTGAAAAGAACTTGAACATTCACTTGACTAGGATTTTAACTACTCACTATATGTTTTTAGAGTAGGTTTCCAACTATACAATTAGTTAAAGTAGAGCCTATACAAGAGCATGGAAGTTCTAGACAGTACTGTTGTATTGACAGCAAGCCAGGCTACTAGACTAGTTTGAGAAAAGTAGTATTATAGTATGAGACAAACGTATACCTTTAAAATCTACAATCAATTAGAGTTTTTTTGAGAGAATACCAAAAATAGTATTTTTTTCTAGTTTTCATTAAATCAATCTACTATTCATCTTCACTTGTGAGCTCTCTCTTTTCTGATTTATTTTCTTTGTGCTTACTTGTTTGTATACAACTGTAAAATAGCTTGGAGATTTTGTTTTTTTGACCTGTTATATTACTCTTGTAATCTTTTATATTCCCATTATTGGGTTCTTTTCTGGTCTAAAGAAGAATATTGGAATATTTTTTGGTGTTATTATAATTAAGAGAAAATCCTTAATTAGTAGACTCTACAATGAAATTGACTAAAGTATGCTTTTTAACAGGCAATAATTTTTTTTTGCTAGTATTTGAATCATTTATAAATTACATTTGCTTATTTTTTATATGATTTATAAGTGTCCAATATAGTATATTGAACTACTTGGCAATTGTAGGTTCTCTTTCTTAATCCAATTTTATCTTTTTGATATCTGTCTTATATATGTTAATGACTTGTATCAGTGTATTCTTGTTTCTATAACATTGTTTGATCCTTTTGACATGTTCTAGAAGTATATGGTAGATTATTACAGTAACCAAAGTAAAAAAGATTATGACAAAAGACCACTTTATAGAAATTATATACACAAATTTTATTTGCACTTCTTTTGTATATCTAGGACAAAGTTGTTCTAAAAAGTTATAATCATTTTAAAAGTAGACTAATCAGTATAAAATCAATTTACTTTTTTCAACACTCTTTGTTTTAAGAGTACTATTTCATATCTAGATGCCTGGAGAACTTCCTTCAACCATTTTTTATACTAAGGTTATTATTTCTTTTCTCTTAAAGGTAGTAATTGTAAACCTCTTCAGCCTTTCTATATCAAAGGTAACAACTGGCTTTCCTTTATTGGTATATTGTATACTAGAATGACTCAAGTTATTCTCAATTATATTTCCATTAGAAAGTTCAGAAAGTGCTTTTTTCTTGTAGAGTACTAGTGTCTATATAACTATTGTCAGATAGAAATATGTTAATATATCTTTGCCAACTGTTGTTAGTTTACTTATACTCCCTTGACCAATCTATTACCATTGGTCAAGAACTTTGTCAAGTTTCTAAAAAAAGCACCCTAGTATATTTGTTTTTGTTTTTTCTGGTAGTCTTGGATAACCTTACAACCTATTCAAATAAAAATTATTTTTACAAGTGAGTTGGTCATTTTATTAGAGATATATCACTATCATACCAGCAACTTTACCATGTTTTTTGGTTTCCTTTATTAGATTTTTGGCTTCTTGGTTGTTTGATGATCTCTGAGTAGTCTTATAATCTATTTATCTCTTTAATAAAGTTTTCAAGTTTTATTTTTAACTATATTCTGGTCCAACTATATAAAGACCAATATTGAATTTGTAAAATTTTGCAAATCTATATTATTTCTAAAACTTCAACCCAAATATTGTGTTTTTAGCTCTACTTTATTTATAAATTATAGTTTTTCTAAAAGCCATTTGCTAAGTTTTCCCATTTTAGAAAATTCTCAAACATTGTTTACAATACTTCTTGAATTTATCTCAAGAAAATTCTTTAATACTAGTATAAAATGAAACAAAATTATCTTTTTGTATGTTATACTTTTTCTTAGTTAATTTTTTTCTTATACTTTTTTATAGAACTAGCTAATATTTAAGCTTTGATTTAAGTACTTTAATCTATGATATAATTTTTCCAGTCTTTGAATTTACAACAAAATTTCTAGTCTTTTTTATTGTCTTCAGCTTCAAATATTCCTTTACAGCCCTTCCAGTTTGTTTTGCCAGTCTAATATAATCCTAGATTTGTCTATTCTACTTTAGTTCTACTACTACCTATGTTGTTTACTCAAACATACTCTTATTTTCCTTTACAGTCCTTTCTATCATTTTTATTTTTAAATATTTCTATTCAATCTTTTTAGCTTTCTATGCCAGTAGTTTACTATATCTTTAAGTTTTTTACTCTAGTTCTACTTATTAAACTACCACTTATAACATTAGTCAATCTATATTCTTTTTTCTCTTCCTAGTCTCTTTCAATGCCTTTAGTCCAAAACATTTCAGTAGTATAACATATTCCTGAACTTTTCTATTCTACTCCAGTTCCATTAACTAATCTATTACCAATAACATTAGTAAAATCATACTCTTATTTTTCTAATGGCCATTTTGAGTGGAATTTTACTAAGGCTGAACTTATTGAAGGAAAGTGACCATCTATTCATTAGACTTATGAAGTAAAGAGAGGTTGTAACCAGAAGAATGGATAGAAAAAGACTTTTTGTTAACAAGAAGAATTCAAATTTATACAACAATGTTTGAAAATTATCCAATGCTCAAGCTATAACTACAAAGTTCTTATACAATCTAGGACTACAAGATCTGAACAAGAAACTTAAATTCAACAAGGATATTTATGTAAAAAACCTCTTCTTTATATCTCTTGTGAAGTTTGGACAATAGTTTATATATGGAAAGATAGAAAATACTTTGTACAAGATAGTTTTTATAATTATACTTTCTCTTTTGTTAATATTTATTTAAATCCTGATAAAGAGACTCAGTTTGATAAAATGATACTTAACTATTCTAATATTGGTCTTTTTAGTTTACAACTAGATTTTTTTTTTTTGTTCAAAAATTTATAACACAGTGCTTGATCATAGTCTATAGCAGACTATTTACAACAAATAGTCTACTTGAGCCTTAGAGACCATAGCTGTCCTATCACTGACAGAAAATACTATTAGTATCAGAAAAGAAATCTAATCTAAGAGAAAAGAGAAAACTAGATATAGGTTGCTTGTAACCAATCTTCAAATAACATATTTAGGTCTAATGACCTATTATGCCTAGAATACAGAGTTAAGAGAAACTGAAAAAGATAAAACTAAGAAACTATCTATAGAAATAAAAAAGAAAAACCAAGAAAGCTTATGAAGGCTTAAGAGCCAAGTGATTCTAGAGAGTAAAGGCAAATGTACTAGAGTACTTTTTCAAGAACTTCACAAAGTCTTTGACTAATAGCAATGGATCAATCAAAAAAGTATAAATAAACCAACAACAGTTGGCAAATATATGTTAATATGTTTCTACCTAGTAATGGTCATATAGATACTAAGTACACTCTACAGGGAAAAAGCACTATTTGAACTCTCTAATAAGAATGTGGTTGAAAATAACTTGAGTTGCCCTGGTATACAATGTGACTGACTCACCAATAAACAAAAGCCAGCTACTACCTTTGGTATAGAAGGGCTGGAGAGGCTTATATATTACTATCTTTGAAGAAAAAGAAGTAACAATCTTGGTATAAGAGATAGTTGAAGGAAGTTCTCTAGATATTTAAACATAAAGTAGTATTCTTAGAACAAAGAGTATTAAAAGAAGTAAATGGATGTCAACTAGTAGCAATCTGAGTGTTGGTAGCATTTTTATATACCAAGAAGTGAAAAGACTATTAGGCTTTACTAGGGCAATCCCAGAAGTCAATAGAATGGTTTGAGTAACTAGTAAAGAAGTCTCTAAGAGCATATACAACTACAAAAGAGTAGGTCTACTCTGATAGACAAAAGTGTCTACTGCTCTTCTAGCCACACTTAGAGAGTTAGTGATGAGTATAATGTACTTAATATCAAAGGAAGTGGTTTTAACAACACTAAACCTAATTGTAAACAACTCTGCATCCAGAGCTGTTGAATAGTCTATAAGTATCTTGGATGATAATATCTGTTCTTCTAGTCTCCAAAAGTGAGCAGTAGATACAGCCTATATATTCCTAGGAGGAATGTCACTTGTGTCAGTAACAATGACAAGTATAAAAGGATCAGTAGAAGCTTTATGATAAAGACAGTCAAAAGACTGAAAATGAGCCTTAATAGTGCTTTTCTTAGAACAATCACAAGAATAAAAAGAGACATGATTAGAAAAGCTGTCTAACAACCTGTATCCTGGGCAAGCTTTAGAATAGAGTGGATTAAAGCATTTTATAAGATTAAGTAATGATACTTCAGAGAGCTTTTCAACCAAGTGTACTAGATGTCAGTGAGAAGAGCTAGTAACTGTGAATAAGGGTGTATACTCTTTGAGTTACAAATACTAAGAAGAGATATTAGTATATATTGAGAGAAAAAAGTAGTACCTCTAAGACAGAATATTACAACTTGAATTAAAGAACATTATCTGTATGCAAACTCCCTTTATAGTATTCCAAGCTCTTTATGACAACAATGAACTTGAAGAAGATATTGTATATAGAATGGTTGCTAATATAGCTTATGGTTTTTGGAAGAATAAAAGTAAGATTTTTATAATAACCTCAGTTTTCTTACCAGTCCTCAAGAGATAAATGTTTATTTTAATGTTTTTTATGAATGGTGGCTTAACAGAATATTATAGAATTCATTTTATTATAATCTTTGAACTATTGCTGCTCAAGCTTTGTAAAAGAGAATTATTCTCAAAGACACTATGTTTGCAATTGTGCATTCTTATTTTTGTTTTTTTCAATCAATTATCTAATAGTTTATGATCTAGGTAATGAATCAAAGAAAAGGTTTTATTGAAGCATTTACTGATCTCTTTTTATCAAATAGAAATTCTAGAAATAGAGAGAAGCTAAGAGATATAGGAGAGAAATTGATTTAAGAATGTAAAAAGCATTTCAGAAGATTGATTACAAGGTTGATTACAAGATGTTCAAGGATTAGTGGTATAGTTCCTATTTCTAGAAGGGACAAGTCTATCATCAAGGCACAAAAACTCATGGAAATCAAGTTATTGGATAAATTTCAAAATATAGTTCAATATATCCTGGATGAGTTTTCTTATAGAAAATGAATTTGGCTTTCAGTCATTATTTGTAAGTAATTTTTCTCTTATTAATAAAGATTATTAACATTTTTTCATAGAACTGGTTATGGAAAGGAATTACCAAAAAAACAAAGCAAAAACAGATTGGTTGTCAAGCTTTAGAGAATAACAAAAGGGCTTGGTCTCAGCATTCAGGCTATACCACTACTGTGCTGGTCCTTTTGGGTGAGAGTATTAGGAAAAGGATTCTGGAGGGTAGTAGTATATATAGAAAATATCAAGATTAGTATAGCTATATTGAGAACAAGACTAAAAGAAACTAATTAGTGACTGTAGAATAAATACTGTATGACCATTGTTATCAATGAGTAACTTGGGGTGTCACATGTTGTGACAGTGCCTCCCTTCTAAGACCATGCCCTTATAGCTTTCAGTGCTTCTACCTAGGATTTATTATGAGTAATATTCATTAAGATATCTAAATAGCTAAAAAAAATTAGAGATTGGGATCTGGTTTATCCAGGTTTTGAGAATGGAAATCCTATACTAGTTTAGATGTATTTTTTAGATCTAAGGTATTGAGCCAGAAGTGTTCTTTGGCTATGCCTTCATAGTCTACCTACTGTACATAGTACATTAGTAGGGTTTTTCTGTAGTAATCAATTTTTGAATCTAGAATTTGTACTATCTCAAATTCTAGGTTCTCTTTGATCACAATTAGAGAAAGTAGAGTATTTACGCAATTTGGAATATTGCTCATTATAGACAGTTCAAGTTGGGATATTTCAAAGATAGAGTAAATCTCCCTTAGGTATTTGGGTAGTTAAATTTGGTATGAGTGTATACTAGGCTTACTAGTGACTTCAAATGGTCCTAGGTATTTTTCTGCTAGTTTTCTAGAGGGTTGAGTAAACTTAATGAATTTTGCTAATACAAACATTGAGTCCCCTACTTCAATCTTAAGGGAGGTTGACCTGTGCATGTCCTCTGCAACTTGGTAACATTCCTGTACATTCACAATCAACTGCTTCAACTGAATATGTATCTCTTCTAAGTTAGACACAAAGAAATAGGCTATGCTAGAGGGCAGTTTATAATTGGGTATAAATTGCAATCAAAGATGATATCCTTTGTTGGTAAAAAATGAAAAGAGTTCTGTGGTGGCTAATAGACTATTATTGAAGGCAAATTTTGCAAGGAGCAGTAGGCAGATCCAGTTAGATTGTTGGTAGTTATAGTAAACTCATAAGTACTGTTCTAAGGTTTGATTTGTCTGCTCAGTCTACCTATCTGCTTCTGGATAGTATTCTAATGTGAAATAAAGTTTCATATCCAATACTATAGCTAGCAATTGGAAAAACTTTGACACGAACTCAAAGCTGTAATCAAAAATAATATGCAATGGTATGCTGTACTTAAAGAATATATGGGTTATAAAGAATACTGCCAATCCATTAGCATTCAATATATCATGTGTTAGAATAAATATAGCCTGTTTAGTAAGTCAGTCCATCACTACCAGTATGTCTGTATATCTATCAAAAACTAAAAAGTGTTTTATAAAGTCCATTGAGATAGACTTCTAGGGCTGTGGAAATATTGGTAGTTGTTTCAGGAATCTATAAGGTCTATGATATTTGGTCTTACTCTGTATGTATATATTACAAGATTTGATGTAGTCAATTACAAAGTCCTTTAATCTTGGCCAGGTATAACTTTTCTTGATTAGTTGTAGTATCTTGGACTGACCTAGATAATCTACTAGCATATGGTCATGAAAAGCATATAGTACATATATCTGTAAGTCTCTCTAATCAGGCACAACAATTTTCTTGTCCAGCTAATATAGTCCATCTGTATCTAGCAACCCTTGGTCCAAGTCAACAGAGACTAGTATCTTCTTTACTTTTCAAGCCATTTTGATATTCCTGTTCAATGAGTTTAGGTCTAATACATAACAGTTACCACTACTGGTCTGTATATCCCAGAATACTAACTGTTAGGAAGTAAAGATAGAGCAAAGATTGGGGGATAAATTAGTAGTTTTTGGTACTGTTGCTTCTTCCAGATATATAACTCATTGTTGAGTCAGTATATCAGACTTAGTATCCAACTTTCCAGGTCAGAATCTTATACTGATATTGAACCAAGCCAGATATTCAGACCATTTAGTCTAGTATCTTGTCAAAGACTTGGTTGTAGAGAAGTATTCTATATTTTTGTGATTAGTTACTATATCTATAGGTATTACTACTCCTTCCAGATAGTAGCATCACTTCTTAAATGCTTCAAAAATTACAAGCAGCTCTTTGTTGTACACATCATAATTTAGTTTGGCAGCATAGAGGGTTCTTGAGTGGAAGGTAATAAGATAGACTTCTCTCTCTAGCATTATCAAAAAGATCACTATAATTGCATGATTGGACATATCTATTTCCAGTATCAGAGATACCTTGGATGTCCAGTATACTAAAACTAATACAGAAGAGAATGCTTTCTTCAGGTCATTAAAGAAGTATTAGTAGTTTTCTGACCAGTTCTATACTATTCCCTTTTGTGTTAGTTGGGTAAGAGAAGATACTACCTCAGAGTAGTTATTAATAAATCTTTGATAAAAGTTTATAAAGTCTAAGAAGACTTGTCTGTCCTTTATTTTCTAGGGTATAGGTCAATTCTGAATAATACAAACCTTTTTAATATCTATTATTAATTCTTTTAGGCTCAAGATAAACCCAAGGAATTCTATCTGGTTCTAGTGAAATGAGTATTTATCTAGGAATACAAATAGCTCATTAGTTCAGAAATATCTCAGGACCTCTTTGATATATTTTCTATGCTCTGCCAGATTGTCTAAGTAGATTAGAATGTCATCTAGATAAATGATTATACAAATATCCAACATATTAGAGAAAATATCATTTATCAGACACTGGAATGCCAAGGGTATATTGGATAGTCCAAAGGGTATGATCAGCCATTCAAAGAAATCATATCTTGTATAAAAAGCAGTTTTTCATTTGTCGCTATTGGCAATATAGTAGACATTCTGTAGATCAATCTTAGTATAAATACAGGCCTTTTTGGGAGCATCTAGGAGGTCAGTGACTAATAGAATAGAGTAGTAGTCCTTATGTATAAGTCTGTTAAGATTTGGTAATTGATGTATAAGTACAACATTCCATTCTTTTTTTTTACAAATAGAACTAGTGCTTTACAAGATAACTGAGAGGATTAGATTATTCCAGTTTTTAAAATTTTGTCTATGAATTCATACAAAAGTTATAGCCCTAGGAGGGATAATAAGTATATTGGCCTAGATTAGAGAACTGCTTTATCAACCATTGTTATTGAAAGGTTATAAGAGCAATGCTTAGGTAACTGTTTGGTATGCTACTTACAAAATATATCACTAAATTGATAGTATTCTTTAGGTACTCTATTGAGGTCTGGTAACAGTTCCTCTATATGTGATGCTTATATTTCTAGTATAGTATCTGTATTCAAGATGAGCTGAAAAGGTTTTGAGCCTTTTTGTCTACATACTGACTTGTATGCTACTACATCAACAAAGGCAATCTTTGGTACTGCTCTGAAACTTAATGGTTCTGGTAGCTAGAGTTCCTAATCTAGTGGCTCTGGTTTGCTTTTTCTCAGTAGTAGCTTAGGTTTTCTGGTTGAAAACATGAGTTGTTCTTTTTTCCAGTCTATTCAAGGATTAGTGTGATATAACCAACTGTATCTGAGTATGGCTATACAGAAACCCCCCAAGGGCATAACAAAGAACTTAGCCAAGAAGTACAAGTCATACATAGATTTTATTGGCAATAATATGCTTTCTAACACAATATAATTCATGACACTATCTAGTAACATGAAAAAGAGAGAACAGTCTAAAAATCCTGAGTCCAACAACACTTTAAAGATTCCAGATACTAGAGGCAATATAAGAAGAAGTAGTAGTACTTGTGTGGTCAGTAATAAGATAGCATTTAGGCAAAGTCTAGACTCCCAGAAGAGATTTGCACAGTTGTTCTCCTAGAAAGTAAAAGGACTGTGTTAATGTTTTTCAAAGATTTGAATTGAGAGACTCTCAGTTCTATTTGATATTATAACTTGGCAAAATAGTTAAGTCATTATTTTTCTTTTCTTTTTTTATTTAAACTTATTATACAAGAAGGAATGTAAGAAAGTATTATATAATATGTCACAGGTAATGTATTACAAAGTCATATGACATCACATAAATGGAGTCATATAATAAGTATAGGAAAAGTAGTGCATAGACTGTATAGTATACAGAATTGAATGAGAACTCTATTGAGTTCTTTTTGTCAACTCAGACCAGAAATGTAGTTAAGTCATCTTAGGCTAAGTTGCTATACTTGAGCTAATCTACCCAACAACATGTTGGCAACTCCCTGCAATTGTTTAGAACAACTCCTTATAAGATGATCTGACTATCTATACTACATGCATAGTCCTAGGCTTATACACTGTTGGTGCTTTGCTAGTATTAGTCTACTTTTTGGATCTAGGATATTTGATGAGAACAATAATTGGTTTGGTATAGAGGGACTTTGCTGATACTAGTAGAGAATCCCTAGTAAGTATCCCAATACTTTTTTAGAGAAAGTAATTTTGCATCTAAGTACAATGATTTTGAATCTGTCCTACTGGATTTAGAAAAATGACTCTATAAGGTCTATACTAGCTGTTGTTTTTACTGTTCTTTCTAAAGTTGCTTTTAGTAGTTATTGTCTATCTTCAATACTACTTACTTGAACTCTTTGAAGGTTGACAAATTCTTCTTGCTATACTGAAGGTCATCACTAATACATTGAGGGATAGTATCCTTGACTACCTTCCAGAGAGAGTAGTTGTTCCATCAAATGTGATTTTGGTACTTAGTGAACTAGATAAAGTAGTTTACTGCTTTTCTATCTGAAAGGAAGAGAATAGATATGATGGTATCTTTGTTATTATTTTCTGGTAAATATAAACCAAAAATATTAGCTAGCTTCTATACAAAAGCTAATCAGTTTAATAAAAAGTCTAGAAATTGGTGAGAAAATAGTTGAGTACAATGCTCTAAAGATAAGAAATTGCAAAGAAAATTTTGTTTGAATTCTTTAAGAACTTTTCATTATAGGTCCTGAAGTAGATCTAGTATTGGAACAGGAATACCCAAAGGTCATTTGCACTGTCTCTACTAAAGGGATTAGGTTCCTTGATATTGTGGGTTCTCTTTTTTGGGTGGTTGTCAGCCTAGCAGGCTAATGCTAATAATGTGGTTTAAAGTTCTAGATCAGATATTCCCTATAGAGATTCCTAGATAACAGATTCTTTAGAGTCTCTTGCTAGTAGTGTAATGAGTTTGTAGGGGAGGATTTTTAGTAGGCCTTCAGACAGCTTATGTAAAGGTTCTAGACTGGCTAAACATTATTCTCTGGCTTGAGTGGCTGTTAGAGGTCTTTCAACTAGAGTTATGGATAACTCTCTCAATTCTGTTGTACACACTTGTTCTCTTCTTGTTTGGTGCTCAAGAAAAGGGTCTGGGTTTGGAGGAGACTATAATATAAGTGAGTGAGAGAGATTTTTCTTTGAACAAAGAGACACAGAGGTAAGAAGTTTTGTTCTATTGTCAAGTCTCAGAGGATAATAGAAGGGCTTGGCCTTAGTGTTCAGGCTATACCACCACTGTGCTGGCCCTTTTGGGTGAGAGTATTAGGGAAAGAATTCTAGAGGGTGGTAGTGTATACAGAAAGTATCAAGATTGGTATAGCTATATTGAGAACAAAACTAGAAAAAACTAACTAGTGACTACAAAATAAATACTGTATAACCATTGTTACTAATAAGTGACTTGGGGTATCACAGATTGTGACATTGGCAGCTTAATAGTCTTGTCCACATTCTTTGTTCCTATAATACTCAATATCCAATATTACACTGGTAATACCAGAACTGGAGAAAAGCATATAGAACTTACTGACAAAAATGTCTTTTATTGTCACTGATATACTTGCTTCTTTTGACAGCCATTGATATTTCAATGACAGTTTTAAAAACTAGTTTAAATACTAGATTGGAATGAAAACTAAAACAAAGCTTTCCAATACAACTTGTTGGAAACAACACAACAATTCTCTTTTATGCTTTGGAATTTCAAGTAGTATCAATTCTCTGGTGTTAAATCTACCACTTATCTTTGTTGTTAAGCTATTAGTTGATGATGATAAAACTCTTTTAGACTAGAATATTTCCCAACATCTAGAGTTTTTAGAATTAGACCAGATCAAGAAATCAAAACTTATCTATGATCTTATAGATTTTGGACTTATAAATGAAGTCCAAAATTACTTTATAGTATACTATTAAGATAAAAGTATTACCAGAGTAATAATATATGATAGAATACAAACTTATAGAAGAGTTCTTCAAGTTTCTAACCTTTATTCTTTAACACATCTTTCTGACATCTTTCCTTTGTTATCTCCTGGTTATTTTTGATACGATGTTATCTATAGACTTCATAGAGGAAGAAGAGCTCAAAGTTGCTTTTATAGATAATATATCAAGAAATGTCAAGAGAAGCTAGAAATTTTATTCTTAGCTAGAGATTCTTTACTTATGTTTGAAATTTTATATCAGAGATTTAAAGAAAATTGTAAGAATGACCAGAACAGAGTGGACTCTAGGAGAATCCTTAGTAATATTACAAGTTCTAGATGCATTATAACTTAGCTCTAGAAGAATTCTTAGAATTTAGAATAAAGCTCTTGGAGTATACTCTATAATATATATATTACTATAGCTGAGGTATCCCTGATTCTACAGTTCTATCAGCCAGGGTTAGGAGTGTTTGAGTTGAGCTAAGAGGAATTGAATATTATCTAGTAATATTTAATTAGGTACAAGGTTATTTCAGGATATAAGTCTAGTGTTTTAGAGATGGTGTTAGTAGGGTTTTCTTACAAAAATATAACCAGAGTACTGAATATAGAAAATCAACTCAGTATCTACCAAAACTGATAAATATGCTTATCTCTCTTATACTTATATCTTTCTAGCTTTTTCTTTTTCTAAGAAAAAAAAAGAAAACATTGTAGATCTTATGACTCTTTTTTTATTATCACTATTTATTGACTTTTTTTAATACTCTCTTATTTTTAATAAGTATCCAACTCCTACAATATTAGTTAACTATTTTATAAAAGGTCAAAGAAGTTTTTTTTACAGATATACAAGATCTATAGAAGTAGAAAATTCAACTAAAAGTTGATTTAAAGATAAATATATCAATTTTAAAATATTTGTATTTTGTACTTATTTTTAATTAAAAAGACTTTCTAAGCCAAGATCTATAAAGAAAAGATCTCAAAAGAAAAGAGTCTTAAAAAGCAAAAACATAATAAGATAGTAGTAGTTAAAATTCAAGTTCTACTACCATCTTTTATTAGATAAAACTTGAGAAAGAGAAAAGATCTAGTTTTATAAATACTGTAATTAATTTGATATATATATTTAAAAAAATCAAAGTTAAAATAATTGAAAATTCAAAGACAAATCATTTTTATCAATATAATGTCCAATTTATAATCTTATTTTTTTTTCTAGTACTGAATCTTGCTTTGGATAATCATTGGTAACTATAAATGTATGAAGTAAAGAATAAAATATTTTTCTTTGTCTATAAATAAAATTACTACAAACTTGAGTAATTAATAACAATTTTTTACAATAGTTAGTTGATATAGCAATCAATATGTTTAATAATATACCTATATAATAGTTTTTTTCTTTTTTTTCTTCTACTAATTTCTATCTATTTAAAACATAGTAAAACTTATATAAATAAGTATAAAGATTACCAAGTGGTTTGTATAGATGATTAGACCATTTCAAAAAACAAATATTTTATTTTTTATGCTAAATAATTATAATAGACTCTATTTTAGCTTCAAGATTAGAATTAGCTA
>Ga0153969_1000025_pt1 | contig 21010 bp, 15 predicted proteins | sample TSGA053MetaG_FD_104702 | JGI IMG/M metagenome (GOLD analysis project Ga0153969, IMG submission 104702) | Attine ant fungus gardens microbial communities from Georgia, USA - TSGA053 MetaG | ecosystem: Host-associated > Fungi > Mycelium > Unclassified | place: USA: Georgia, George L Smith State...
CACTATTGTATATTGGTGACGACGGGTGTTGTAGTTGGTTTTGAGTGGGCCCTTGATTTGAAGGAAAGCGAAGGTTGGAATGTGATGGTGAGAGTCGGTTGAGAGGTATCGGACATGTCTTGGGAACGGTTGGGATGATGATGACCTTCGCATTCAATTTTGTGAAATCCATAGGGGAACCGTCTGTGAATGGGCATTGATAATGAAATACAAGACAGAGGGTCATATATTCAGACCTTTTCGAGGTATGAGTACAAGGTTTGTTAATCGAGGATCCCCAGAGGACGACTCGTAGCACATCTCGACGTTTAGTTTTTTCTTCGAGGACCCAATGGCAGAAGCAATAACAGCCAAGTAGAAGGCACGCTTCTGGAAAAAACGTCCATTGAGGTAATCCTTCTCTTGGAATAGACTCTGAGGATAGTGGTGCTTTGTTCAGCGTCTAGTCTGATCGACTTTAGAACAACACTTACATCAGGCATCTCAACAGCCAGGTCTATGCCATATCGCAGCCCATCTTTTGGTTTTACACTCATTTTGTTCGGCCAACTTCCAACAAGGAAAATATCACTCGGACTTTCGAAGCCGACTTTCCAATTGGTCTCCTCCGTTGGTAATGGTAAGATATATGGAACGGCAATGCCTTTTGTGAACATCTTGCGTGATGCCTCGAGGGGATGTTGTTGTTGTAATGGTGATATTTCCGTGATAAAAGTGTGTAGTGAAAGGAGAAACCGTTCGAGAGGCGGTATTCTGGAGGGTTTAGGACGAACATTCGGCAGCAGAACATCAATCTGAGTATTGTATTCAGAGAAAAATGTACATCCAGCGATGGTGGGCGCACCTGAAGTTTGAAAGAACTTGACTTGAAAAGGTCCGCAGCAACTTTGATGACTCGTAGTTCTTCTCCCGTCGGAGGCTCAATGGGATTATCGGCCCCTTTTTGGTTTGGTGGAGGAACATTAAGCCCTGTCCCAGTCCATTCCTCTCCCTCCACCTCGTCAAGGTCAGAGTCACCGTGTAGACTCGTGCTGTCGTTCATGCCATTATTTGCATCTTGATCAGAGCCTTCGAATGGCTCTTGTTCTTCGCTTTTGCGCACCTGGAATTCAGAATCAGGCATTTCTTTATTGAGATTGTAATTCAATAGCACCTTGCGCGAGGTTGTAATCTCATATCCCTTACGCTTCAGATTGAGCGGCATGCAATTTGCAGAAAGAAAATTGTGCACAGCCACTAACATGAATTGCGTATTATAAGTGATACAATGATACAACTTAATCTATTAATGATCCTCTAGTAAGGTCTCTTTGTACATAAGTAGGTCTCTTCGTGGACCTCCACCTCCTGGACTCAACCCAGATCCAAGAATTTGCTCAGTGAATCGTAGACAGCTTGATGAGGTGTGGGATGTATTGAATTGATGATCTGCTTGTGTATGAGGCCGGTTGAGGGTGAAAATATGTATGTCGATTCCCTGCAATGAACAGTCATGTTATCGCGAGCAGCTGATGTATCAAACGGTACATACACTTCCCATTCATTGATACCTCCACTCATACGTGCATTACCCGTCACCATAAATCTCACCAGCAGACTCTTCTCCCTAAGATGACGCTTCTTGTCAAGGAGACCCAGCTCCTTGCTCAAGCCACCAGAACTTGGCACGGCTTTGTTTGTAGAGGAAGGAAGTGAATTAAAGGAAATCTTCATTAATGTCACCACTAAATCGGAATACAATGCGTTCATTGTGTGGCGCAAGAACGATGCAGAAGCGAGGTATAGAGGAAAGCCTACAGACATGATTTAGGGTAACTGCAGTATTGAGAGTCCAATATGTACCTTCAACATGCAATACTCGAGGAAACGGCGTGGGCAACGCGGAAGGTGTGTACTCTAGTTTGACTTGTGGCGAATACACTGGTTCCACCCCAGCATTAGTAGGCTCCTCATGCGATGGAAATTTTTGGTTCGGGCCTGGCACCAATGACAACGGCAGGATCGAAGTTCGGATAGGAGCTCCTGTAAACTTGTCTACATTGGTGACTAACCCAATCTGAAAGAACTCAGGCAGGGTTTCTTGCAGAACGAAAAGTGCCCTTTCTTTCAAATGTCTGAGATTAATCTCAAGATTACCGTTAGGATGAACGCACCTGTGCGGATTTCCCATTCAGCATCTGAAACTTCAGCCTCTCCGTCTGGGTTACGCTTCGGTGGTCTTACAAGCCTCATATTGCTCAGAGTAGTTGAGTCTGGTGGCCTCGACTTTCTCAGACCCAGCACCAAGTTGTTATGTTCTGCTTCCTTCGAGTTGTCTTGCTCCCCGTTTTGGAGGAGCGTGGACGAAAAGAAAGCCGACGACGTCTTAGAAAAAGAAGTACATCTCGACTGATGTCCGAATCGTAAGGTATTATGAGATGTGCTGAAGTAGGTCTTTTGCAGGGCATTTCGTGCCAACATCCCTTGTGGACGTAGAACGCTCTCCTGCGCGTGAAGCCAGTAATCTTAACAAGTAATTACTTAATCATGATTTTAATAAAGATCCTACCTCTTAAACTACCTTTTTTTTACATCGCTTCTCTCCCACGTACCACCATCGAAAATGGTAGCGCCTGTAGGAGAATTTGCGAATATACATAATTTCCCCCCCCACACACAGCCTGCAGACTTATCACGCACTCCAAATCCCAATACTAATGCCCCTCCTAATACTAACCTTAGAGGACATCCCCTGACCAACAATGGCAGCAACAACTTGCCAAGGCACCCTTCAACAGAATCCAATATCACCACCTCATCACTGGACTATGCAGAAAGAATGGAAACCCAGCCCACCAGCACTTCATGGGCAGACCAAACCAGTATGGAAGAAGACATCTCCCCTCCACCCCCAAACCAGTTATAGGAACAAATCAACAAGACTGTAGTCAATCCTAGCCAAATTTTGTTAAGACTCTAGACCACAAGGGTGAATTTTTGCTTCAACCTTGAGCCTATGTCAACACTTGATATCTCTTCACCCCTCTACAAAGGGTCCAGTTAAGGTTTTCAGAAGAGTTATATTGAAAGAGTGAATATTGAGACTTTTAGTCACACTCCACAAGTTAGTCCAAAGACTGGAGAGAATGTAGGGTTCCAAGAGAAGTGTCACAAACTTCATTTAGACCATAACTCTAGGAATACTTGACTGATTTTGACAATCTAAATAGCCACCAAAAGCCCTTAAGAAGACCTTTCAAACAGTACCAAAAATGTCTCAAGGAGATCAGTATTTACCAAGTTATCAGCAGATCAGTTGGTGATCACCAAGTTACCAGACACTAAATCGCTGATATCTCAGGAACTACTTGACATAATTGTTTGCTTTAACAACTACTGTGAAGCTCTCTTCAATGTGCTTCTTTTGGCTATAAATAGAACCCAAGGTAATAAGATCCCATGGAGATACAAGATCCTCAATGTTTGTATATGACACTGATCTTTATCCATAGATTATTATCTGTTCTTGAATAGAACAAAGGACTGCCCTAAGATAGTTAGGTTATCTCTATTTCAAGAACAATAGCACTCCTATATGTAGAACAATAGGTATTGATCATGTGATAGACTGTTCTATTGCACAGACTACTACAATCATGTATTTAAGAACTGTATATCTGAGAATAAACCTCAGACTTAACAACATTGCTTTGCTTTTTTGAGCCTTTTGATTATTTAATCATTAACTCACAAATCAGTAAGTGGCCATTTGTGATAAGAAGTAGGTTTTCAGATGAACCATAGAAAGAAAGAACTTCCTGTTCTCTTTTCTTTCTGGATTATATTTACCCTAACTAGTAATGTCACAAGAACTACTATTCTAAGTACTAGTGAGTAACAGTGAGTAACTAGTTGAGTCAGAGTCTATAAATAGGTTAGTCCAAGGTTTCCCCATTTATTCTAAAGTTCCTAACTATGATAAAATTTGTCTATAATTACCCTAAGGTTTTTTCAATATTTCTTTTTTAGTCCAATATCTATAATTAGTCTGATCAAGTCTGAAGTCCTAACCTTGGTATGCTGATATATCATCTATTACATTATTTTTGTCTCTCTCATCTCTTATTGCTATTATCTTCTCTACTATCCACTCGTTATCAGTCTAGGGCTGATAATAGTTGTAATCCCAATATAATTCCATAACATAATCCTCTTTCTTTAATTTAATGTTCTTATTGAAATTAATACCTGATGGGTTCTCCAAGGATATTGGACCAGGCCATATCATTGATGTTATAGTAGTAGTTTCAATTATTGTCCTTCCAGTTTTGTTGGGTGTTTCGGCAAATAGGTCATATAAAAGAGTGTCAGAGGATAGGTCTGTGATTTTCTGGAGTAGAGGGGAATGGGACAGTTCAACTAATAGGAAGTCTATTTCTGAAGAGTACTTATTTGCAATACTTTTGAGTAGTAGGACAATGTTGAGTTTCTGGGGTCTTGGTGAGAAAATGTTCCAAGAACTTTTGTTATATTAGAGTAAGACTAATAATGAAGGTGGAGAGTGGTTCATTGTGGAACAACTCTAGAAAATCAATTCTGGCTTGTTTAGCTTGTTGTTTAGCTATGAGGAATTTTGGTTGGGGTTATTATTGTTAAAGAAGGCAGAATTTCTCATAGTGATCTGGGTTTCTCCTGTTACACTTTTTGCAAACATAGTTGGGGCATTGGTCAAGGAAATAATCACATTGACTATAGACAAAGTATTGTATGTTGTCTGTAATGAAGGGGGTTCTATTTCTAATGTCTCAAAGTTCTAGATCTCCACAAGTATCATCCAGATCTCATCTAGTTCCTGTTAAAAGATTACCAGTCTCCAGTTGTCTAGCACTCCTTTTATTTCTTGTATTATTTTCTTGTGTATCGTCAAAAGAGTTTCTAGCATCAAATCCAGTTGGTAAGTCAGAGTCCTAATTGTTTGTATTTGATTAGAACTGTACTTTTCTTGTAGCAGTGCATAAGAGTCATCAATGGATTTCAGGAATTGAAAACTCATTGAGATTTTTGAGATTGCTCTGAAGTTGGTAGAAACATTGATCTGCTATGTATTAAAGATATAAGTATAAAGCCTAATTCTCCCTAAATGTGTCCAAATCAGCAAGAGCCACTAAATTCCTGATGAGAGTGGACTACAGCTGGGCCAAGGAATTGTTAAATAACATATATTACTAAATGGAAGAAGTTTCATCAGCAGCAATTTATTGATAAGGCACATAGTAGGATAGAAGTATGTCAGTTCCTTATGTATAGACAAACTGTTCAATAGATAGAAAGAAGTTGTTGACTTGTTTATTGTTAACTGGTGAGAGAATTAGTGGAGTAGTAATGAGAGTTGATGAACTAGAGGACAAAGACATGAATGTGAGTTTCTTTATTATTATAGCTTTGCTCTTCTTTTATATGTATCGAGAATCTGTTTCAAATTCCCAAGGTTTTCTTCTAGTTCCCAGATGCATTCCAAATTTGGGTATCCTTTCTAGTGAACTAAAAATTCCTTTACCCCATTTTTGGTTCTTAAGTTAATAATATTTTCAATTTCCCACTTCTCTTCTCCTGCAATAATTTTAGGTAGGGGTTTCTCCAAGAATTTGCTATATTGGATGTTCTCTTCTGTAGGCCAAAGTAGATGAACATGGAAAATGAAATGTATCTTCTAGTGTAGTGGTAATTTTAGCTTGTAGTTCATAGGTCCTATTCTTTTGAGTATTTCAAAGGGTCCTAATTATTTTGGTACAAGCTTCTTTGAAGGTCCTTCTATTTGAATATACTGAAAGTTTAGCCAAACTCATATTCTAATTTTGAGATTTGAAAGTTTGTTTTTGATTCTTTGATTAATAATGTTCTTGGCAACTTCATGTGCTTGTTTGGCATTTGTCTAAACATTTTCTATATGGTTAATTCTGTTGTTGGCTGTGATAGATAAAGTTTCTAGAGTATCAACGTGTTGTTTAGTAGAATGTCCAAATATGAGTTCAAATAGGGTATATAATCTTCCTCCATAGAGTTTTGAGTTATAAGCATATTCAGCTATTGGTAGTTTGTCTGCTTATGTTTCAGGGTTATTAGCACAGTAAATAATGAGGTAAAGTTTAATTTCTTGATTAAATTGTTCAGTGTTGCTATCTGTTTGAGGGTAAAAGATAGTAAATATTGCTTGTTTAATCTCTAGTCTCTATAGGAATGCTTTCATAGACTTGGCAATGAATTGAGGGTCATTGTCAGATATGACCTTATTGGAAATACCAAACCTTTGGAAAAGATTGTCCATTAAAAGTGTTGCAATTTCTTCTGAGGTTATTTCTTTTGTCATTGGTATTAATATTATCCTCTTTATTAGGCCGTTGTCTACCATAGACAAAATAGAATCATATCCTCTCAATTTGGGAAGATTTGTAATTAGATTCATAGCAATTTGTGCAAAAGATCAATTAAACTGTGGTACTAGAATTTCTTAAAGTGGTGGTTTTAAGAGATGTTAATTTATCTTGAATCTTTGGCAATTTTCACAATCTTTTATGTAGTTGGTGATGAATTATTTGAGTCCAGGCTATGAGTGGTGTTCTGATACTTTTCTGAGTGTCTCCTTGATACTAGAATGTCCAGTAGTTAATGAGTCATGATATTGTTTGAGTATTTTTTGCTTTTTTTGTAATATTGGTTCATTAGTTAATTCTTTTGCTAGGAATATTGATTTGTTGATTAATTCATCTGGTATCACCTGTTTTGGTTCATCCTTGTCTTTTTCTTCAATGAATTTTTGAGAGAGGATGTCTACTGAAGTATTCTTATTACTGGCTATATGTTTGATCTTGATTTTATAGGCACTAAGTGTTGTAGACTATCTTGTTATTCATTGTAATAGTTTAGTAGAGTTTGTTCAGTGAATGATATTGTTGTGATTGGTCCAGATGATGGTTTCTTCTGGTACTCTATTAATATAGTATCTTCATTCTTGAATAGCTTAGATAATAGCAAGAAATTTTTGTTCCAAGGTATAATATTGTTTTTCCACTGGTAAGAGTAGTTTTGAATAGAAGAAACAGAGATATTGAACTCCATTATCATCTCTTTGTATGAAAACTGCTTCTGTTGCATGATTTGATGCATTGGCAAATATTTCAAAAGATTTTGTTAGATTGGGAGTAAATTCATATAGTCCTTGGTGAGTTCTAAATGCTCCTTTTTATTAATTCTGTTTTCAGATATGGACATTATTATATCAAAGTCATATGTTGAATGCTATGAAATATTTTGATCCTTGTGATTTGTCCAGGATTGACTGAATATTGGAGATTGGATAGGCATTTTTGACAGTATATTTGTTAAGATAACAATAATCTTGGCATGGTCATAGTTTTCCATTTTTCTTTATAACAAAAAAAAAGAGTAATACCATTGGTGATTTTGAGAGTTTAATATATTCTTTTTATAAGTTTTCTTTAACAAATTTCTCCTGCTTCTTGATTTTTGCAAACAATAATTTGTAAGGTTTGGAAGCTTTAGGTTCAAATATTGGTTTTGTTTTATTTTGTGATCCTATGTTCTTGCAGGTAAGAAACATTTACTTTTCTTCTTATCAAATAATAAGAGATATTCATAATATTCTTCTAGAACAATTTCTTCAGTAGTATGATTATTTTTCTTCTTACTTTTCTATGCTAATATCTGTGAAGCAGAGGTTTTAGTATTTAATTCATAAATCTCATGGTTTATTAATCATAGATTCTTCTATTGTAACTTGAGTAATTTACTATAATTCTTTGTCAGCTCAGGATCTCTCCATTTTATCATACTTGTTTTCCAATTAATAATTAGATTATGTGTCTTAAGCCATGGAATGCCTAATATGATTCATAGTTTTCCAAGATCAGCAATTACAAGTTTGAGTTTGAGTTTTTGGTGATCAATAATAGTGTCTATTTTTACAAAGTTAGTAATTCTTTTGTTTTTGTTAATACTTCTGTTTTCATTTCATATAGCAAGTGGTTTCTTGAGCTTTTTCTTGGGTAGTTTTCAGTCCTTGATAAGATGTTTGTTAATTAAATTGAGTTTTGCTCCTGAATCTATTAGTAATAATACATCTATAGTTTTTCTTCCTAGAAGCACTTGGGTTGGGGAGTAAAGAGTATTAGATTGACACAGTTTCAACTGTATTTCTACAATGTCTCTTATATATAGTCTATTTACTTGCCTGTCATTGTCCATTGTACTAGAAGTTTTGAGTGAGCTAGATGTGGTTCCTAGTCGCTTTGGGAAAAATCCTCCTCTTTTGTCTCATCTGAGTCAAAGTCAGTTGAGACTTCTTCTGGGATGTTTTCTATAAGGTCTCTTTTCTTGTAAGTCTTTTTGGTGAATTGATTCTTTTTAGCCTTATAGAATTTGTTATAGAAAAGAGCTTTGAAGTTTGATTATTTTGGACATTGGCAAGTGAAGTGTCTAGGTATTCCACAACTAAAACATTTCCCTTGTTTGAATAACTTTTTTTGATCTTGGGTAAGAATATTGTTGAAAGCCTAGTATACCAACTCCTGGATATATTAATTGGTAGTTTCTTGTTTATTATCAAAGTCTTCTTGATTCTGGAGAGTATTTTTGTAGTTTTCCAGTATAGTTTGTATATTATCAATGTCTATAGCATCTGGGTCTTTATAGTTACTATGGGGTTGAAGCCAGTCTAGATTTATGTAGTGTTTTTCTTTGGCCAGAATTCTATAAGGGTGTTTTCTTTCCTTTTCTCCCAGATAGATTTTTTTATACAGATAATCTCTTCTTCTTATTTTGCTGCTTCAATCCATACTTGGAGATTATTATTGGATCCTTGGCAAATAGCTTATATTGCAATATTGGAGTCCAGACCTTATTTGAATAGATGGATGAGTTGCAAAACATCTGTAAGACCTACTCATATGGCAAACACTCTAAATTCAAAGACATATTTATCTACTAGTCTTGACAATTGTTTGAGAGTATACAACTGCCACAAGACATCTCTTGCTATATTGAATAGTTGAAATACTGAGTCAAGGGCTACAAGAAAGTTTTCTATAGTTCTAAGGTATATTCCTTGTCCTAAGACTGTATAGACTGCCATGAATTTTGTTCTCCAGACCAGGACCTTCTTGTTCATGTAGTAGAGTATAAATATAATAGTTGTATGTTCATCTGGAAAACTATGTTTCTGAACAAGTATATATAATAAACAGTTTTCTTTCTATTTTTGATAATTTCTTGGATCTCTATCAAATTTGTCTGGTTAAGTATATTTAGGTTGATGTTCTTGCTGGATTGTTGATGTTGCTACAGAAATATCTAGTGATTCCATTAGTGGCTTTCCAAAGACATTATAGAATGAGTTTTCTTGGTTTTTTGCTGAAGATCCAAAAGTTCTGTGTCCAAGAATTCCTGCTGGATTAGTAAAAGTTGAGAAAGCTACTTGTGTACTTGTAGAGGCTATGTCTATTGCTTTGGACATTTATATATTAAAGTTTTGTTCAAAGGTTTGTTATTGGATTTCTGATTGTTTGATGGCTTTTTTAATTTCTTTTTCTGGTTTGCTTTCTGAGTCTGTTGAAAAGATTCTGGATCCAAGTTGTAAAAAGGAAGATTGTTGAGAGGTAGTTTGTTCAATAAAGATAGTAGAATAGTGTCTGCTTGATTGTCAAGAGATGAAAATGGGTTTTCTGTTGTATGATTTTGATATATACTAAAATGACGTCTCAAGATTTCTTGGACAATTCTTTCTTGTGTTCTTTCACTAATAGGTCTAGTGAAAATAAGATTGCTGGTGTTAATAAAGCTAGTGTCTTCTATGAAGTTACTATCTTCAGTGAACCAAGTATGTCCTAAAAATATTGAGGTTGTAGATTCACTATCTATGGTTACAACAATGTTCCAGCTATAGTATGAAGCAATGAGAACTTAGAGACTCCATACAGTACAGCACAAGGTAATGAGAACTAGTAGAGTGTCAATGATATAGTACAAAGCAATGAGAGTTGGTGACTACAATTTTGGTGAGTGTTATTACTTATAATGATGAAGAAAGTTCTTTATTAATTGTTAAGACCCTAGACTACAAGAGTAAATGTTTGTTTCAACCTTGAGTCTATGTCAATACTTGATATCTCTTTGCTCCTTTACAAAGGGTCTGGTTAAGGTTTTTAGAAGAGTTATATTGAAAGAGTGAATATTAAGACTTTTAGTCACACTCCACAAGTTAATTCAAAGACTAGAGAGAATGTAAGGTTCCAAGAGAAATAGGTTTTTAGATAAACCACAGAAAAAGAAAACTTTCTGTTTCCTTTGCTTTTTAGACTGTATTCATCTTAACTAGTAATGTCACAAGAACTACTATCCTAAGTACTAGTGAGTAACAGTGAATAACTAGTTGAGTTAGAGTCTATAAATAGGTTAGTCCAAGGTTTCTCTATTTATCTTAAAGTTCCTAACTATAATAAAATTTGTCTATAATTATCCCAAGGTTTCTCTATTTATTCTAAAGCTTTTAACTATAATAAAATTTATCTATAATTACCCCAAGGTTTTTCCAATGTTTCTCCTTTAGTCCAATATCTATAATTAGTCTGATCAAGTCTGAAGTTCTAACCTTGGTATGCTAATACATTATCCATTATATTATCTTTGTCTCTCTCATCTTCTACTGCTATCATCTCTTCTACCATTCATTTATTATTAGTCCAGAGCTGATAATAGTTGTAATTCTAATGTAATTCCATAACAAATTTCATCTAGCCTCCAGCCTCTGAAAATCAATTCTAATGATCTATACTCTAGTACTGAACCATTGGTCATTCCCTATTAAGTAAACAAGCCCATAGACCTGAACCTATAGGACAATAACTTTACTCCAGTCTCTTTACTAGGTGTTAACAAGTACCTCAATGACAATGTCAAGAATATATCTTGTTCTCTTCAAAGAATAGCAATCTTTATAAGACTAAAGTCACTAGCTAATAGAAACATCAACTAGTTCTTCCAACTCTTAAAAATAGGATATGCTACTTAGGAATTTATATATAAGGCTAGGTGGGACAAACTTCTAGCTAAACAACTGCTATCTATCAGAGATATAAGCTCAGATGTTATGAAGTAAGTAAAATGACTCAATATATATTCACCTATTATATTATATACTAGAAAATTTGGTATAAATTAATATTTTTATTTATTTTCTTTATTATTATTATTTATCTTCTATAGGAGTATTGTATTTCAGACTAGAAGTATTATGTTTCAAACTAACTCTCTCTTACTCCAGTTATAGTATATATAGAAAGTAAATATATAATAGCAATCTAGTTCATAGATTAAAGTCTTAAAGTCATAAAGCCACTTTCTCTTATAGTATTCTCTGCTATATAACTTCTTACTTTCAAATTTACTACTCTCTTAGACAACGTTCTACTATTCTAAGATAAGTGACTACACATGTAATAAAAGATTGAGGTACAGTACACAAGCTAAGGCTAAGGTTATTCTACTCCTGTATTGTTGTTGTATTCCCTCCAGACCAGTGGTAAAACTATAGGACTAGAGAGCAACATCTTTTATTTCACTTAGTAGCATATTTCCCTCTCCGACTCCACTTATTGTGTTACTTTCCAGAACCCAGAGTATATACCTATAGTATATTCATAGTAATTCACAGTATATTCTAGTCTTTCTATACTACTATTCTTTTCTTACTTGACATATCAGAGATATAAGCTGTATATATTAGTAATTTATATTGATACTATTGAATATAATAGAGTTCTTACCTTAGGCATTATAGAGTAAATTAGACAACTGAGAGAGAAAGAAATAGATCTAGGCCTTAAGTAGCATATCCAACAAAGGTATAGAGTACTATACCAGTAAGTACCAAAAATAAGAAAATGGAGTTACCATATCAGTCTAGTAATAACATCATAGAAAGAATGTGCCAGTCTTATCTGGTAGAGAACAATATAGATATAATACTAAACCACTTTAATATTCTCTACAACAAATGATTGCTTCTCAATTCAACAAAAACCAAAAAGAGCAACATAACTACTTTCTCTTGATGTCTCAGAGCACTTATAGAAAGGTCTCTAAGATTCCACCCTCTATCCTTTCTAGACCCAGTACAGCAATACTTGCCAAATCAAAGTACAACCAAGATACTAAAATATTCACCTAGATTACAAAGAATAATACAGCAAGCATACTAAAAATTAGGGAAGCTTTCCCTTTTCTTTTATCTAAAAATATCATTAAAATATACAATACAGGTTTTAGTAACAAGCTCCATAGCTGTCCAAAACTCAACATAACCACCAAAAGGCCACTGCAAAAACATATTCTCATTTCAATAAGCAAGGAAAACAAAGATACTATATTGCATTGGGCAGATGTTCATGTTGGAATTATCAATAGCTATTTAAAACTTGCAAATCTATCACATCAATTGACTGCATCTGTACAATATGGAATAGCATTATAGTCACTACTAGCAAAGTCACTTTATTTTTAGACCTAACCATTATAGAAAAGTACTTCAAAGGTTTGAAAGAAATTAACACTAACAACAATATAACACCTTATCTTTCCCAATTAAAGTCGTATTTTAAGATCTTAGGGGTTTTCTTTTATAGAAGCAACTTGTTTGTCTCTATTAGCAACATCTAAGTCAAAGGAATACTATTATAGCTAAGTATGTTCACTAATATCATTCTGGTATTGCATTCCCAGATAGTTAGAGTCTTTCCAAAATCTGATATAGCTGTAATATAGCTCAATATCTGGGACTCACAAAATAGAACAAAAGCAAAAACTCTCATTAACAGAAGCTTTAACTTTGGTTGCTATATAGCTACTTTCCAAGACACTAACATAAATCCTAGAGTATTGCAGTATAAAAATTGTTGGAAGTAAAAATATACTACCTATGTATGCCAAGTACATAAAGCCAAATACTAACAGTACAGTAGATCTCACAAGCTTGAGCACTACTAACAAATAGTATGGTATTGTAGGAGAAACCCTCAAGTAAATTTACCTCTACTAAAAACCAAACAAGACAAATCTTGTTTACATGTATTTAGATGTATTAACTACAAAAATAACCACTTTGCTGACAGTACTGAATGTCCCTACTAGAAATACTAATTCAACAGGGAATAGCACACAAAAAAGTTCCAAGAGCTCAGAGAAATCCAAGCTAATTCAATCTACTCTAGTGTAAGTAGCAAAAAACAATGAATCTTAAAATTCTAAAGATCTACTCACAGAATATATACAGGAATAAACTACTTACAGAAACTATCCTAGAAAAGAAAAAATATAAGTATAACATAGTCTTTATACAAGAACCTCCTTGGTACCCTATTAGATAGATTCCCAGCCATATATCAGTAGATAACAAGCTTGTCATAGAAGCTCTATACCATCTAACATAAAACCTATTCACTTATGCACCAACCAGCAATAATGAACAGCCAAGAGTATTTATCTATGTTAATAGTAGAATAAATACTCTAAGATCCATATTGCATACTAATATACTAAACTACTATAATATAAGCCTTATTTCCTTTTCAAATATAAATATCACTTATTTTTTTATCTAATATCTACTTAGATGACCATCAAAGTACCCTGATATACCTCAAGAATACTAAAACAAACCTCAATAAGATGCTTATCATAACAGAGAACTTCAACATCAAAGGCTTTAACTGGGACCTTTTTTTCCACTATTATTCTCTTTATATAGAAACTTTTTTTGAGATTGCAGATAGTCTAGGACTCCAGATATCAAATCCTATCAATCCTGGCCCTACATAATATACTGATAATCTTTCTAATATAGTGACTTAGCCTAAGATGACTTAATTATACTTCAAGTCCAAGTTAATAAGAAGAACTCAATAGAGTTTTTATTCAATTCCTGTATACTACTTATATGACTACTATATGGTCTATATACTACTTTTCCATACTTATTATGTAACTCTATTATATAATATCACACTGACCTATAACATGTTATATAATACTTTTCTATACTTCTTTCTTATATAATAAGTCCAAATAAGAAAATAAAATAAAAGTAAAGTAAAGTAAATAATGACTTAACCATTTTGCCAAGTCATGACACTACTCTTCTCTTAAGATTTCTTATCCTGAGAATTTTTCACAATTTATTATATAGATTCCTAATATTTTCCATTTTATTATTATCTTCTTTTATCTATTCTTTAAGTTCTGAATTTTCCTGGTCAATTTTTTCTTTTTTCTTTTTAATTGTCTTTATCGTTCTTCACTCTCTAACTTTGTCTCCTTTCCAATGTCTCCAATTCCTCTCTAGTTTTGCCTAATATTCCTTATTATATTTTTTGTCTGACTACTTGAATAACTTTTTTGCTATAAATTTTTCTAGTAATTCTTCTTTTCTAAATGTTCCTTTTTTCCTTTCTTGTTTTTTAACATATAGCTAGTAGTTTTAATTCTACTGCATTTAGTAATACTATTCTTTTGATTTTGTAAGGTCCTATAAACCTTTTTATCAGCTTTTCTGTTCTTCTACCAACTATCAGGTACTTTAAATCCTTGGTGCTAAGTATTACCAAGCTCTTCACTTTGTACTTATCAGCTTCTCCTCTCTTTCTGTCTGCATATTTTTTTATTTCTTTTTGTGCTTTCTCTAGTACTACTTTTGCTTCCTCTTGAATTTTTCTCATTTTTGTCATAAATTTTTCTATATCTTTATATTTTTCTTTCTTTCTTATTTTGAACTCTATCCTAGGATCTTGTCTATAATTCACTTTGAAGGGCAATATTTTTGTACTAGAATATATCTTGTTGTATACAAACTCAGTTGTTCCCAACCAATTTAGCTACTATTTCTGTTTATGGTCTATAAATATTCTTAAGTACTGCTCCAATTCTTGGTTGACCCTTTTTGTTTGCCCATTTGTTTGAGAGTAGAATGCTATTAACAATTTACTTTTAATCTCCAACATTACTCCTGGCTACCAAAAATTGTAAATGACTAACTTTACTGTCTTTCACTGCCCTCTATGTTTTCTTACTGACATGTTATGGTGTAGTCTAATGATTTTCATTCTCAATTTATCACCTTTAGGTACGTATACCTTTCTCTTTTTGTATATAATGCCATCTACTTCTATCTACTCCTTATCTCTTAACATTTTTACCTCTGTTTACTTTGTTTCTTTAACTACCTTTACTACTTTGTTATCTATCACCTTTAACTATTTTATTTCCTCTAACAAATCTACTCTTTCTATGATAATTTTTATCTTTTTTGTCCTTTTTACTTCTAGCCATTCTAATTTTATCAATATTTTATTTTCATTGTTTCTTTTTACCTCTACTTTCTAATCTAGCCTTTTATTCAGACTATCTGTCTTTTCCATTCTGTTTCCTGGAATATGTTTCAATGTAAAGTCAAACGTTAATAAATATAATGTTCATCTTATTTGTTTATAGTTTAACTTTTATATCTTTATAAAGTATTTGAAATTTTTATGATCTGTTCAAATCTCAAACTTAATTGTTGTTTCTTCTAGAAATTGCCTTTATGCTTCTAAGCATTTAACTACAACTAGCATTTCCTTATTATGTATCTTGTAGTTTCTCTTTGTATTACTTAGAGATTTTGAAATAAAAGCCACTGGTCTCTATAATTTATTAGAGCACTTTATTAACAGTACTCTTTTAGTTATATAGTTTAAGATATCTACCTCTACTCTAAATTCTTTGTCTAGATCTGGAGCTATTAATACTGGCTTCATTGTAAAAATTCTTTTGAGTTCATTAAATGCTTTTTATTATTCTTGCCTCCACTGCCACTTTACATCCTTTTTTATCAACATGTTTATTGGTCTAGCTACTCAAGTAAAATCTTTGATAAACCTTCTATAATAATTTATGAGATCTAAAAATTTTCTGATATTTTTCACATTCTTTGGTTCTAGTTAGCTGAGTACTTTATCTATCTTCTTTTTCTTTATCTCTATTCTATTAGGCCCTATGACAACACCTAGGAATTCTATCTTTCTTACTTTCTACACATATTTTTCTGGTTTGACATACAAGTTATTTTCCTCTAGTCTTTTTAGTATTTTGTTTACAATTTTATTATATCTCTCTTTTGTTTCTATTTTTACTAGTATATCATCTACAAATGCAGTAACCTTTTCTTTATTTATTAGGTCTCTTAAGATTTCATTTATTATTATCTGAAATGTGACTAGCAAATTTGTCATCCTAAAAAATATTACTGTTAGTTCAAAAGACTCTATATGTATTATAAACACTCTTTTCTACTTATCTCTTTCCTTAATCCTTACATTGTTGAACCCCTACCTTAGATCTAATTTAGTAAATACTTTCTTGTTTCCTATTAGGTCTATAATTAATAGAAGCAGGTAGTTATTTTTTACTATCTAGTTATTTAGATTACAGTAGTCCATTACTATCCTCTTGCTTCTATCCTTTTTGTTTACAAAGAATACTGGTGACATCTGAGGAGATTTAGATGGTCTAATGTACTCTTTTCTCAATTGGTCATTTACAAAGCTCTGGACCTCTTCTCTTTTATTTTTAGATAGAAGATAAATCCTTTCCTTTTGTGGTTTGAATATCTCCTTGAGATCTATAGCATGATCCCAAATCTTCCTTGTTAGTATTCTCTTTAACTCTACTTTCCCAAATATCTTTTTTCACTTTGAAAATTTCTTTGAGACCATCTCCTTAATTTTTCTATAGTCTGTTTTGACTTTTTCCTCTCTTCTCCAGTTTTTTTTATCATCTACTATCTATTTTACTATCCTTTTTTCTTCTAGGGTAGCTACTTTCTTTTTTCTTTTTGTTTTCTTATTCTTTTCCTTTTTATTGCTCCTTCTACACAGTGGTGGATATCTCGTTATTTTGACCTCTCTAGTTTCCTAGTTAATTTCTAGGTTATAGACCTGCAACTAGGGCATTTCTAATACCACCTCTGTCCTTTCTAAGTCATATATGTCTATCTTTATCCTTTCTACATAACTTTTATAATACACATTCACTTTTACTTAATGTATAATTGTTTCTATACTATTATTTGTCTCATTTATGTTTCTAACAATCACTGGCCTCTCTAGCTTTCACAGCCTAAATTCATGTTTGGCTACTATCTTTTTGTCTACAAATATCTCTGTAGCACCATTGTCTAAAAGTGGCTTTACTGTTATGCTTTTATACATGTCTACTTTCTCTATTCTGATATTCAGCTACACCTCTTTTAACATCTTAAATATTCTCCCTACTTTTTTCTGCTTACCTCTCTCTCTTGCTGTGCCTTTCAGAGCCTTTGCCTATGTGTTACTCTACTGTGCTTTTCTCTGTTCAGAGTACACTACCATCTTCTAGTTCTACTATGGTTGCTTTTTTCTTGTCCTATACTCTAGACATCAAATATTTCTTCTTTTCTCCTCTGATATTTCTTTTCTACTATTGTATCTTTTCTCTTATACTTTGTATATTTAACCTTACTTCCTACTTCATTATTTCTCCATTTCCATACCTCTAAACAATTTTCACACCATATATTTCTCAGTCTCTCTCTAAAGACAAAACTCTGTTCTTGGTTCTCCTTTGTCTTAGTACTTTCATAGTTGCACTCACTACTCTCTACAAATATTACCACCTCCTACCTTGTCTTCTAACCTTTCTCCTCTAACACTATGCCTCTCAGAGGTATGCCCTGCATGCTGCTGTACTCTTATACCTTTTTCTATAGGGGACATACTAGCCTTTTCTTTTTCTGCTATGTCTTTTGTAGTTTCACCACATATACTGCTTCTTTCTCTTGTTATCTCCTTTTTTTTTTGAATCAACAATTCATAATACAGGGCTCACTGGCAGTCTACAGCAGCACTACAGAAAAGGTAGCTATATATTCCTGGCATGTGTTGTAAGCATACCCTACACTACCTAAGCACAAGGTCCAAGCAAATAGATAGAGAATAGAAAGACTAATATCTAGGAAAAGACAGGATCTAATTTTCAAATTATACTCACAATGTCTCCTATACCTTCAATCAGAAAACTATACTCTATTACCAGACTAGTTCTTAGTGTATACAATATATGGTAATGAACACCAAAACAAGTACTCCAGTCAAACTCCTTTTTAGAAAGATACTAGTAACTTCTTAATAAGTTAATACTTTATAAAAAGAGCCTGAGCCAGTTCATTCTATCTGTAATTATTCAATTGTCATGCTCCAGTATAACTCCCTAAATGGTTAAGATAAAAGGTAAGACACTTTATCTATATTGCAAGTACTAAGTTTCTATTATATAGGTTGTGGAGAACTACAGCTGTCCTAAATATAGTAGTCTCAGTAGTATTATTACACTGTCCTATAAGCAACTATCTGGTTGATCTAGGACCTCTGAATAAGAGAACACCTAGCCAGATAGTGTTCAAGATGACTATCTGTACTAAGCAACACTGTCAACCTAACTCTTCAACCAAAAGAATTCTTAACAAGATAAGCCTCTGCCAGGTCAATGTGTTCAATATATATTGTAATGATTATATATTAAGATATAAGTAAAGGAAGTATAAACATGAATGGTGAGTTATAACAATATTAATATAGGGAATTTAGTAGTATAGTAGCCCTCCCAAGAGAAATTACTCCTACTGTAGGAAGGGGATGGTAGTTGTAAAAGAAAAAAAAAAGAATGCTCATTGTCTTCTTTCTATCTTGAAGTTAGGACATTTTCATTTATAATGTCCTATTTCCTAAAATTTGAAATATCTTACTTCTTTTTTCTCTACTATCTTTTGTCTTCTCACTTTTACTTCTTCTTTTATTCCACATTATATTACCCTACTTGCTATCACTTCAAATTTATTCTAGAGAATTGGTTTTTCCTTCATCTCCTCCTTTTTATTCCTACAGTTATGAACTAGATACCCAAGCTTTTTATAATATTGACATATTCTTTCTCTTCTTCCTTCTAGTTCTATCCTTAGTTTAGCGAAGGTGTGCTTTTGGTTAAACAGACTACTCATGAGAAAATTGTATTGGAATTGAGACATCATGTTGATGCTTTACTAGTATAGAATAAATAGTTAATCTCACTAGTTATACTACATCTGTTGGAGTACAAGATCTTTATCTAGCCAGAGTCCTACTACCCTACTAATTACTGCCCTAATAGTATAGTTAGACTATTACCCAACAAATGGGATCCCTAATCTAGACAATCTCCTAAAAAATAATTATCACTTTCTTATATAAACAGATGGCAATATATCTGTAGCATAAAGTTTATACTAAGAAAGCAGTATAAGTAACTATACAGTCCACTCAATTGTGAGATCAGGTCTTAGTAGTGATGTCCAAGCTTGGCACCACACTTCTACCTATAGTCCCTAACTGACTACAAAGTTCTCTTAAGCCAAAGGCCCAGCAATATATAAAGATGACTAGTAATTGTAGTAACCATTAGCTGAGAGTCAATGAGATTATAAGAGTAAAGAGAAACAAGGTCCAAGGCAGATGGTGCTCTAGATATGGAATTGAGTTCTAGTATAGTAACTTAGTCTAAGATAACTTAATTATATTCCAAGTCCAAGTTAACAAGAAGAACTTGATAGAGTTCTTGTTTAGTTCCTGTATACTACTTATACAACTACTACATGGTCTATGCACTACTTTCCCACACTTATTATGTAACTCTATTATATGATGCCACACTGACCTATGATATGTCATGTGATACTTTTCTGTACTCTTTTCTTGTGTAGTAAGTCCAAAAAAGTAAAGTAAAGCAAATAATAACTTAGCCATTTTGCCAAGTTAAGACATCTAACTTTAACTCTGTGATTAACTTAATATTCCTTCAGTACAACAGTACTGTATTCCACAACTATTACTTAATTTTCAGTGAGCACAAACCTTTAGATCATATTTCTTTTATAGTTGATATCAACATACAAGAAAAAAACTATCAAAATGTCAGAAATATATTAGTAAGAGACAATAATAAAGAAAACAATTTTCTTTAGGAGCTTTCTCATATACTATGTAACACCAGTATTACCAATATTTATATTACTATAGACCTCAAGAGTGCAGTTGATGAATTTATGACAGTTACAGAAAGTCTATAGACCAACTACTCAAAGTATCTCAATATCACTAGACATTTCAAAGAATAGTGGAATACTGAGTACATCAAGAACATTGTCTAATACTATCTTACAAGCAGTCTTTAAGACTGAAAAATATTTATAAAAATACTCAAAGATATAAAACAGAGATATTTTAATAAGAAGATTGAGAAAATTGCAGCAACCAAAAATAGACTATAAAACTTAATGAATTGGATAAAAAAAAGGTAACTTCCAATAAATAAAGTTATACAATTCAATAGACAATTATACATTGACCTGAATGACTTCTATAATATCCTCTATTCTTTCTATAACTTCATCCAAAATAGGCCAGTAAACCTAAGCATTTTCCAAGAAATACTAACTGCTTTTGTTATTAAATGGCCTTTTTTCTCTATTGTTGAGCTATATGATATATTAATCAAGTGCAACAATAACTCAATTACTAGACCCAATTATGTATTCTAGCGATATCTAAAATCTATTCTCAGTAATCCTAAGTGTGCCACTAATGTAGTCAATATAGTTAACTCATATATTAGACTCAAGTACTAGCCTAAGTACTTCAAACAATCCATCTCCATTGTTATTTTCAAGCTTTATAGAATGAATTACAATTTACCAAAGTTATTTTGCTCTATTGTTCTTTTCAGTACTATTAGTAAATTAATAAAAAAAGCCATCAGCAACTAACTTTGAATATACTATTGCTTTAAGATTTCTTTATTTATATTAACTAGGTAGTATCAAGCAACAATCCTCTACTAATACAAATATCCCCTTCATCCA
>Ga0153969_1000031_pt1 | contig 20133 bp, 17 predicted proteins | sample TSGA053MetaG_FD_104702 | JGI IMG/M metagenome (GOLD analysis project Ga0153969, IMG submission 104702) | Attine ant fungus gardens microbial communities from Georgia, USA - TSGA053 MetaG | ecosystem: Host-associated > Fungi > Mycelium > Unclassified | place: USA: Georgia, George L Smith State...
TGAATAGGAGTACCTACTACTCTGTCTTCTTCTAGAAGAGTGGTAGATGGCACATAACAAATAAAGATCCAGGATGGCTTCTGGATAAAGAAGATGTCATAGTGGTCCTTTTGAGACTCTAGAAAAGTATTAACCAGCACATAGTTCTTGCAAACATTCTGTGAATATATGCATAGTTTAGTTGTACTACACATGATCAGAGATTGCTCACTCTAGGATGTTGGATGTTGCTGTTGCTGGCATGACTTGTGTGCAGCTCAGCAGCCTTGTTGGAGTACCACTGCTTGTCAAAGCAGTAGCACCAGAAAGGACACTTAGTGTTATCAGCAGAGTGCTCACCCTTGCAGTTTATACACTTGAAGGTATGAGGGCATGGAGTGCCATCTGCGGTTGCCTCTCTAGAAGGGTTGGACTTAGGGTTGGCTTTGCAGCACCAAGCCATGGACCTGTGGTTTTCCACTCTATGTGGTCCACCACACTTTTGACACTTAGCACCTTGAGCACAACAAGTGTGGATAGGATGTCCCCAGTGCCAGCAGTTGCAACACTGGGCAACCACAGGGTGCATAGCAGTCCCCAGACCGTGGCTGTATGATGTCCAAAGTTAAATAAATGGTTAATAAGGGTCTTGCCCTTGGTTCCCTTCTGAGAATCCTAAATGTCAATCCAAATCACAGATATGTTTGAGCTTAGGGATACCTTTATAATGCAAGGGCAAGAAGCAAGCACTACCCCTTCAAAGATAGGGATGTTAGCAATAACAGCCTCAACTTGAGCCTGTGTAGTGGGAAGAGAAGAGTTGTTGCCCCAATAAGGAACATCTAAGATCTTCAAGAACAACTTGGACTATGGCAGATAAGGCTCCACCACAGTACTGGCAGTCAAGCTAACAACTTTCTTAAGTTACTGCTTGATAATCTTCAGCTCTGCTGCTGATGCAACAAAGTTAGTTGACATAGAGACACCATCCCATGCCTTGTGAACTGACTTGACTCTTAACTTAGAGTGGGCCTCAACTAAGCCCCTGTTACAGGACTCAACTGCAAAAGCAGCATTGGCCACAACTACCTCTATAGTAGGAGTGTCAAGTGAAATCAACACTTGGCACCTTGTAGGCCCATGTGTTGTCATTTTAGGTGCCCTTGAGGCACCAGAGTAAGCAGCACTTCCCCTGTTAGGAGAAGCACATGGCAAAGGCTAGTCTAACTGGGAATTGAAGTCTCCTGAGTAGTACAGGCAGTGTTTCTGCATTGGGTGATAGCCTAAGTCTTGGAATCAACACAACCTTTCCTGCAAACCTTCTATTCTTGCTAATAATCCTACACTAGAGCACTTTCCTTTTCATATTCAATACTACCATTCTTGTCCCATTACAAAGTCCTTCTCCTGGATCCAAGTTTCTTAGCAGGATAACTGGACAGCCAACTTTGAGACAAAGTAAAGCAGAAGGTAATTCACCAGTATTAAGTTATTAAAGAAATTCTGCAGAATAAGCATGGTGCATTTCATCTTCCTCAGACACAGAGTCTACACTTCTCAGCATATAGACCTCTGTATTTGGCTCTGGATTAAACTGTTGAAGAATAGCTTCATTAATATTGTGTACTTCATCATTTCTAGAACAGAGAATGATACGATCCAAAAAGTACTGGTCATCTTTAACCCCTTGATGGCTAATTCTTGAATAGACTCTGTTAATGAGAGTGTTGAGATCAGTACAAAGCATAGGCTGAGGAACTTGAATCATATTACTGTCATCTATTGTTGTACCAGCACTAATTTCCAACAACCACTGAATATGATGATGATCATCAGCTTCAGAATAGCCTAAGCACATGTTATGTCTGAAATGAAAGAACTTGATGTTTTTCCACAAATTTCCTCTACAAAGAGATGCTGCCACCACTTGTTGACATATTCCTCCAGGCACAATAAGCAAAGTCTGACAAAAGTCTCCACCAAATACCACAGTGATTCCACCAAATGGATGATCATTCTAAAAAAACATGTTAATTTAGTAGGTACTAAGTCCAAGTTAATACTTACTTCAAGTAAATCTCTAAGATATTGATCAACAGCATCTATAGCATACTTATGCTACATAGGAACTTCATCCCATATATAATAACCTTGGTCTGTTGGATGACTGGAAACATGTAACTATTACACTTGAGTCCAGCCAGAGAGTCTTCATGAATAGGAATAGGAATCTTAAAGTGTAAGTGAGATGTTCTTCCTCCATCCAACAAAAGAGCAGCAATTCCAGATAATGCCACACACAATGCTACTTGTCCTCTTCTTCTAACCTCAGCAGCAATAGTATTACAAAGAAAAGTCTTTCCACAACCACTAGTAGCATGAATGAAAAAAATGTGACCCTGATTGTTGGTAATAGACTCCAAGACAGCATCAAAAGCAGCAGCTTGTTCAAGGTTGAAGATTGCTCTCTGCTCATTTACCAAAGTTGCCATTTCATCTGCATCATACTGCTCAGCCTGTAAGAGAGGATTGGGTATTCTGTAACTCCACTCTTGCTGTGGAAGAGGCATGGATGGAAACTCAGCAAGACTCCTTCCCATTCCTACCAATATTCTGTTTAGATCCAAAGGCCATAATCATAAATATCATCCTCTGGTATCTCCTGGTCAGCTTGGAAGTAGTTCATTTGACATAGTTTGTGCTTGATATCATCACATAGTCCAGTTTTGAATTGGTCCCAGAGAATATAAGGCTCAGTCACTTCATCAGTTAGCAAGATCACTACTAACAACCAACAACATGCTATTCCAGGCTGTATTACAACTGCTTCCTCCAAGCAAATCTTCCACTCATGATCATCCTCCAGTAATCCTCTTGCCATATATGCCTCCTTGAATGTGACAAACATTTGGCTATTCCAGGTCCTCAGATGTTCCTAACTCTTTCTTTCTACCTTCAAACATAGTCAAAAAAAGTCATAAAAAAAACTGCTTTCCCTTGGATAGTGATACAAAGTACATTCTTCCAATTACCTTGGCACACCATCTTGGATGCCATGACTTGGCTTTAGCATTCCAGGTATAGTATTAAGAGAACTGCCAGTAGGTAAAACCCAAACCATCATCATGTACAGAGTTATAATCAAACCAAGCAGTAAGCTGAGTCTTTTTTACATTTTGCCTAGCCAATACTTCATTGACAGTCTGGTGTGCATGAAAGTTGACAATAGTGTTCATTGGGAAAATGAACAGGAAGACATTGGATAGCTGGTAACTCTCCATGTATATTAAACTCAAAGATCTTCTAGCAAGCTTCTGTTGGACCAATAAACAGACCATCCAAGTGTGCTTGGATCTCATCTTGTATCCTATTACTAATCTCCATAGTTGCTCTATCAGGACTCTCATAGATGTACTTGCTGAGATACTTGACAGTTCCCAATCCAGCAGGAACTTCTACATTGATATGACAATCAAAGAGAAGAAGAAGTTGAGGACAGTGAGAAACCATGTATTGATTGGTAAACCTGGTTCCATTGCATTCAAAAACCAAGCCATTGTCAGGCCTAGCATAGAGTGGACCTCTCTTTTGGAACTCAATGGTGTAAATATGAGCTACTACAGTACCAAAGAAGCTATTATCAATCAGCCTGAGGAGCACTTTCTTCTTCTGCTCAAAGACCTATAATACAATATCAGAATGATTAGTAGCTGTCTGTCCAGGGAAAAGACTTTGAACAATTTCTGGCCATTTGGGATTAGCAGTCATGATGAAAAATAGATCTAGTTTATGAAAATGCCTGCAAATAGCCATAGTATCCTGGAACAACTAAGTCATAAACCTGGAACTCCCTATATGAGAAGAAGGAAGAATGAGTTTGTGTCCCAAATGCCTAACATCTTCTCTATTATACCTATCATGTACAGCAGCATCCTGTAGTCCCTGGTAGAGCTCTGATCTGAGAGTGTGTTAATGTGTCCTAGTCCAATTGAGTTTTCTCTGTTCATAATTTGCCCATGCATTAACAACAAACTGCTGAAATAGCTTTCCACTATAGAAGAGAGGTGGTTGAGGACTATCTCTAACATGAAGACAATAGGTATAATAGCATATATTAGAGACCACCTGTGAGCGAGCCCATTCCTCTCCATCTTTCTGCTTTCCATTCTCCCCTTATTCTCTCAGTTGAGCACCACAAATTGGAATTCTTGGATACCATCCATTCTCTTCCTTTGGAAACAACAGAACATAATGAAGAGCAGCATATAAAGGACTGTTCTAGTTTATTTGCTCAAGCTATTCTCCTCTTGCCTATAACACCACATCCCTATTATCTATTGCATAATGGACTCTTTCCTTAGGAATAATAACTGCAATCTCTTTAGCAGTAGATAGATTGTGAGTTTGTTGATCATGCTGTAGATCTACATGCAATCTAATCCTAACCTCCTGCTATTCATCTGCTGGTTTGCCCCTGATAAGCTTATATGCATAATAGTACTGGCCAATATATGGATGACTATCCAGAAGCATTGTCTGAATATTATCTATTACTACAGGATCCAGATTATTGTTGTTGGCTCTCCTGACATTAAGCTATTCTGCTATATCAAGGATATAAATTTGCACATACATTAGAGTCTAATCAGCATAAGGAAAGAGAACACCAGTAAGATGATAAAGTTCTCCCTGGATTTTAAAACAGTAGGGGCCTGACTGCCTAGTGACTGAATTGTTGATTTTGACTTCTACTGAAGTCATAGCAAATACTGCATTATACTGTCATATATTATTGTGAAATTCTCTTGAGAAATAATCATCTCTAGTCAAGTAATTGTGGAGGATTTCAGTAAGTGGTTGAAGAAAAGGCAGTTGGATTTGTAAACAGCACATGCCAAACTTGAGATGATTGACCCTTGAGGAGGTAAGTTTTTCACACTCAAAGTAAAGAACATGACAGTGAACAGATAACAGTTAGCATATCCAAGTTGCTATACTGTATATCAGTCTCCAAAAATGGCTGTCCAGTAGATGGATAAGTACAGAATAAAAAACAGGTAGTGGAATATCATCTGTAACAACAGCTTCTTGATCCTGATAATTTATAAAAATACAGAATTTTATTGAATACAAATCAACATATCGGAATCATATTATCTTCTATATCAAGCTCTTGAATATTTCCTTCTCTAACATCCTGTAATATCTAATTAGAATTCATTTATCAATAGTTAATGAAATTTATTACTTACAACTCTTAGAATGTTTTCTTGCATATTCCTATCTACATTTAGGTCTCTATTACCCCTATTATTTTCAAAAATTTGCTGCTCTTCATAATTAAAAGCATCTGTATCTTCATTTCTCTATTTCTCTATTATTTGATTAATTTGAACCCCTTCTATCTATCTCTATCTTCTAGCTTCTACTATTGTGATATGTGCTCTAGGTTCCTGGATGGTTCTTTGTTGTTGCTTAGTAAGTTGATATCTACACAAATCAAGTATGACATCCTTAAGAGTTTGTGGAATATGTGTAGAAGTTAAGTAAAATCTTTTTTTTCCCTTTCTCCTATCTCTATTTTAAATAGGAGCTGGAGGAACATTTTGGAGCAAAATAGATAGTTGATAGTTCTCTAAAATAACCATATATTGTTGTACTCGCTTTTTAGCTTTTCTAGCTCAATATTCTTTTTCAACAAAATTTATCTCTCACAATGATCTTACTGTCTTACTTATAACTATTCTAAGAATAAAGGTATACTATTACTTCTAAGAAAGAAATCCCTACTCTAAACAACTTTCTTAAGAAGCAGTTGTTATTCTTTTGCATATAAGAATCACAATGAACCCCAAGTACCAGGTTACTAATAAAAAAATATATAGATATACTACTACAGCACTACTCAAAAAAACAGTTTATCTAGAAGGGTAGATCTGAGCCTAGTCATACCAATTATGCCCTATACTACAGTTGTAGAGTATTGTTCCCTTTACACCTAGGACCTAGTATTTAGTCAAGGTTTCAAAAAAGTAGAGAGATAAAAGAGCAAAGAGAGAGGACAGAGAATAGTAATTGAAGACAAAAAAGTTGATGAGCTGGCACCATCACTGTGTATTTGTATATATTTGTTTTACTCCTACACATCCAATTTAGGTTGAATATAAAAAAAGAAGGGTTATAATAATTGAATTTACTGTTTTCAAATTTTTTAAAATAAAAGAAAAAAAGAAAATAAATCACAATTTTTTTTTTCTAATTTTTAATGAATTTATTGTATTTTTGAGTAAAAAGAAAAAGTATAGGAATGATTAGGTACAATTAATCAGCAGACATCATTCTTACATTTGGTTTCATATATATAATAGATAAGATTTTTATCTAGACCTCCAGTCCAACTTAAACCCTCTACTAATTCTGAGTGAAGTTAATACTATATTGTCTTTTAGGTTGCTGCACTCCCTTTCTCCAACAATCTGTATAAACATAACAGTGAGTAGTTTTGTATATGCGCTACAGTACACTATACTCCTTTCCTCTAGTAGTCTTGTCTTTAGTGTATAAAGTAAGTAGTACTATATATAGTCTACTATACTATTTTCCTTCATTCTTGGTCATTGTCTTAGGATCTCTGTTTGCAATACTATAGTACTCTGTCTTATATAAGTGGAATAGTTTCTCTTGACTCTTGTATTCCAGATCTAAAGTCTAAAGATAGCTTCCAAAGATGTCATATTGATATTATAGAGTATAGCTATAGTGGAGTTCTATGAGCTCAGTAGTAAGTTTATAACAATGTTCTTGAAATTTTCATCTGAAATATTAGCCTCCAGAGCTTTTGTACTCAACTATTTGTTCTATATGCTAGTAATGTAGTCATCAAAGTCGAAGTTATTGGTATATGTTATATTTTGTAGATTTTGCTTAGTATTCAACCTAGCTATATTTAATGCCTTTTCATAGTTATTGATGTATAATGTTCAAGCTTGTGCAGCAGTACTGTCAATATTAATCCCTTGACCTACAGGGTTCTTGGTATTGAACATAAGTAGTCCAAGTGTTCAGACATCACAAATGGTCCATTCCTTTAGAGATAGTAAGTCATAATCCCATAGGATTTCTGCAGATGGTTTTGTTAATGTGGATACTGATAATGGTTGCTTTATAGATCCATCAAGATATCTATATACACCCCTTGAAATTACTGCTACTTTGATCATTTGTTTCTAAAATAGCTAATTGGTTCTATTAAATTTGTTTTTATTTACAAAAGTGGGTATAGGTTCTGCTAGGTATAACATGGTACTGAAGTATTTTGTTCAAGTGTTTTTTTTGGGGTTATTAGTACTTAGAGCTGGAGCCCATAACATAAAAGTAAGTTAATTGTCTTAGCTATTGACCTACTAGTTGACATTTGAGATTTCTTCCATTCTATTAGGATTCTTATACCCTTCTTATCATAAATAGCCACTTAGTGATTTGTGAGTTGATGATTTGATAATCAAAAGGCTCAAAAAAGCAAAGTTTAGATAGTAGCAAAAGAAGTTGTTAAGTCTGAGGTTTATTCTTAGATATACAGTCCTTAAATACATGATTGTGGTAGTTTGTGTACCAGAACAGCCTACCACATGATCACTACCTATTGTTCTACATATAGGAGTCCTATTGCTCTTGAAATAGAGATAACCTAACCATCTTAGAGCAGTCCTTTGTTCTATTCAAGAACAGATAATAATTTATGAATAAAGATCAATGTCATATACAAACATTGAGGACCTTGTATCTCCATGGGATCTTACTGTCTTGGGATCTATTTATAGCCAAAAGAAGCACATCAAAGAGAGCTTTACAATGGCTATTGAAGCAAATGATTATGTTAAGCAGTTCCTGAGATATTAGTGATTTAGTGTCTGGTGATTTGGTAATTACTAATTGATCTGCTAATAACTTGGTGAATACTGATTGCTTTGAGATATTTTTGGTACCATTTGAAAGGTCTTCTTAAGGCTTTTGGTGGCCATTTAGATCATCAAAATCAGTCAAGTATTCCCAGAGTTATGGTCTAAATGAAGTTTATGACACTTTTTTTTAGATATTTGGTAATCCAGTTACTAGTTCTATCTACTATGGCGTGGTTATTACTAGGTCTACAGTGGGTGTAGTGAAAGGTCAGTTGGTAGATGTAGGCAGAAATTGGTAATAGTTGGTAGAAGCAATTGAGGCTAGAGTAGTAGTGCTGGATAGTGATTGGTGGCTTTAGTATATTGTCTTAGGTACCATTTTTTGTATATCAGAGGAGTTTTGTTCCAAATCTAACAAAAAGGAAGCTAACAGAGACAGAAAGCCTTCCTAGCACAATAAAAGAATAGTAAGAAAGGTTGAATAGAAACCAAAGACAAAGTAAAGCACAAGAGAGAATATTGGAAAAAAATACAGTACACCCATAGAGAAATGTATAGCCTAGGGGAGGCTTTAGTAAAGGATTATATAGAGAAAAAGGAGGATAGATTGTATAGAGGAAAGAGGACCAGAACTTTAAAGGAGGAGCATAGAATAATTGAGAGGAATAGGGGCTAGAAAGAGACCCCAATGCAATAGATGTCAATAGGAGAAGAGAGGGAGATAGGATATGCTATGTATGTAAAAAGTGGGGCCATATAGCCAAAAACTGTTGGCAAAGAAAGAAAAGAAAGGAGAGAGTAGTAGAAACATCACAAGAGTTAGCAAAAGACAATAGAGGAGCTTCTAGCTGGCCTTCTCAAATATATACAGTATATTGTGCCCAGAAAAGCTAGGAAATAAAGTTTCTTGTCAAGGTAACATTGAGAAAGTGAAAGATGTATGGCATATACTACAGTTACTAAGAGAAATGTGGATGAAAGTAGGGTTGGAAAAACTAGAAAATCATGAAGGGATAATAGTAAAAGCACTGTTGGATAGTAAGGCAACAGGCCTATTTATGGATACAAAGTTTGCAAAAGAAAAGGAATTTAAGCTAGAAAAATTCAAAAAACCCCTACTGGTACAAAATATGGATGGAACTGTAAATGTGGAAGGAGCAATTATTTATCAGGTGGAGTGCAATATGTTCTTTAAAGAAATAGATATATGCAATTTGAGAAAGACAGAGATGATATTGGGTATGCTATAGTTAGCTGTCTATAACCCAGAGATTGACTAGAAGAAAGGAGAGGTAAAAATGATATGGTGTCCACTGATATATGAAAAGAGAAAGCAAGAAATACAAAAGAAAAGACAAATGAGAAAAATAAAAGAAGAGAAAACAGTAGAGAAATTGGTACCTAAGAGATTCTAGAAGTGAAAAAAGGTATTTGGGAAGGAAGAATCAGAAAGAGTACCTACTAGAAAGCCATGGGACCATGCAACAGAGTTGAAAGAGAGATTTGTGTCAAGGAAGGAGAAAGTATATTCACTATCAAGGGAGGAAAGAAAGAAGATACAAGCATTCATAGAGGATCAACTGCAAAAGAAATATATTTGGCTATCAAGACTGCTACAAACCTCACCAGTCCATTTTGTAGCAAAGAAGAATAAAAAGAGGAGAATAGTGCAAAACTATTACTATATAAATCAGTAGATAGTAAAGAATGGGTACCTTTTATCTCTAATTGCAGATATCCTAGATAGAGTTTAAAAAAAAGGTGTTCACAAAACTTAATCTTAAATAGAGATACAATAATATAAGGATCAAGAAAGACAATGAATGAAAGGTGGTATTCATAACACACATTAGGGTATATAAACTAATAGTCATATATTTCAGACTAACAAATTCCCTGGCTACCTTCCAGACCATGATGAATAATTTATTCTAAGATATGATCAATCAAAGAAATACAGCAACATTTATTGATGATATAATAGTAGTCATGGACACTAAAGAAGGGTATAATGAGCTAGTAGAGAAGATATTAAAGAGGCTAAAAAAAAATGACCTGTTTGTCAAACTAGAAAAGTGTTGGTAAAAAGTAAAAGAGATAGAATTTCTAGGTGTAGTAATTGGACATTGGAGTGTGGAAATGTAGAAGAAGAAAGTAGATGAAGTTCTAAGCTGGCTAGTACCAAAAAATATAAAGAAAATACAAAAGTTTCTAGGGTTTGCAAACTACTATAGGCAATTTATTAAGAACTTTGCTAGAATTGCAGCCCTTTTGCACCTACTAGTCAGAAAGGAGGAAAAGTGAAGGTGGAGAAAAGAGTAGAGAAAAGCATTTAGGAGATTAAAAGAGATATTTATAATAGAGCCAGTTTTAGCTATCCTAGATTTAGATAAGGAAATGAAAGTGGAGGCAAATATCTCAGACTATGTGACAAGAGAGGTATTATTGATAAAATGTAGGAATGAAAAGTGAAAGCTAGTTACCTTCATCTCTAAGTTATTAAATATGACTAAATAAAACTATGAAATCTATGATAAAGAAATACTAGTAGTAATTTAGTGTTTGGAATCATGGAGGCACTACTTAAAAGGGGTGAAAGTAAAGTTTGAAATCTAGATGGACTATAAAAACCTCTAATACTTTATGACTAGTCAAAAGTTAAACTAGAGACAAACTAGATAGGTATTGTATTTATCACAGTTTGACTTCACTCTTAAGTACATTCCAGAGAAGAGCATAGGAAAGGCAAATGAATTGAGCAGAAGACTAGATTAGTAGGAGAGGGTGAAAAACAACAACCAAGATCAGATGCTAATTAAGCCAGAGTGGATAAAAAGGATGGAAATATTAGTAGAGAAAAATAATCTAAGGAAAAAGATCAAGAAAGCACAGAAAAAACATAAAAAGGTAGTAAAAGTAGTGGAAAAACTAAAAAAAACAAGAATGAAAACACTGAGAGATGAAAAATAAATGATTGAAGAAGGGCTAATCATAAAAGAAGAACAAATATATATCCTAGAAAGAAAACTAAGAAGAAAAGTGATACACTTATATCATAATACACTAATAGAAGGACATGAAGGAAGATGAAAGACAACAGAGCTAGTTACAAGAAACTATTAATGGCTAGAAGTAACAAAAAAGATAGAGAGATATATAAAGAAATGCAATGCTTACCAACAATATAAGAATAGAACTGAGGTCCTAGTAGGAAAACTAATGTCCAATGTAATTTCAGAAAAGCTATAGAGTCATATTTCAGTAGACTTCATTATTAAGCTACTTTTGGCATAAAGCTATAATGCAATTTTAGTAGTTTATAATTGGTTCAGTAAGATGGCCTACTTTATACTAATTACAGAAAAAACATCAGTAGAAGAACTCACTAGACTGTTTAGAGACTACATTTGGAAGTTGCATAGACTTTCAGAAAGCATCATATCAAACAAAGGAATACAATTTGCAGCAGAGATAATAAGGGAGTTGAACAAATTGTTGAGAATCCAGACAAAGCTATTGACAGCCTATTACTCTCAAACAGATAGACAGATGAAGAGAATCAATTAGAAACTAGAATAGTACCTGAGGATCTTTATTGATTATAGACAGGAGTAGTGGCCAGAGTAGCTAAGGACTGCTGAAATAGGATTTGAAGAAAGAAAAAAAGGAAAATTTGAAACAGTAGAAAAGTTTATTAAAAAAATGAAAAAAATCTAGAGAGAAGTAAGAGCAGCACTGGGGAAAGTACAGGAGGAGATAAAGAGATATGCAGACAGAAAGCAAGAAGAAGTAAAAGAATACAAAATTGGAAACTTAGTACTATTAAGTACAAAGGATCTCAAATGGCAAATAGTAGAAAAGAGGTCAGAGAAGTTGATAGAGTAATTTCTAGGGTCTTACAGGATCAAGGGAATTGTCTCAACCAATGCTATAGAATTAGAGCTACTTAGTTCTATTAAGATACATCCTGTAGTTAATGTAAGTTGAGTATGGTTGTATAAACCCCAGGTAGAAGAACAAAAGAAAACCCTACCAAAACTAGTTATTATTGAGAGAGAAGAGGAATTTGAGATGGAAAAAATACTAAATAAAAGAGTAGTTAAAGGAAAGAAAAAGTTCTTAGTACAATGGGAGGAGTATATAGTAGAAGGAGATACTTGGGAAAGTAGAAAAAACCTGAAGAATGGTTAAAGAGTTTGAGAGGGAGTATAGAGAAGAGATTGAAGAAATATAGCAACAAGAAGAAGAAAAAGACAAAAAGATGTTTTTAAGAGAACTACTGAAGAGATTTATAGCTAAAATTCTATAGGGGTAGTCAAATAAGGAATACAAAAGACAAAGGGAGAAAAGATGAAAAGAGAACTAGAGATAATAGAAAAATTCCTCAAAACAAGAAAACTTAAAGAAAGGGCTATATTATAAAATAATTCCTAAAGAAAAAACTATTTCCTATACATTTATTAATCTAATGGAAAATATCTAGGAATATAATGTGGGAAAGACAGCATAGAAACAATTATGTAAGATATATATAGTTATTAGTAAAAGTTATGTGATCATAGGAGACAGGTATACAGACCAACAAATATTTGTATAAGTAGCTAGAACAATCTAATGGAGAACTCTATTGAGTTCTTCCTGAACAACCATCTTAGTTGAGCCTAAGTCTTCATGACCTCATGCTAACACAATACTTGGTATCTTGTAGGCCCATGTATTATCATAAATGTCCTTGAGACACTAGAGTAAATAGCATCAAATCCAGACTGATACATAGCTAGGACCTTCTCCATAGAAAGGTCAGAGAACATATCATAAAAACAGAGAAAGCTCTTATACTCTGGATGAACAAAGGCCAGAGTGAACTGGAAATTTCTATTGTATGCTACTTGGGCAAAGGACTTAGATGTTTGTTTAAACACCTAGAGAGTAGTAGCCATCTTTGTGAAGATGAACTTGACAGTAGCTATCTTGGCTGGTTAAAGAGAGAAAAACACCCTTGAGACCACTGTTGCTGGTGAGGACATATTCTAAGAAGGTATAGAAGTGTTAGTAAAGGAAAAGAACCTTTCTTTATCCTTGCCCTTCTTGTTAGTTATAGTAGTAAAGAGAGCTTCCTTTACTACTGGTGGTTTATCAACTGTCATCTCCATATCTAGAGATGGCTCCTGAAGAGAGCTAGAGAGGGACAACTCTATGAGAGAGCTTGTCTATAGTAACTTTCAAAACAATAAATATCCTGGGACTAGAACTAACCTCTTCTTTATTACTTTTCTTCTTCTCAGAGGTAGAAGAGAGCTCAGGAAATACTTTCTTAGAGTTCTCAACAGCAGAGATACTCTTAAAGGAGTACCTAACAGTATGATAAGTATATAAGTATCCTCTGGGATAAATGCATTTGCCAGCTCTAGAACTGGTATGAGAGATAACATTGAGTAAGTTTGAAAACTCACCAGTACTAGAAGAGATGGCCTGAGGGCCAGGGGGATGAGCATTAGCAACAGACAATTTATTTCAAATATTTGGTTTAACTATAATAGCAGTTATAGAAAAAGAAGTGTAAGTATTAGACAATCTAAGAAAAGTGTTGTGAGTAGTCCTAAAGACAACTATAGACATAGAGAGAAAGATAGTGAAAAAGAGAAAGAACCAAGGTAGATTATATAAGAAATATATAATCTACCTTACATATGAAACTCTTGAAAAAGAACAGAAACTGGGATAAGAGACATTAAACCTTTTCTAGAAGAAACTCAATAAAGAAAAGAAAAATAAAAACAAAACATATAATAGAAACAACCAGTAAAGCAAAAAACCATAACCAGTGGAGTAAAAGAACATTTTAGAGAATACATAAAAAGGGATAGAATAATGGTGAGGACACCAACTTTGAATAGCAGAGAGAAAATGGCAATATCCCTGTTCAAAGATAGAACAAAAAAGAGAAAAAAGAACCTTACAAAAATTTACAAAAATTTTAACAAACCAGAAATAGAATCTATTAAGTATGCAAGACCAAATATGGGATGATGCCTGCTGAGCCAATACTTAGCCAATGCTTTACAAGCATTTGTCAGCACACTTTATCTTTTTTTCTCTAAAAATTCTACTAAATTTATTGAAAATTAGAAAAAAATCAGAAAAAATCAGAAAAAAGTACAGAAAATTAGGCAAAGTATTGGAGAAAAGAAGTATAGTATACTGCAGACTATTGGAGGAAAGAAGTACAGTGCAGTATAGACAATACTACTAGAAGTTATTAGAGAAAGGCAATATAGCAAACTGGAAACTGTTAGAGGAAAATAGTATAGTGGACTAGAAACAAGACTACTGGTAGTTATTGGAAGAAGGAAGTATAGCAAACTGGAAAATATTGGAGAAAAATAGTATAGTAGACTGTAGGCAATATTACTACCAATTATTGGAGGAAAGAAGTATAACAAACTGGAAACTATTGAAGGAAAATAGTATAATGGACTGGAGATAACCTACTTACTATATATATTGTAGACAAAATATTGGAGGAAAAAAGTATAGTACACTATAGACAATACTAAAACTGTTGGAGGAAGAAAGTACAGTGACCTAATAAACAATATAATATCAACTTTACTTAGAATTAGTAAAGGGTTCAAGTTGGGCTAGAGATTCAAATGAAAACCTCATAGAACATATTGGACAAATAGTCACACTTAGTCATACAAGTAGTAAACCCAGAAAACATAGAATATATGAATTTTTTTAGTTAGTCTAGAGATAGGAAAACAAAAACAGAGAAAACAAAAGTATAACTAAATAACAACAAGGATATAGATGTTGATTCTGAGAATAGAAAATACTAAGTACTACAATCTTTTCCTTTTCTCTTACTCTTGCCTTTAATATTTTCTCTGCTCCTACTCAACCTCTGAGACTGGAAATAAACAGAAGAGTCAAGACTAGACTTAGCAAGAATACATTGATAATACTCCTCAAAAGTTAGAAAATTGGAAAGTCATCCATTGAAATTGAAAGATAATATGCCATCACAGAAAGTACAAACAAAAGAAAGATAAGACTGGAAGAAACAAGAGATGGTAGCTTAAGGAGAAAAATCTTCTGACAGATTACAAATAGCTTGAGTAGCATTAAATACAAGATTCTCAGCTGTAGGATTAGAGATAAGACAAGGTCACTCTCAACCCAATACCCTAGATTATTTTCAAAATATAAACAAGCAACAAGTAGTTCATTAGCAAACTCAGAAACCTGACAATGATAGAATAATAAAACTGCCTTAAGAGTGTTATAAGCAACTAAAACATAGTTTCAGGCTGAAGTAAGATTGTGAAGACAAGAACCAATGTCTAGATAGTAGAAATAGATATGTTAGATAGAAAATCAAGAAAAATTAGAGAATCTAAGATATATACTAAGTATTAGTAAAACTAGAAGCATGTATTTGTTCAGTCCAGAACTGACAAGTAGCTGTAGACTGCTAATGAGTACAGTGTACAGTATGGAAGGCCAAGCACTCCCTATAAGGCTTAGAACCAAGAAGCAATCAAAGAAGAACAAGTAGTGTAAGAGACAGAAGGCTAAGAGTAACAAGTAAGATGACTAAAAGAAAGACAAGTCAAGTACTTAAGATATCCAGCAGGGTCCTAGAACATAAAAGAATAAAAGACAATACCATTACAAATAAAGAAGAAAACTTACAAAATTCTCTTGTGAAGAAAAAGAAAATAATATATGTATAAAATCAAGATAAGGATGGCTAGCGGAAAGACTATAAAGTGAAACAATATCATAATCTAGAAATAAAATATGGTTAGTAAAGCATAAAAAGGAAGAAACCAAACAGAGACTATTTACTAGTAGTAGCCAGTTTAGGAGAAAAAGCCTGGCAATGGCTTAAACTAATGGTGTCATGACTTGGCCAAATGACTAAGTCAATATCTATTTTCTTTTCTTTTCTTAGGAGATCAATGGACGTGAGAGAAGATGACTCAAAAGAGATATGTGGGACTTTGTAAATAAGAGTAAATACAGAAAGTGTATAAGTAGTGTACAGAAAGCAAACAAGAACTCTATCGAGTTCTCCTTGTCAACTCAGACCAGGAGGATGATTAAGTTATCTCGGACTAAGTCGCTACACTACTAATACTCATCTCTTTGGTCTACAGGCTATCCTTTCCAACACTGGTGGGTTCTTAGACTTACTCAATGTTATCTCTTGTACCAGTTCTAGAGCTAGTAAATATTCATTCTAGAGGACACTTGTGTACTCATCATACTGTTGGATACTCCTCTAGAAGTGTTTCTGCTGCTGAGGACTCTAGAAAAGCATCTTCTGAGCCCTCTTCTACCTCTAAGGAGAAAAGCAATAAAGAAAAGGTTAGTTCTGGTCCTAGAACACCTACTGCTCTAAGAATTACTGTAGGTAAGCTCTCTTCTCATAGAGTTTCCCCTCTCTAGCTCTCTGCTGCTCTCTCTCTCTCTACTCCTAAAAGAAAAACACATTCTATGAGTTGAAATAACTAGGTTGCTTCTAAGAAGAGCAGAAACAATACTTCTAGAATAGTTTTTGCTCCCCAGACCCCTTTATCAACTGGTTTGATACCTTATGGCACAAACTATAGAATGGCTAAGTCATCATCCCAATTAGGAGGTAATAGTATAAGGTCAGGTACCTGTAATATGATAGATAACCATGACATATTAGTTATCTATGACAGTGATAGCCTGTATTAGGTGTTACAACCAGTGATAAGTGACAAGTAATAATATAATGTCATATATAATTTTTTTTTTTTGGACCAGCAATTTATTACATAGTGCTCGTTCACAGTCCATGGTAGAGGCATCTACTTAAATAACTAGATAACAATATAAAGGTAATAAAAATATAGTCTGGTTCTTAGAGAATAGTACTTTCTCTTCACTATCTATGTAATATTGTTCATGAAGCAGAAGACTTAAGGGTTCTTTTGCAAGAAGGTAACAAGTTCACTGAGAATGCACCTAACAAAGTTGTATCTATTAAAGCATGGGTACTCTCAAAGGACATATTAATGTGTTTTGAGCTAAGCATTGTTGCATAGACATGAGTTGGCCTTGCTTGGAAAGAACCTGACCTTGTATTTGTTGATAGATATATGGTTAGTGATAAGTTATGTCATATATATGTATATGGAGTTAGATATACCTATAGTTTGGAGCTAGCTCTTCTCTTTTGTATAAGTTAAGGTTACCAGATAGTTATTATCATCATATATGTCTAGGAGTTGATTTCCTTTGTATAGGGCATTTTTGAAGAACATTTGCCATTCTTTAGTAAGGTTTTTGCACTCAGTTTGTTGGCATAGTTTCCAGAACTCCTTGCTAGAGTGCTAAATGGAAATTTGGTAGAATTTGACCTGTTAGTCTACTTTGTGGTATAGGGACCACTTATCATCACTAGGATAGTTCTAGAAATAGATAAAGTTGGCCAGATCTCTACTGAAGAATAACCTGAGATATTTAGATATAGTAATGGTGTGTCCTTGTTTTAGATAGTTAGATGTGTTGAATAGTCTCTGTATATACTAAATGAAGTCAGTTATTAGTATTATATATAAGAAAACCCTACCAATGCCATCTCTAGAACACCAGACTCATATTCCAGAGTAATTTTATGCCTAATTAAATATTACTATGTAATATTTAATTTCTCTTAACTCAACTCAGAAACTCCTGACCCTGATTGACAAGACTATAGGACCAGGGACATCTTAGCTATAGTAGTATATATTCTGTAAAGTATACCCTAGGAGCCTTATCCCAGACTCTAAGAATTCTCCTGGAGATAAGTTGTAATATATCTAGGAGTAGAATATGACTAAGAATTCTCCTAGAGTCTATTTTACTCCAGTTGCCCTTACAGTAGTTTAGAATCTCCTAAATGGAGCCTTGGTAGAACACAGTAGACAGTTTCCCTCCAAATGTCCTCTCATGTCCACAACCAACCCTCCAAACACTCCACTCCATATGGATATTGGATACAGACATCTCTTAGGGTATAGCTAATACCCTGGCTTACTTACAGTACCACCTGCACAAAGTCTCTGAGCAACAAGACAACTCAGAAACTAATATTAACAATGCCCTTTCTACTTTGACCACCCAGCTGCAACAGCTTATACAGCTAGTTTTAAACTCCCTTTATCCTCTAACTCCAGTAATCACCCTACCTCTATTGCCTGTAATATTAACTTCCCCTCTGGTAGCTTCTAGATCTCAAGCTTATCCAAAACTCTCATCTCCTCTAGACTTTCACAAAGAACAGAGCTCTGGCCATGCATTCCTCAACTCCTGTATCTTGTATATATACTTGGTCCTGGAGTAGTTTAGTTGTAAAAAAAAAAGTGCTCTAGGCACTGACATTCTTTAAAGAAGGCTGGGCCACAAAATAGTCCAAGAACCTCTTTAGACAAAAAGCAGATACTAGTATATTTCCCCTTCAAACATGGATTGACTTCAATCAACAATTCCAGACTCAATTTTTCCTGGTCAATACAGAAACAGATGTAATAAACACCTTGGAGAGATTGTTCTACTACCAAGAAGATTAGACAGTGGATAATTACTTGGACAGCTTCCAGGCTCTAGTCTCCAATGCTGGTTACATAGACCTCTGGACCCTAGTAGTAAAATTCAGACAAGGGCTTAGGGCAAATATCTAGAGCCAAATTGCCACCATGCTCTATAGAAGACCTACTAATATGGATCCAGAGGCCTGGTATGGTATAGCTCAGAGAATTAATCTATCATGACTTGACAAAACAACTAAGTCATTATTTATATTTCTTTTCTTTTCTTTTTCTTTTCTCTTCTTATTTGGACTTACTATACAAGAAAGAAGTGTAAGAAAGTGTCACATGACAAATGTCACACATTATTATCACATGCTAGGATGTCACAGTGTCACATTACATGATGAGTATAGGAAAGTAGTGTACAGACTATATAGTAGTTATATAAGTAATATACAGAATCTAATAGGAACTCTATTAGATTCTCCTTATCTATCACAAATGGCCACTTACTGATTTGTGATTGGTTGATTTGATAATCAAAGTGCTCAAAAAGCAAAGTTAGACAAGTAGCAAAAGATATTGTTAAGTTTGAGGTTTATCCTCAGACATATAGTTCTTAAATACATGATTATGGTGGTCTGTGTACTAGGACAGTCTATCACATGATCACTACCTATTGTTCTATATATAGGAGTACTATTGTTCTTGAAATAGAGATAACCTAACTATCTTAGGGCAGTTCTTTGTTCTATTCAAAGACAGATGATAATTTATGGGTAAAGATTAATATCATACACAAACATTGAGAACCTTGTATCTCCATAGGATCTTATTGCCTCTGGTTCTATTTATAGCCGAAAGAAGCACATTGAAGAGAGCTTCACAATAGTCATTGAAGCAAATAATTATATTAAATGGTTTCTGAGATATCAGTAATTTAGTGTCTGGTGACTTGGTAATTGCCAACTAATCTACTAATAACTTGGTAAATACTGATTGCCTTGAGACATTTTTGGTACCATTTGAAAGGTTTTCTTAAGGGCTTTCAGTGGCCATTTAGATCATTAAAATCAGTCAAGTATTCCTGAAGTTATAGTCTGAATGAAGTTTGTAACATTATTAACTTGGACTTGGAATGTAATTAAGTTATCTCAGGCTAAATTACTATAGTATGTGTGATTTAGCATTTCTCAGGTTTGTTTTGGGTTCCCAGGTCTATTCTGTTAGTAGATACCCTTTCCAATATACTAAATATTAGGTTTGTCTATTTTGGTTTCTTATATCAATTATTTTTTCTACCTCTCACTTATCCTCCTCTTCTATTAATTCTGGAGGTGGTTTCTTGTCAAAAGGTCTATATTGAGTATTTTCTTCAGCAGGCTATAACAAATGAATATGAAAAACAAGATGTATTTTCCACTATAGAGATAATGCCAATCTATAATTGACTAGACTTTGTTTTTCTAGTACTTTAAATGGTCTAAACTATTTGGGCATAAATTTCTAAATAGGGTGCTTAGTACATATATTCTTAGCACTTAACCATACCTTTGCTTTAACCTTAATTTCAGAGATTTTGATTTTGATTTGTTGATCAATGATATTTTTAGTGAAAGTATATATCTCCTTTGCTTGAGTACATTCTTCTTCTATTATCTTTAGTCTATGATTTATGTCTTCTGACTAAGTTTCTTCAA
>Ga0153969_1000032_pt1 | contig 20014 bp, 25 predicted proteins | sample TSGA053MetaG_FD_104702 | JGI IMG/M metagenome (GOLD analysis project Ga0153969, IMG submission 104702) | Attine ant fungus gardens microbial communities from Georgia, USA - TSGA053 MetaG | ecosystem: Host-associated > Fungi > Mycelium > Unclassified | place: USA: Georgia, George L Smith State...
GAGTAAGGAGTTTAAAAGGTATATAGCAGAGGGAGAGTGCTACAAGAATATAGGGAAAGTGACTTTAATCTACAAACTAGGGAATTACAATATACTAGTGGATGTTATGAGACCCCAAAAGAGAAAAGAAGTTCTTGCGCATTTGAGCATCTAATCCAAAACCTCAAATCATACAATGGGATCAAGATATAAATAGCATGGGAACTTAAGGAGATCAAATCACATGACAAGGTCAGGTGATCAGGGAACATTCTAGAACAGCATGTGATCATAGACTAATAGTAGTACAACTACTGTAAAAGTAGTATAAGTGGTAGTCCAACCCAATGAAGAACTCCATTGAGTTCTTCTTGAACATCTATCTAGGGTGATCACTAAGAATATTCACTGTCTATTGATAACATAAGAACTCAATACTACATCCAAGCACTGTTCACCTCAAACCCTGCTCAAAATCATTTAAGGGTGCAGTTGGCTTCATACCAGCCCCGCAAGTAATTTCCCCCCACCACACTTACTCCATACTCTTTCTTGCTAGGGAGCACAGTGCTTTCAAGCCTCTTGGATAGTGGACCCTAGCTGTAAAGGGGACTTTACTATCAGTTAGGGACAGTGGGTAGACGGCCTGGACAAAGCTCGTGTCCCTGCCTGAGACCTAATCTCTATATCAAGTGGGCTCATACTAGTTCTTTACTATCAGCTCTGTGCTACCGATCCATTGTGATTGGTCTACACAGAGGAATAACAGTAACCTCTTAAAGGCCCATCTAGCTTAGAGATTTCCTTTTTAGGGATAATATTGTTTTACCCTTCTTAGTCAGTAGCTAGTTATAAGTATAGACAAAGAAGACTATTCATCCTCCTATGAGAAATCATCATCATCACTATTGCCATTACCACTGCCAATATCTCACCAACAACAACAGTAACAGGGAGAATGCCCCTTGGTACCCACTCCCTCCCAAACCAGAGAGGAACAACTTCTTACCATGATTGTGATCCTGCAGCAGCAGGGAAGCAGAGTAGAGGTTGCAAGACCTCAAGTTTTCAGTGGAAAGATGAAAGAGGTAAGCACATTTGTTAATGTAGCTTGCCTATATATTAGAATGAAGATGACAGAAGAGGCAGCAGCAACCCAGGTGGCCTGGGTATTGTCATATGTACAAGGAGGAATAGCAGAAGCATGGAAGGATAACTTGCTAGATAAGCTGGCCAAGGGAGAGTCAGAAGTAGAAACAACGGAGCAGTTGTTCACAAAGATAAGGAATGAATTTGGGGAAACATCAGAGGAAGAGAGAAAAATAGAACAGCTGAGAACAATTGAGCAAGGAGGGAGAACCTGTAATGAGTATATACAGGAATTCAAAAAGGTCACTAGGGGAAGTGGCTATGAAGGAAAACCCCTCATCAAGGAATTCAAGAGAGGGTTGAATGGAAGTATTAGGAGGAAGCTGGCAGAAGCAGAAGAACTACTGACCACCATTGAAGAGTGGCAGCAAAGAGCAATAAGGCTGGATAGAAATCAGAGGCAAAGCAGAATGGAAGAGAGGATGTTGGAGAGGAATGTAGTATGCCCAGAGGGAAATGCACAGCCTAGAGGGGGAGGATCATATGGGGGAAGAGAGGGACAAATAATATGGAGAATGGAAGGAGGGTACAGAGGAGGAAATATGCTCAGTAGAGAGAGAACTCAAATAGGTTCAAGAAGAGACCCAAATGCAATAGATATAGATAGAGGAAGAGAAGGAGACAGGACATGCTACATGTGTGGGAAGTGGGACCATATGGCCAAAAATTGTTGGGAAAGGCATAAAGGAAGAGTAATGGAAACACCGCAAGAGTTGGTAAAAGAAAATGAAGGACAGTGAGCTCTTGGCTGGCCTCCAATAATCTGTACAGTGTATTGCACCCAGAAAAGCTAGGAAATAAAATCAATTACACCAATACAACTAAGAGAGTAAAAGATATATGGCACACTCTACAGCCACTAAGAGAAGTCTAGATGAAGGTAGGGCTAGAGAAGCTGGAAAACCACAAAGGGATAACAGTAAGAGCACTGCTGGATAGTGGGACAATAGGCCTATTCATGGATACAACCTTTGCTCAGGAAAAGAGGTTTAAAATGGAAAAGCTAAAGAAACCTCTGCTAGTTAGAAATGTAGATAGAATGATAAATGCAGGGGGAGCCATAACGCACCAGGTAGAGTACAACATATTCTTCAAAGGATATATGGAGAGGGCAAGGATGGATGTATATAATTTAGGGAAAACAGAGGTGATACTGGGAATGCCATGACTAGCAGCCTATAATCCAAAAATAGATTGGGAAAAGGGGGAAGTAAAAATGATACATTGCCTGCCTATATGTGGAAGGAAAAAGCAAGAAGAGAAGAAAAAGGAAGTAAAGAAGATGAAAAGGGATGAGGATGAAGAAACATTAAAGAAATTGGTGCCCAAAAGATTTTGGAAGTGGAAGAAAGTATTTGGAAAAAGAGAGTCGGAGAGGATGCCAGTACAAAAGGCCTAGAACCATGCCATAGAATTGAAGGAAGGGTTCACACCAAAAAAGGGGAAGGTATATTCACTGTCAAGAGAGGAAAGGGAGGAGGTACAAGCATTTGTAGAGGATCAATTAAGGAAAGGATACATCTGACCCTCCAAGTTGCCCCAAACATCACCAGTACACTTTGTGGCAAAAAAGGATGGCACATGGAGAATAGTACAAGACTATTGACATATAAACCAGTGGACAATAAAAAATGGATATCCCTTATCCCTCATTGCAGATATATTGGATGGAGTAGAGAAGAGAAAGGTGTTTACAAAGCTGGATCTAAGATGGGGATACAATAACATCAGAATCAAGGAAGGGGACAAATGGAAAGCAGCGTTCACAATGCACATTGGAGCCTATGAACCCATAGTCATGTATTTTGGGTTAACAAACTCCCCTGCTACTTTCCAGACAATGATAAATGACCTGTTCAGAGATCTCATAAACCAAGGAGATATGGCGACCTTCATTAACAACATCTTAGTAGCTACAGATACAGAAGAAGGACATGATGAGCTGGTGGAAGAGTGTTATGACATGGCCAAAACAGCTAAGTCATTATTTATTTTCTTTTTCTTTTTTTCTTTTCTTTTTAAATCTGCAAACATGTGAAACAACTAAAAGGAGATGCATGGGAGTTTATAAATAGAAGTAAACATGGGAGGTGTATAAGTAGTATACCACAATTGAATAGGAACTCTATCGAGTTCTCCTTGTCAACTTGGACTAGGAGGGTGATTAAGTCACCTCAGGCTAAGTCATTACACTAGAACTCAATAGCCACTTCTTGAGCACTGTCTGCCTTGGACCTTGCTCACTCTTACTCTCATATATAAATCAACCCTCGGCTGGTGGTCATCACGATCACTAGCCACCTCCATACATAGCCGGGCCCTTGGCTTAAGGGGACTTATCAGTTAGTTAGGGACTGAAGGTGGAGATATGGTACCAAGCTCAGGTACTATGATCAAGGCCAGAACTTGCAACTGAGCATTAATAGACAGAAGTAGTAGTATTTACCTTATAAACCTTGTGCTGGTAGTCCATTGTGATTAGTACACACAAAGAAGTAACGCTGCATCCTTAAGAAGGCATTTAGATCAGGGATCCTATCCGTTGGGTGATAGTCTAACCCTAGTATTAAGGCAGTAGTTAGTAGAGCAGTAGGACTCTGGCTGGGTGAAAATCTTGCACCCCAGCAGACATAGTATAATTAGTAAGATCAACCATTCATTCCATACCCTTGAAACGTCAATACAATATCTCAAACACAATACAACTCTCTCATGAGCAATTTGCTCAACCAAAAGCATGCCCTTGCCAAACTAAAGGCAGAATTAGAAGGAAGGAGAGAAAGAATATGTCAGTGTTGTAGGAGGTTTGGGCACCTGGCCCATAACTACAGGAACAAGAATAAAGAAGAAAAGGGGAAATCAATTCTCCAGAATAGATTTGAGGTGATAGCGAGTAGGGTAATGCAGTGTGGGGTGAAGGAGAAAGTAGAAATAAGGAAACAAGAGACAGTGGAAGAAGGGGTGTAATGTTTCAGATGTTGGAGGATAGAACACTACAAGTGGGAGTGCCCAGTTACTAAGGAGAAGAAGAAAAGAAGAAATAAAGAAACAGCGTGTGCAGTCAGTCTGCAAAAGGCGCAGTAGGGAGAGAGATCAGCACATTCCAAGTAGGAAAAGACACAGAAATACTGTGGAGGGAAGAATGTGCCAGAAGATGTACAGCTGTTGGAGTTAGGATGGATGACAGAAGAAGTCATAGCAACCTATATAGAATGTAGGTGGTGCAGAAAGAAAGGAATGCATAGAGAAAACAACAGAGGACAAGGAGTCCTCAGAGGGAGAAAGTTAGAGGAAGCCAAGTGGTGTGGGTGCTCAAAGCAAAAGAGAAGGGAAGAAGTAGTAGCACGTCCCAGAGAGGAAAAGATACAGCAGGGTGGTATGTGGACAGTAGTTCTGAACGGTGCAGCAAAAAAAGAGAATAGGCAAAGAAATGTCAGGAGAACATTCAAAATGTTAAGGGAGATATGGTTAAACATAGGGGTAGAGAAAGTAGACACACATGAAGGTGTAACGGTGAAAGCACACTTGGATAGTAGTGTGACAGGAATGTTTATGGACAAGAAAATAGCAGCAAAACATGGGTTTAGACTGCAGAAGCTAGAAAGACCAGTGGCAGTCAGAAATGTAGACGGAACAAACAATAGTAGAGGGGCTATTATACACCAAGTGGAAGTAAACATGTACTACAAGAGCCATGTAGAAAGGATGAGGATAGATGTATGTGATTTGGGAAAAACAGACGTGATATTGGGGATGCTATGGTTACAAGTCCACAATCCAGAAATCAATTGGGAAACAGGAAAGATTAAGATGATGAGATGCCCTCCATTATATGGAAAGAACACAAAATTGGAAAAAGGGCAGAAAGTGAAGAAAGGAAAAAGGGTAGTCACACTAGAAGAAGAAAAGATGGTGAGGTGGGTAATGGAGGATAAAAAGGACTGGAGAAGGGATGAGGAGGTTGAAGCAGATCATAAGAAGATTGAGAAGATGGTTCCAAAGAGGTTCCTAAAATGGAGGAAGGTGTTTGGGAAGGTGGAGTCAGAAAGGATACCAACAAGGAAAATCTGGGATCATGCCATAGATCTCAAAGAAACGTTTAAACCACAAAAGAGAAGAATTTATTCTTTATCCAAAAACAAAAGGGAAGAAGTTCAGAACTTCATAAATGATCAACTGAGAAAGGGGTACATCAGACCATCTAAATCCCCTCAGATGTCACCAGTATTCTTTGTAGGCAAGAAAGATGGGAGTAAGAGGATGGTGATGGACTACTGCAACCTAAACGACCAAACAATGAAGAATAATTACCCACTTTCATTAATTACAGATTTAATTGACAACATGGGGAGTAAGTGAGTATTCACAAAAATGGATCTTTGGTAGGGGTTCAACAATATAAGAATCAAGGAAGAGGATGAGTGGAAGGGAGCGTTCATGACCTATGTGGGGTCCTTTGAACCGATAGTCATGTTCTTTGGAATAATGAATTCACTAGCCACATTTCAAGTAATGATGAATGAAATTCTGAGAGACATGATTAATGAGAGAAAGGTAGCAGCATTTGTGGATGATGTGCTAGTTGGGACAGAAACAGAGGAGGGACATGATGAGATAGTAGAGGAGATCCTGAGGAGGTTAGAAGAGAACAACTTGTATGTCAAGCCAGAGAAGTGCACATGGAAAGTAAGGAAGATTGGATTCCTGGGTGTAGTCATAGGACCTGGCAGAATAGAGATGGAGAAAGAAAAGGTAGATGGTGTGCTGAGTTGGCCAAAGCCAAAGAACATGAAAGATATCAGGAAATTTTTAGGCCTCGCAAACTATTACAGAAGGTTTATTAAAGACTTTGCTTAAGTAGCCAGGCCAATGAACATGTTGACAAAGAAGGATGTGAAGTGGCAGTGGGGGGAGAAGCAGCAGAAAGTATTTGATGAGCTCAAAAGGATCTTTACAACTAAGCCAGTACTAGCAGTCCCAGACCTAGACAAAGAATTCAGGGTAGAAGCAGACGCTTCAAACTATGCTACTGGGGGGGTATTATCAATGAAGGGTCCTGACAAGCTATAGAGACCAGTTGCCTTTATTTCTAAATCTCTAAGTGACACAGAAAGAAACTACGAGATTCATAACAAAGAAATGTTGGCGGTAGTTAGATGCCTAGAAGCGTAGAGGTATTTCCTGGAAGAAACAATAACAAGGTTTGAAATATGGACAGATTATAAAAACCTCGAATACTTCATAAAGGCACAAAAATTGAATAGAAAACAAGCAAGATGGGCATTATACCAATTGAGGTTCAATTTTATGCTAAAGCATGTTCCAGGGAGTAAGATGGGAAAGGCAGATAGCTTGAGCAGGAGACCAGATTGGGAGGTAGGAGTAGAAAGGAACAATGAGGACAAAACACTGGTAAAACCCAAGTGGCTAGAAGTTAGGAGAACAGAAAGGGTAGAAATAATTGTAGAAGGAGTGGATCTATTAGAGAAAGTAAGGAAGTTGAAAGTAAAAGATGATGAAGTAGTCAAAGCAGTGGAAGAAATGAAATGAGCAGGAGTAAAAATGCTGAGAGATGAAGAGTGGAGGGAAGAGAACGGTATAATGTATAAGGAAGGAAAGATGTATATACCCAAAGACAATATACTGAGAGCAGAAATAATTAGGCTGCACTACAATACACCAGTGGGAGGATATAGAGGACAATGGAAGATAGTGGAGTTGGTCACCCAAAACTTCTGGTGACCAGGAGTAACTAAGGAGATTAAATGATATATGGAAAGATGCGATTCTTGTCAGAGAAACAAAAACCATATAGAACAGCTAGCAGGCAAATTAATACCCAATTCGATACCTAAAAAACCTTGGACACATATATCAGCAGACTTTATCACCAAACTGCTAATAGTACAAGGATACGACTCAATCTTAGTAGTAGTAGATAGATTAACAAAAATAGTCTACTTCATTCCTACTACAGAGAAAACGTTGGCAGAAGGGCTAGCCAGGTTGTTTAGAGACAATATATAAAAGCTGCACAGGTTACCCAAGAGCATTGTCTTAGACAGAGGACTATAGTTTGCAGCAGGAATAATGTGGGAGTTGAATAGGATGTTGGGGATCGAGAGTAAGTTGTCAACAGTGTTCCACCCTCAAACTGACAGACAGACAGAGAGGGTTAATCAGGAACTGGAACAGTACTTAAGAATGTTTATCGACCACAGACAGGAGCAGTGGCCTGACTGGTTAGGAACGGCAGAGTTTGCCTACAATAACAAAATGTACTCAAGTACTAAAGTGTTGCCCTTCAAGGCAAATTACAGACAAGATCCTAGAATGGGGTTTGAGATAAGAAGGAAGAGGAAATACAAAGGAGCAGAGAAATTCATAACAAAAATGAAAGAGATCCAGGAGGAAGCAAAAGCAGAGCTGGGAAAAGCACAAGAGGAGATGAAGAAATATGCAGATAAAAAGAGAGGAGAGGTCAACGATTATAAAGTAGGAGATTTAGTGATGTTGAGCACAAAGAATCTAAAATACCAGATGGTTGGAAGGAGGACAGAGAAGTTAATGGAGAGGTTTGTAGGCCCTTACAGGATAAAGAAAATCATATCATCAAATGTAGTAGAATTAGAACTACCTAGTACAGTAAAAATACACTCGGTAGTTAATATCAGCAGAATACAAAGATATATAGGGCAAGTAGAGGGGCAGAGAAAGGAGCAACCAGCTCCAGTAATAATTGAGGGAGAAGAGGAATGGGAGGTAAAAAGAATCCTGAATAAGCAGAGAATACAAGGAAAAGACAAGTACCTGGTACAATGGAAGGGATTCACGGCAGAATTAGATACCTGGGAAGGGAGGGAAAACTTAGGAAATGCAAGAGAGGCAATTGAAGAATATGAGAAGGAATATCAACAAGATATGGAGAATGTAAGGAAGCAAGAAAAAGAGAAAGGGACATTTAAAAGAGGAGAATTGCCAAAACAGTTCATGGCAAGAAAGTTATTTGGATAGTCAGATAAAAGATACAGTGAAGAATACTGGGCAAGGTTAGAAAGAAACTGGAGATAATAGAAAGGAGGAAGGACAAGAGGGCAAAGAACTATAGAGACAATCAAGGAAGAAGAAGACGAATCAGGGGTAAGAGAGTGGATAGAAGAAGATGACAAGAAAATGGGCAACATGGTTGACCCGTACTATAAGTTATAGGGAAATCCTCAGGACAAGGAAACTTAAGAGAGGGGTGGTGTTATAACATGGCCAAAACAGCTAAGTCATTATTTATTTTCTTTTTCTTTTTTTCTTTTCTTTTTAAATCTGCAGACATGTGAAACAACTAAAAGGAGATGCGCAGGAGTTTATAAATAGAAGTAAACACAGGAGGTGTATAAGTAGTATACCACAATTGAATGGGAACTCTATCGAGTTCTCCTTGTCAACTTGGACTAGGAGAGTGATTAAGTCATCTCAGGCTAAGTCACTACAAGGAGGTACTAAAGAGATTAGAGGAAAATGATCTGTTTGTGAAGCCAGAGAAGTGCAAATGGAAAGTAAGAGAGGTAGAATTTCTGGGAGTGGTAATTGGCTCAAAAGAAGTGGAAATGCAAAAGAAGAAGATAAAAGAAGTTCTAAAATAGCTGGCACCTAGAAATGTCAAAGAAGTGCAAAAGTTCCTGGACCTCGCCAATTACTATAGGAGGTTTATAAAGGACTTTGCTAGAATAGTTGCGCCGCTACATGTGCTGGTCAGGAAGGAGCAGAAATGGAAATGGGAAAAGGAACAGAAGAAAGTATTTGAAAGGCTTAAGACAGTATTCACCACAGAACCCGTCTTAGCTATCCCAGATATTGATAGGGAGATGAGAGTAGAGGCGGATGCCTCTGACTATGCAACAGGGGGAGTATTGTCAACAAAGTGTGAGGATGGCAAGTAGAGACCAGTGGCCTTTATCTCTAAATCGTTGAACACCACAGAACGGAATTATGAAATTCACGATAAAGAAATGCTGGCAGTGATAAGGTGCCTAGAAGCATGGAGACATTATTTGGAGGGAGCAAAACTTGAATTTGAAATCTGGACAGACCATAAGAACCTCCAGTATTTTATGACGAGTCAGAAATTAAACCGTAGACAAGCAAGATGGGCCCTGTACCTATTACAATTTAATTTTACATTAAAACATGTTCCAGGAAAAAGCATGGGAAAGGCGAATAGATTAAGTAGAAGACCGGACTGGCAGGAGGGGGTGGAGAAAGACAACAAGAATCAGAAGCTAGTAAAGCCAGAATGGATCAGGGAAGTAGAAACAATAGAGGAGGAAAACCTAAAGAAAAGAATCAAGAAGGTACAGGAGAGGGACGAGAGGGTAGTAAAAGTAGTAGAAGAGTTGAAGAAAGCAGGAATAAAGATGCTAAAAGATGAGGAATAGGAAATAGAGAATGGGATAGTAATGAAAGAAGGAAGGATATATATACCAAAAGGGGACCTCAGAAGGGAAATAATATAATTGCACTATGACACCCCAGTAGGAGGGCATGGAGGGAGATAGAAGATGGCAGAATTGATTGCCAGGAATTATTGGTGGCTAGAAGTAACAAAAGAGGTGGGAAGATACATGGATGGATATGATGCTTGTCAAAGATACAAGAATTAGAGTGAGGCACCAGCAGGGAAACTAATGTCCAATGCAATCCCAGAAAAGCCATAGAGTCATATATCAGCAGATTTTATCACCAAACTGCTGTTAGCCCAGGGATATGATGTAATCTTAGTAATATGCAACTGTTTTAGTAAAATGGCACACTTTATAGCAACAACAGAGAAAACGTCGGTAGAGGGACTTGCAAAACTGTTCTGAGATCATATATAAAAACTGCACGGACTTCCAGAAAGTATCATATCAGATAGAGGAGTGTAGTTTGCGGCAGGAATGATAAAGGAGTTAAATAACTTGTTGGGAATCCAGACAAAACTCTTGATAGCCTATCATCTTCAAACAGATGGGCAGATAGAAAGGATAAACCAGGAGTTAGAGCAATATCTAAGGGTTTTCATCGACCATAGACAAGAGCAGTGGCCAAACTGGCTGGGAACAGTGGAATTTGCATATAATAACAAAATCTATACAGCAACAAAAATAACGCTATTTAAAGCAAACTATGGTCAGGATCCAAGAATGGGATTTGAAAAGAAAAGAAAGGAAAAGTACAAAGCAGCAGGAAAATTTGTAGAAAGAATAAAGAAAATCCAGGAGAAAGCAAAAGCAGTACTAGAGAAAGTACAGGAAGAAATGAAGAAGTTTGCAAACAGAAGGCAAAGGGAGGAAGAGGAATACAAAGTAGGGGACTTAGTACTACTAAGTACAAAGGACTTGAAATGGCAAATGAAAGAAAGGAAATCAGAGAAATTAACAGAGTGTTTTGTGGGCCCTTACAAGGTCAAGGGAATTATCTCTAGTAACGTAATAAAGTTAGAACTATCTAAGTCTATTAAAATACACCTTATAGTTAACATAAGTAGAGTATGACTCTACAAACCACAGGTAGAGGGGCAGAAGAAGATACTGCCAAAACCAGTCATTATTGAAGAGGAGGAAGAATCCGAGATAGAAAAAATCTTAAACAAAAGAATGGTTAGGGAAAAGAAAAAATTTCTGGTAAGATGGAAAGGGTATATGGCAGAAGATACTTGGGAAAATAGGAAAAACTTGGAGAATACAAAAGAGGTGGTAGAAGAATTTAAGAGAATATACAGAGAAGAGGATAAAGAACTAAGGCAACAGGAGCTAAAAGAAGAAGAAAAGGAATTTAGTTGGGAATTACCTAGGGAGTTCACAGCAAAATTGTTATATGGTTGGGGAAAAAGGAGATATGAAAGAGAAAGAGAAAAGAGGTGGGATGAAAACTGGAGTTGATGGAAAAATTCCTTAGGATGAGGAAACTTGAAAGGGGAGCTATATTATAAGACTCCAAAAGAGGAAAGAAGTTCTTGTGCATTTGAGCATCTAATCCAAAACCTCAAATCATATAATAGGATCAAGATATAAATAGCATGGGAACTTAAGGAGATCAAATCACATGACAAGATCAGGTAATCAGGGAATATTCTAGAACAGTATATAATCATAGACTAATAGTAGTATAGCCACTGTAAAAGTAGTATAAGTAGTAGTCCAACCCAACAAAGAACTCCATCAAGTTCTTCTTGAACATACATCTAGGGTGATCACTAAGGACATTCACTGTCTATTGATAACAGTGGAGTACTTATACCAATCCTAGTAAAAGGGTACAAAAGGGAATTGTTTACTAGAACAGACAATAAGGTACAGTACTAGCTCCTAATCACATGCTAAAGGTTTAAGGGAATAAAACAGAAGTGGGGGATTAAAGAAGGGTATCAGAAATTATATGCAGCTTTATGTAAGTTTTATTGTTATTTGGTGTTAAATGAGCATGAGGTCATTCTAGATTTGTATTGTATATTCTTCCTAAGGTGTCAACCTTTACATACCATGACAAAAGCTCCTCTGGAAAATATAGTTAGTTGATCCTTCTAGATCCTCCACACTCAGTTGCCCTCTTGTCTGCATCTCAAACACTGAACCTTACAGGTATGATACAATTCAAGTATATACCTAGCTGAGCTTTTCCAGCTTGTTGTCCTCTCCAAAGCCTGCCCAAGTTGAGTCTATAACTTGATTTTAGATCAAGTCTTGGTATATTCTGTGTTCTGTTTCTGACACTATACTAATTCCAAAAGTTGTCACTCAAAATATACTATGTTAAACAATTCCAGAGACAGTGGAGATAGAGGCATGTACCAAGATGAGTTCTTGTTGTTATCCTATCTGCTCCTGGAACTGTATATTAAATAATACAAATTATGGAGACTCAATGAAATAAAATGAGAAAGGAAATTATTATTACTTTTGGTGGTATCCCAATTTCTCTCTTACTCTAAGTCCCTTAATTCCTAAGATGACATGTTCTTTTTCTAGAGCCTTTCTATCAAAGATGACACATACTCAAGATGTCTTCCTTTCAGAACCTTCTTTCTCCTTTCTAGTTTATCTATCCTATCTTCTCCTAGACTTAGTTAGCTGCCTACTACTCTATTGAGTGTCTGATAACATCTACTTAACACACTGTACCCTTCCAAGTGGTGACCTACATATCCTATCTGAAAATAGAGTGGTACTGATAAGATCAATGCTTATTTCTAAGCACTGTTCTAGTAGAAATATCTCTTTAGCCTGGTACTAGCTCACTGTTCTTGCCTCTCAAGTCTTAGTAATGAGCTTTGTCTACCTTAAGTGTTGCTCTAGACTTGTCATAATACAGCCAAAACAGCTAAGTCATTATTTATATTTCTTTTCTTTTTCTTTTCATTTAATTAAATAATTAGTAGATATACAAGAGAGAATGACTCAAAAGAGATATGTAGGACTTTATAAATAGAAGTAAATACAGAATGTGTATAAGTAGTATACAGCAATTGAATAGAAACTCTATTGAGTTCTCCTTGTCAACTTGGACTAGTGTCACAAAAAGTGACTACTAAATAGTAATATGGAGGTATAACAAAATACCTGTTCAAAGAACTACATAAATAGCTAGACTCTCATTAGCAAGTAGCCTTGCTAATATTGCCCTTTTGGTGTAGTGGTAAACCATACAGTATGTGACTACTGGTCCATAGCACAACTATAACAACTAGGAGTAGTTCTAAGGCATCACAGTCTACGTTCTTACACTAGAACTCAATTCTCTCATCAGTACTGCTCATTACAGAGCCCTGCCATCTCTTACTCTCTTATCTTTCTTGGTACTTAGATGATACAACTTAGGACTACTATGACATAGCCAGGCCCTAGGCTTAAGGGGACTTGATAGTTAGTTAGAGACTATCAGTAGAAGTACAGTACCAAGCTCAGGTATTGTGTCTGAGATCTAATCTTATAACTAAGTAGTTGTCATGACTTGGCCAAACAACTAAGTTATTATTTATTTTTCTTTTCCTTTTCTTTTATTTTATTAGGAAATCAATGGATGTGAAAGAGGATGACTCAAAAGAGATATGCAGGACTTTGTAAATAAGGGTAAATACAGAATGTATACAAGTAGTATACAGAAAGCAAATCGGAACTCTATTGAGTTCTCCTTGTCAACTCAGACTAGGAGGGTGGTTAAGTCATCTCAGACTAAGTCACTACACTAGAACTTGATAACACATCCAGAGCACTGTCCACCTTGGACCTTGCTCACTCTTATTCTCACAATCGCCTCAACCCTTGACCAGTGATCATCACGATCACTAGTCACCTCCATACATAGCCAGGCCCTTGGCTTAAGGGGACTTATCAGTCAGTTAGGGACTGAAGGTGGAGACATGGTACCAAGCTCAGGCACTGCGATCAAGGCCAGAACTTGCAACTGAGCATTGATAGATAGAAGTAGTAGTGTTTGCCTTATAAACCTTGTACTGGTGATCCATTGTGATCAGTACATGCAGAGGAGTAACACTGCATCCCTAGGAAGGCATTTAGATCAGGGATCCCATCCATTGGATGATAGTCTAACCCTAGTATTAAGGCAGTAGTTAGTAGGGCAGTAGAACTCTGGCTGGGTGAAGATCTTGCACCCCAGCAGACATAGTATAATTAGCAAGATCAACTATTCACTCTGTACCTCTGAGACGTCAACACGATGTTCCCAACACAATACAATGCTCTCATGAGTAACCTGCTCAACCAAAAGCATGCCCTCGCTAAGCTAAGGGCAGAATTAGAAGGAAGAAGGGGGAGAGTATATCGATGCTGCAAAGGGTTTGGGCACCTGGCCCAAAATTGCAGAAATAGAGACAGAGAGGAGAAGAGGGGAACGGTGCCCCAAAATAAATTTGAGGTGTTGTTAAGTAGAGTGATACAGTGTGATATGAGGGAGACAACAATAAGGAGGCAGGAGATAGTAGAAGTAGAATACTTTAAGTGTAGAGAAAAGGGGTACAAGTGTAGAGAGTGTCCTATTTGGAAAGGAGAAAAGAAGTTGTGAGTGGTGGAAAAGGCAGCGCATATGGCTATGCCACAAAAAGCACAGCAAAAAGAGTGAAGAAGAAGTCCGGTACACGTCCTACAATGAAAAGCGCAGGAACACTATGGAGAGAGCATTCCAGACAAAGTATGCCTGTTAGAGTTGGGGTGGTATACAAAGGAGGTGATAGTGTCATATGTGGAGTGTGAGAGGTATGAACAGAAAGGATGCCAAGTGGAGGAGAATAGGGGACAGGGGGTGATTTCAGACAGGTAGAAGTGGTGTAGATATCAGAAAAGGAAGGAGACAGAGGTGGCACGTCCCAAAAGGGGAAAGGTGCAGTAGAGCGGCACACAGGCAGGAGTCCCGGAAGGTATAGCAAGAGAAGAGGGTAGGCAAAAAGAGGTCAGACAAACCTTCAAAATGCTAAGAGAAGTGTGGTTGAATATTAGGATAGAAAAGATAAACACTCACAAGGGTGTTGCAGTAAAAGCACTCTTGGATAGTAGCACAACAGGGATGTTTATGGACAAGAGGACAGTAGCAAAACATGAGTTCATGCTAAAGGAATTAGAGAAACCCATAATGGTCAGAAATGTGGATGGGACAGACAATAGTGGGGGAGCCATTACACACCAGGTAGAAGCAAATGTGTATTACAAGGGTCTTGTAGAAAGGATGAGGATGGATATATGTGACTTAGGAAAAACAGAGGTAATACTGGGAATGCCGTGGTTACAGGCATATAACCCAGAAATCAATTGGGAAACTGGAGAAGTAAAAATAATAAGATGCCCACCATTATATAGTAGGAGACCAAGGGAGGTCAAAAGGGTAAAAAGAGTAGCAACCCTAGAGAAAGAGAAAATTGTCAGATGGGCAATTGATGACAAGGAAGAATGGGGAAGAGAAGAGGAAATAGAAGAGAACCACAGGAAGATTGAAGAGTTGGTTCCAAGGAAATTCCTAAAGTGGAGAAAAGTGTTTGGGAAAGTAAAGTCAGAAAGAATGCTGACTAGAAAAGTTTGGGATTATACTATCGATCTCAAGGAGACGTTCAAACCATGGAAGGGAAGAATCTATCCTCTATCCAAAAATGAGAGAGAGGAGGTCTAGAACTTTGTGGAAGATTAACTGAGAAAAGGGTATATCAGACCATCAAAATCCCCTCAAACATCACCAGTCTTCTTTGTGGGCAAAAAGGATAGGAGTAAGCAAATGGTAATGGACTACCACAACCTAAACAACCAGACAGTGAAAAACAACTACCCACTGCTACTAATTACAGAGCTAATTGACAATATGGATAGCAAGAAGGTGTTCACTAAAATGGATCTGAGGTAGGGGTTCAATAACGTAAGGATAAAAGAAGGAGATAAGTGGAAGGGAGCATTTACAATGTATATAGGATTCTTTGAGCCAACAGTTATGTTCTTCAGAATGACGAATTCGCCAGCCACATTTCAGGTGATGATAAATGAAATCCTGAGGGACTTAATCAACAAAGGAAAAGTTGCTGCATTTGTAGATGATGTGCTAGTAGGGACAGAAACAAAGAAAGGACATGACAAGATTATAGAAGAAATATTGAGGAGGTTAGAAGAAAATGACCTGTATGTCAAACCGGAGAAATGTGTATGTAAAGTGCAGAAAATTGGATTCCTAGGAGTAGTAATAGGGCCTAATGGGATAGAAATGGAGGAAGAAAAGGTAGACGGAGTATTTAGCTGGCCAGAGCCAAAAAATATAAAAGACATTAGGAAATTCTTGGGCCTTGCAAACTACTATAGAAGGTTTATCAAAGATTTTGCTCAAGTAGCAAGGCCTATAAACATGCTGATGAGAAAAGACATAAAGTGGCAGTAGAGAGTGGAACAGCAGACAGCATTTGATGAACTCAAAAGGGTGTTCACAATGAAACCAGTATTAGTGGCACCAGACTTAGATAAGGAATTCAGAGTAGAAGCCGATGTGTCAAATTACGCTACTGGAGGAGTACTATCAATGAAGTGCTCAGATGAAATATGGAGGCCAATCGCTTTCATTTCCAAGTCTCTCAGTGATACAGAAAGAAATTACGAGATACATAACAAGGAGATATTAGCAGTTGTTAGATATCTAGAAGCATGGAGGCATTTCCTGGAAGGAGCAACAACTAAATTCAAGATTTGGACCGACTATAAGAATCTCAAGTACTTTATGAAAGCGCAGAAGTTAAATAGGAGACAAGCAAGATGGGCTCTATACCTGTCAAGATTTAATTTTATGCTGAAGCATATTCTGGGAAGTAAGATGGGGAAAGCGGATAGCCTAAGTAGAAGACCAGACTGGGAAGTGGGAGTAGAAAAAGACAATGAGGATCAAAAGTTGGTAAAACCAGAGTGGCTGGAAGTGAGAAAAATGGAGATGATAGAAATAATAGTAGACAGAGTAAATCTATTAGAGGAAGTTAGAAAGTCAAAAGTAAGAGATGATGAAGTAGTAAAAGCAGTGGAAGAAATGAAGAAAGCAGAGGTGAAAATGTTAAGAGATGAAGAATGGAGAGAGGCAGATGGCATCATGTATAAAAAAGGGAAAGTATATGTACCGAAAGATGATAAATTAAGGGCGGAAATTATCAGGCTACATTACGACACACCAGTAGGAGAACATGGGGGACAGTAGAAGACAGTAGAGTTGGTCACTCAAAACTTTTGGTGGCCAAGGATTACTAAAGAAGTGAAGCAATATGTAAAGAGGTGCGATGCTTGCCAGCACAACAAAAACTGCACAGAACAACTGACAGGAAAGCTAATGCCAAACTCAATCCCAGAAAAACCATAGATGCATATATCGGCAGACTTTATCACTAAGTTGCCTTTAGTGCAAGGATACGATAGTATTTTAGTAGTAGTGGATCGGCTAACTAAGATGGTCTACTTTATACCAACTATGGAGAAAACATCGGCAGAGGGGTTAGCAAGGTTGTTTAGAGATAATGTGTGGAAATTGCATGGGTTACCGGAAAGTATTATTTTGGATAGAGAACCCCAATTTGCAGCAGGATTAATGAGAGAATTGAATGGGATGTTGGGGATTGCAAGTAAATTGTCGACAGTATTTCACCCACAGACCGATGGGCAAATGGAAAGGGTGAACCAGGAGTTAGAGCAATACTCAAGAATGTTTATTGATCATAGGCAAGAACAATGGCCCAAATAGTTGGGAACAGTGGAATTTGTATATAACAATAAAGTGTACTCAGGTACTTGAACAACGCCTTTTAAGGCAAATTACAGGCAAGACCCTAGGATGGGGTTTGAAGAAAGGAAGAAGGGGAAATACAAAGGGGTAGAGAAATTTGTGACAAAGATGAAAGAGATTCAGAAGGAAGCAAAGGCAGCCTTAGAGAAGGTGCAAGAGGAAATGAAGAAGTATACAGACAAGAAGAGAGGAGATGTGGATAAGTATAAAGTAGGAGACTTAGTGATGCTCAGCACAAAAGATCTGAAATATCAGATGGTCAGAAGAAAGACAGAGAAGTTGACAGAAAGATTTGTAGGCCCTTACAGGATAAAGAAAATTATATCATCAAATGCAGTAGAATTAGAACTACCTAGCACAATAAAAATACACTTGGTAGTTAATGTTAGCAGAATACAAAGATATATAGGGCAGGTAGAAGGGCAGAGAAAGGAGCAACCAGCTCCAGTAGTAATTGAGGGAGAAGAGGAATGGGAAGTGGAGAGGATACTGAATAAGCAATGGATCAGAGGAAAGGATAAGTATCTGGTGCGATGGAAGGGGTTCACAGCTGAATCAGATACCTGGAAAGGAGAAGAGAACTTAGAAAATGCTAAGGAAGCGATAGAGGAGTACAAAAGAGAGTACAGAAGAGACATAAAGGATGTCAGGAGACAGAAAAGAGAAGAAGGAACATTCAGAAGAGGAGAATTGCCAGGATGGTTCACAGCAAGAAAGTTATTTGGATAGTCAGATAAAAGGAACAACAAAGAATACTGGAGAAGGTTGGAAAGAAACTGGAGATGATGGAAAGGGGGAAGGAAAAAGGGGTGAAGAACAATGGAAACAATAAGGGAAGAGGAGAAAGACATTGAACAAGAAAACTCGAGATTAAAAGAGTGGACAGAAGAAGACAATGATAAGATAGAGAACATGGTTGACCTCTATTATGAACTGTAAAGAAATCCTTGGGACAAGGAACCTTGAGAGGGGGGTGGTGTTATGACTTGGCCAAATGACTAAGTTATTATTTATTTTTCTTTTCCTTTTCTTTTATTTTATTAGGAAATCAATGGACATGAGAGAGGATAACTCAAAAGAGATATGTGGGACTTTGTAAATAAGGGTAAATACAGAATGTATACAAGTAGTGTACAGAAAGCAAACGGGAACTCTATTGAGTTCTCCTTGTCAACTCAGACTAGAAGGGTAGTTAAGTCATCTCAGACTAAGTCACTACAGTGGTGTTGTATAGCATACTTGTGCCATTCTTAGTAGAAACCTTGTGCTGAAGTCCTATTGTGGGCTGTATATACAGAGGAGTAACACTACATCCTTAGAAAGGTGTTTGTTATCAATGGACAGTAAATGTCCTTAGTAATCATTCTAGGTAGATGTTCAAGAAGAACTCGATGGAGTTCTTTGTTGGATTGCAGCCCTACTTATACTACTACTACAGTGGCTGTACCCTAGAGTCCTACAATTATATGTTCTTTCTAGAATGTTCTATGATCACCTGACCTTGTCACATGATTTGACTTACTGAGTCCCCACACTATTTATATCCTTACTCTGTTGTATGCTTTGAGGTTTTGGATTAAGTGTTCAAATGCATGGAAAACCTTTTTCTGTTTGGGGCTCTCATAGCAGTGTTTAGATTAGGGATCCTCTCCTTGGGGTAATAGTATAAACATATTACTAGGGTAGTAGTATCACAAACTTCATTTGGACCATAACTCCAGGAATACTTGACCAATTTCAATAATCTAAATGGCCACCAAAAGCCCTTAAGAAGACCTTTCAAATGGCACCAAAAATGTCTTAAAGCAACTAGTATTCACTGAGTTATCAGTAGATCAGTCAGTGATCACCAAGTCACCAGACATTAAATCACTGATATCTCAGGAACTGCTTGACATAATCATTTGCTTCAATGACCATCATGAAGCTCTCTTCAATGCACTTCTTTGGCCATAAATAGACCCCAAGGCAATAAGATCCCATAGAGATACAAGGTTCTCAATATTTGTACATAACACTAATCTTTATCCATAGATTACTATCTATCCTTGAATAGAACAAAGGACTGCCCTAAGATGGTTAGATTATTTTTATTTCAAGAACAATAGCACTTTTATATGTAGAACAATAGGTAGTGATTATGTGGTAGGCTGTCCTAGTACACAGACCACCACAATCATATATTTAAAGACTATATGTCTAAGGATAAACCTCAGACTTAACAACATCTTTTGCTACTTGTCTAACTTTGCTTTTTTGAGCACTTTGATTATCAAATCAACCAATCACAAATCAATAAGTGGCCATCTGTGATAAGTAGTAAGTAAGGCAGTAGGTGTCTAGCTGGATGAAAATCTTGTGTTATGAGAACCTCGAGCAGGAAAAGGTTTCCCATGCATCTGAACACTCCAACTAAAACCTCCAAAGCACACAACGGAGTAAAGACATAAACAGGATAGAGACTTAGTAAGCCAAGTCATGTGACAAGGTCAGGTGACCATAGAACATTCTGGAAAGGACATGTGACCATGGGACTCTAGGGTACAGCCACTGTAGTAATAGTATAAGTAGGGCTGTAATCCAACGAGAACTCCATTGAGTTCTTCCTGAA
>Ga0153969_1000033_pt1 | contig 19849 bp, 15 predicted proteins | sample TSGA053MetaG_FD_104702 | JGI IMG/M metagenome (GOLD analysis project Ga0153969, IMG submission 104702) | Attine ant fungus gardens microbial communities from Georgia, USA - TSGA053 MetaG | ecosystem: Host-associated > Fungi > Mycelium > Unclassified | place: USA: Georgia, George L Smith State...
CCATTATTATAAGGAATTAAAGAATTATTATCATTATTTTTATTATTAAAATAAAGAACATTAAAATCTTTATTTAAATCATGATTAATATCAATTTTAATATCCTCAAATATAGAAAAATTTTCTAATAAAATATTATTAAATAATAATAAATTATCGTAAATAAAAATATTAAAATAAATAAAATTATAAATTAAAAATAAAGAAATAAAAATATATTGAATAAAAATATAAGAAAAAATTAATTTAAAATAAAATTTATTAAAACTAAAATAAATAAAAAGAATAAATCTAAAAAAGATATAAAATAATAATTTACTACATTTTTGTAAAAAATTTTTATTCTTTAATAAATTGTTAATAAAATAACATTCTAATAAAATTAATTTTTGTAAATTATTAGTAAAAATAGTTATAAAATTTATAGTCATTTTTATTCTTGTAATTATAATATTTTTTATATCAAAATTTATTACATACCACCCCAATAATAAACCGCAATAAATAAAAACAACCATACAACATCTACAAAATGCCAATATAATATAGCTGCTTCGCAACCTTGATGATGCGTATCTGTAAGATGGTAATTTATTAATCTCAAAAAAGCTACCAAAATAAAAATTGTTCCTACTATTACGTGCACATTTTGTTAACGTAATAAAATTTAAGTTATTACTTCAGTAACTTACGTTACTGTTCAGACTATGTTATCAATATTAAATAATATTGTAGGGCTTTCGTGGCAGGATTATTGTAAATATAATACTCACCTACTAGTCGTTGAACCTTCATATACACTTTTTTATTTTATATTTATATATGCTTGGCTGCAAATTTACCTTAATTTAAAAATTTTTATTAAGGGACTCCTTGCAATTAACCCTATTTTCTATTTAATTTATTAAATTTATTAAATATTGTAAAAAGGTATTATACGATTTAGCTTAAAATAAAAATTAGAATATATAAAATCTAAATATTCTCTGATGCTAAGATAAATTTATAATTTTTATAAAATTTATCCTGTTAATAAGCAATTTTTATATTTTTTTATCTAGACCAATTTGAAAAGTTAAGAATAAACTTTTTCCATTAATTCAGTTTCTTAAACTAATATTAAAGTTAACTTCTGCTACCGTAAAACCTGATAACTATTAAAATTTTTACTAATTCCAAATAAAATGTTTAGACTGTGCAAATTTAATTAATAGTTTATCTTTTTATAAATCAGTTTCGGAGGCTGAGAAATTAATTTTATCTAAAATATAAATTGAATTAAATATTATATTTCCTTTCAGATTTAGTGACTGAATTTTTTTACTGTATGAAAAAATTTAATAAATTAAGTAGGGACTACTGTTTTAAATCCGTGCAAACCTGTGCTGGCATAAAAAGCACTTCCATATACTGAATCAGACATAGTAAATGCAGCTTCAGAATATTCAACATATTGTAAAATAGTGAAAATAACAGCAAATAATATAGTTAAGAATATACCTATAATAGAACCTCTTCTATTTCCATTTAATAAAGCATGATGTCCATAAGTAACAAATGCACCTGATGATACTAATAATATAGTATTTAATAATGGTATAGCAAAAGGATCTAAAGGTGTTATACCTTGTGGTGGCCATACTCCTCCTATTTCAATAGAAGGTGATAAACTAGAATGAAAGAATGCCCAGAATACACTTAAAAAAGCAAAAATTTCACTAACAATGAATAAAATTACTCCCATTTGTAATCCTTTTTTAACTTGTTTAGTATGATCACCTAAATAAGTTCCTTCTGTTATTACATCTCTAAACCAAAGTCCCATACCATAAGCTGTTAAAATGAAACCTGTAGTTAATAAATTACCACCATTAACATATCCATGCATATACATTACTGCTCCTATTGCCATAGTTAATAATGAAAAACTTAATAATATTGGCCATGGTGAAGGTGTTACTAAATGATAAGGAAAAAATTGAAATTGATTTCTGTTTAAATTTTGTATCATTAAAACTTTTGTTTTGGTTTTAAATTAACCACTATTGTACACCTACGAATTAATCGTTTAGCATTACATATTAATTATAACTTAATAGAATAATTTATAACAATATATAATCGATTATAATTAAAAAATATTTTATTATTTTTCAATCAATATAAAACACATATAGATTATGTTTTTGTAGGTTGCTTAGGAATAATATCATTAAATATATTATATATTCTTTTAATAGATAAAATTTATAAAAATATATAATATAATTTATAATTTTGTATTTTACACAATAAAAATCTATAATTAATTTATATATTAAATTTAAAAATACTTTAAGTATAGTTAATTTATAAAAAATATTTAAAATAATTAAAAAAAAAAACAAAACAAAAATAAATTAAAAATATTATTTAGATTCTATGTATTTGCAACATTAATTATAATACCTTTAAAAATATAAAAATAAATTATATGACAATAGGATATTTAAATAATTATTAATTAATAAATCTAATTTATAAAGCATACTTTATATAAAATAAGAATACACTATTATAAAAAATAAAGGAAAGGATTCTTATATACTATACAATACATCTTGTTCTATGATAATATTTTTATAATTTTTATTACTGTTTATGCCATATTTATTTAATAAAATGTTTTGTAACAGTTCTATTTCAGTTACACTAAAGGACATAGTAGCAATTACAATAGTTTTATTTTCTTTATAATAATAACCCTCAGCCATTATTCAATAGGCTATAGCACGAGGAGTCAATAATTAAGAAATATTGGTTAGAATTATTTTTATTATTTAATTATCAACTATTTTTTACCAATAAGGTTAAATTTAAGTATAAGATAAACAGAATAAAGTATCAAATCTGTAAGCTGTATAAGTTTTATTACTTTTTTATGAAAAGAAAAAGTTTTAAATTAATTTGCACTAACTTAATTATCTTTTTTCATTTGATCATAAATATGTTTTAAAATTATGAATCTTTTTGATGAAACTGCATTCGAGCATTCTTACTACTTTTTTGTTTATATTTTATTTTAACAACCATAAGATAGCAATATTCCAGTATTAAGTTTTTTAGTTTCCTGATAAATATTAAAAATTTTATGATTAATATTTAAATTCACCATGATTAATGTTTAATCATTCTTTACGCTTAATTTAGTTTTTAACTACTAATATTTTAAAAATCATTACATTAATAGTTAAGATGTTATCTTTCACAACAATATCTTAATTTAGAGGAACATTTATAACTTATAGAGCATTTATATTATAGGGGGGTAATTAAAAAATTAAAGTTCTGTAGCAATATCCATTAAAGTATTTTCAGCTAATCCTATTACTGGTACAATAATTAAGAACCAAATGAAATAAAATGCTGTTGATATTTGTCCAATTTCTAAATATGGTGAATCTGGATGTTGAGATCCAATCCACATTAAAATAAAGAAATTTACAACAAAGAACCAGAAAGCTACTTTCATAGCTGGTCTAAATTGGTTACCTCTTATTCTAGAAACATCCACTAAAGGAAGTATTAATAAAATAAATAATGAACCAAACATTGCTAAAACTCCTAATAATTTATTAGGAATTGATCTTAAAATAGCATAGAAAGGTAACAGATCATTTTTCAATATATTTATATTATTTTTGTTTTTTATTTATAAGAGTTTATTTTGTAAAGCATATCTTTATGCATAAACTGAGATATAATTTTTCTTATCAGTTCCATGCTTTCTTTCTATATATAAATTCTTTCTCCTTTTTTGTGTTTATCGATTGAACAATACAAAGTATTTTCTCCAAACATATTTTTCTAAGGTACTTTTTAAATTTAAAATATATTGGTTGGTAAAACCATAAGTATTTAAATGTAAACCTTTATTTTGAAGAGAACCATCCTCCATAATCCAATAAGCTAACCATTTAGGAATAAGTAAATTTTTTATATTTGAGGGAACTATTTTCAAATTATCTGAATTATAGAACAGAATTTTGTAATAGTTAAAACATGATAATGAAAATATAGCAAATTGAACTGAACTATATTTTTTTATTACTTTTTTATCTGTAAAAGATCTTTCTTTAAGGTTAAAATCTTTAGATAAGTAAGGTTTAAATAATTATAAAACATGATAAAATTAATTAAGATGATGTACTCTTAAACTACTTTGGCCATAAATAAATCTAGATTTACCCATATTTTTTGAATATCCTCTAGTAATAAGCCTAAAATTTTTCCCTTTTAAATACTTTCAATATTAAATTTTGATCTCTCGAGTTTTGAAAGTCTTTTTTAGGTATAGTCGAGTAATTTTTCGAACAAACTAAACTTATAGAAGTTATATTATCATTTAAATAAAATACATATAAATATATTACCTATTATCTTTCAATAATGGCTGAACTATATTTTCATCCTAAAAATAAATTAATAATTATAATAAACTAATTTTAGGTTCTTTACGTGTAGTCTCTGAGGATCCTATTTTAAAATATAAAACTGTATAATGTTAACATATTTTAATTTGGTTTACTGCTGATTGTCCATTGTTACAATACTTAAAATTTTTACCTAATTATTAAGGTATTTAAGTCTTTAGGAATTTCCAGCATATAGTAAAGTTAATTATTCATAAGATTACTCTTAAGCATGGCATCTGTTTTCTAATACCATTCGGGAACAATTGAAGATGGTGTACTCATAGGATTTGCTTCAATATAATTATCACTATGACCTAATAAATTAGGATAATAGAATACCAACACAGATAATACAAGGAAGAAAGCGAAAATAGTAATAAGATCTTTAAACATAAAATAAGGATGTATTGAGTATCTATCACCATTTGATGAAATACCATTTGGATTACTTGAACCATGTGTATGAAGAGCAATTAAATGTGCTAAAGCTAAAGCAGCTAATAAGAAAGGTAAAATATAATGTAATGAGAAGAATCTGTTTAATGTAGCATTAGAAACAGAGAATCCACCCCAAATAAGTTCTACTAAATCTTGACCAAAAACTGGTATAGCACTTAATAAATTAGTAATTACTGTAGCACCCCATAAAGACATTTGTCCACAAGGTAAAACATAACCTAAGAATGCTATAGCCATCATAAGAATTAAAATAATAACTCCAATAGTCCATACTAAAATTCTAGGTGATTTATATGAACCATAGTATAAATTTCTTCCAATATGTCCGTAAACAAATATGAAGAAGAAAGAAGCAACATTAGCATGTGTATAACGAACTATCCATCCATTATTAACATCTCTCATAATATGTTCTACACTATTAAAGGCAAAATCAACATGACTTTGATAATGCATTGCTAAAAAACAACCAGTTAATATTTGTATAACTAAACAAGTTGCAAGAAGAGAACCAAAATTCCATAAATATGAAATATTAGCAGGTTGAGGAGAATCTACAACATATGAGTTTACCAATCTAAGTAAAGTATGACTTTTAAGTAATCTCATTATTTATTTTTCTTACATTTTTGTATATAATATAATTAAATTTTTAGCTAAGTTTTTTATTTATAAATTATAATTAGCAAATTAAATTAAATTAGCAGATATTATATATCTCTGACATAGATAAAAAATCTATTGTTAAAAAATTTTAATGATAAATTAAAAAGCAATAAAAATTGTTTTAAATAATCATAATAAATAGATATAATAATAATAAATGAATGAAAAATTAATTAATTTTATTTAGTTTTTAAATTTTGCATTTAAAATAATAATGAAAAAAAATTTGTTTTAAATATAACACTGTAACTATGATTTAAAAATTTTTTTAATATTAGTACAAATTTATTTTATTAATTATTATTATTTTTGGTTTTTATAAAAATATAAGCCCAAGAAGATTTGAACTTCTACAGATTTCTCATCAAGAAATTATTCTACCATTAAATCATAGGCTTTTAAATAAAAATAGATTAAAGTAAATTACTATATAAATATAATTTAACTTACCAAATAGTATAAATTTAATAATATTATAAATTTTTTAATTATTAAAATTTTAAAGATTTTAAGAGCATAATTATACTATTAAATTAACTAAACTTCTTTTAAATTATTAATATTATATTCTATTTTACTTATTAAAAATTAAACAATAATTTATATTTTATATAAATATTTATTATATTTTTTTTAATTATATTAAGGGGGATGTTAAAAAATAAAAAACTAAAAAGACTTATATAATGAATATGAGATAGTTTTAATTAAATTTAAAATATTATGGAAATGTAATAATTTAAAAAAGGAATAAGTATTACACTATAAATTATTAAAAAAAGTGTGAAAAAATATTAATAGAAAATATACCAAAGCTATTAAAATAGTAGGAACAAATTTCACTTGACTAAATTTATATTGGTGCTATATCAAAAGCTACTAATAAACTAGGTACAAAGATAATAAAAGCTACAGCTACAGGTAATAAATTTACCCAACATAAATCAATTAACTGATCATATCTTAATCTAGGTAAAGTTGCTCTAAACCACACAAACATAAAACAGAAAATACAAGTTTTAAGACCTAATATAATAGATTGTAAATTAATAATACTATTATTAACAATTATTTCTGGAAAATTATAACCACCTAAGAATAATATAGCTGTAATACAACTAAATAATACAATTGAAGAATATTCAGCAAGGAAGAAAAATACAAATGGAACAGATGAATGTTCAGTAAAGAAACCAGCAACTAATTCAGATTCCACAATATACTTTAACTATAAAAACTAATATCTAATTTAATATAAATTAATTCATTTATTTAATTATCTTTAATTTAAAAAAGAGCATCTAAAATATTAAAATAATTTATAATTTAATTTTTAGTAAATTTTACTGTTTTATAGTAATAGTAATTTTGACTATATCATATTCTAGTTAATTAAATAGAATCATTCTGTCTAGTCGATGAGTTAAATTTTGTATAAACTGCTGATTAAATTATAGCTTATTATTTTCACAATTTTTGTTTTTAATTGTAAATAAGATTAAATTTTTCCCAGCAAATAAGAATTATTATAAGCCAAATCTATTAGCTTCTTGAAGATCAAAAGGAGTACGACTAGTTTCAGCTAAAATAGCTATAAAATAAAAAATGAAAATAGGTAATAATGGCACAATAAACCAAATAGCTTGTTGACTTTCAATAATTGTTGTAAAATTAAATGATCCTGTTAATAAAATAATAATAAGAATAGCTGAACTTAATATTAATTCATAAGAAATCATAGCAGCAGTAGATCTAAGAGATCCTAAAAAAGCATATTTAGAATTAGCAGACCAACCAGCAAAAAGTATACCATAAACTCCTAATGAAGATAAAGCTAAAGTATAAAATATTCCTAATGAGAAATCAAATAAAGTTAATCCTTGACCAAATGGTATAATAGCCCAACCTAATAAACTAAATATTAAAGTAGATACAGGAGCTAAATAGAAAAGAACTTTATTAGATTGAGAAGGTATAACTGTTTCTTTAAGAATTAATTTTAAAGCATCACTGAATGGTTGTAATATACCATAGTATCCTACTACTTGAGGACCTACTCTTCTTTGATGAGCAGCTAATTGCTTACGTTCAATAATAGTCATAAAAGCTACAGATAATAGTATAGGTAACAATACTACTAAAACATCAATTAAATTAATTAATATATTTAATATAGTTAAAATTAAATTATTATTTATCATATTTTATACAATTATTTTTTTTGGTAACTATCTTTAATGTACAATATAATTTATAATTAAATTAAATTAAAAATTAAAGATAAATGTATATATTAATATTATAATACTACAATAAAGATATAAAATCTCGTGTTTAAATTTTTATAAATATTTTATTTTTAACATTAGTTAATAATTATTTTTGTTTTTAATTAATAAAGATATTTTTATATATTAAAATTGAATATATTAATAAATAATATAAACATATTTCTATATAGTTAAAACAATAATATATTAATAAATAACATATAAGTTTATATTATTTATTTTCTTAATACACTGTAACAATAATTTTTATTAATTTTTTATTTTTATTCTCTTTCGGATTCGAACCAAAATTAACACTTTAGAAGAATGCTGTTCTAACCATTGAACTAAGAGAATTTTTTAATTTATTTCTATTTTTGTTTTTTTTTGTTTATTTTTATTAGAGCTAAGAAGGAATCGAACCCTAATATTGAAAGACTTTGCAGGTCTCCTACAGAACCATCTGTAAACTTAGCTCATTTTTAAATTAAATTTATATAAAAATAATTGGAAAAAATAATAACCAATTAATAATTCCTAAAAAATAAGAATAATAAACAAATTAAATAATACAAATAAAAGCATTTTTGTTTTATTAATTATATAAATATAAGATTATAAACTAAAATTTTAGTCTAGTAAAATAAAATATTTAAAATAATTAAATAATAATTAACTTAACTACTTTTAAGTATAAAAATTATATAATCTTTTTATTATTACTTAAATAAATAAAATTTGACAATTTATTATTTTATAATAATTAATATTTTATTAAATTATAATCGCAGAATTAATTAATAATTATAATTTATTGATTTATTTTAATTAAATTATTTTTGTTTTTCTAATGATAAATATAACTTAAAAATGATTAGTTTATATTTAAAAATTTAAACATCCTATTGGACTTGAACCAATAAACAGTTGCTTCGAAGGCAATCGCTGTACCATTTAGCTAAAGATGCAATATGAGTTATTTAGATATATAACCTCTTCTTTTAGATGTTCTTTTCTAAAATATTGATAAGGATGATCTGAAAAATAAATCATTAAATTATAAACCTATTTTATATTTCATACTTTCAATAAATAAGGATAAATAATCAATGCTAAATGTTTATAATCTTTTCTTGAGATTCTATATTTATTTTTATCTTTATATCCATTTGAAATTGTAGTACTATTTATATTATAATTAGTTAATAACATATTTCGTAGAAGTTTCTAATTAATTAATAATAAACGATTCAGTACAAATTTTTATTCTATTTAGCATTTTTATCACAGATTCCATCACACATTATTCAATAAGCTATTACCATTGGAATTAATAATTCACCTATATTTTTTGGTATTAATTTTACATTTTTCCATTAATTTGACTATACCAATCTGAGTGTATTTCAGTAAAATATTTATTAGATAAAGTATTAAAATTGTAAAAAGTATAAGTTATATCTTTGGTTTTAATAATCCTTATTACTTTATTGAAATAGCATTCTTAGATATAGATATAAAATTTAAAACCTAAATATGTGTCTCCTAATAACATACAAGTAATAACGTCTTTTGTTACTTTAGAAGTATCATTCATTTTATAAAATTCATCAACATTGTAAAATTAAATGTTTCTTTACGCTTAATTTTTAGAAGTACTTAAAGTTTATAAAATCATCAATTTAAGTTACTTTTTTTTTGATGTTCTTAATGTATATAAATTATTTAACTTAGAATCAGTTAAAGATGTAAATAATAAAAGTTTTATATAAATATTATGTATTGTTATAGTAATATAATTAATTATAATACTCTTAATAAATATAAACTTTAAATAAATTATTTTTAAACTTTATAAATTTTCTTAAATATTTAATATTGTCCAAATTTAGATTTTTTTAAAAAGAATATTATAATTTATTTTATAATTAACTATTATAATTTTTAATAACTTTATATTATTTTTTTATTATTTAAATTGAGAATAGAGAATTTACGAGTAAAGAGACTTGAACTCTTACGATCCGAAAATCATGAATTCCTAAGATTCACCCGGCTACCAATTTCGGCATACTCGTTTTGATTCTCTTTAAATTAAAAAATTAAAAATTTAAGAATAGATTCTTTTTCTAATTATAATAAAAATATCACTATCCTAATTATCTATCTTAAACTAAATGTAAGCAATAATATTAAAATAAACATAATATTTATTATTTTTAATCTAATAAAATTATAAATAATTATTAATATATTAATAATTTAGACTTTTTTGTATTAAATATTTTAAATTTAAAATTTAATCAATATGAGTTATATTAAATATCTTAATATTTATATAATAAAAATGTATATAATATTAAAATATTTTAGATATTACAACTATAAAATATAAGATTATCATATTTTACTAAAAAAAAATAAGGAGTAGAGTAATCGAAACCCTGTCTGTAAAGTGTAAATTTACTGCTAAACCACTCAGCTAACCCCTTGCCTATTTCTATTAATGTAAAAATAAATTATTACCTAAAGTATAAATAGTAATATAATAAAAAAAATTGTATAAAAAGATAATAAATAAAAATAATAGTATATAGGGGGGTTATAAACTATTCGTTTTATTTTACAGCAGCACTTTCCAGTACGGCTACCTTGCTATGACTTTTGAGATGTTACTCAATTGGTTTAACTAGAGCTAATTTGCTTAACAAAATCGTTTAAATTAATCATTGTTAGATAAGTAAAAAAATAATACTTTTAATTAAGCAAAAAATTAAAAATCTAACGAAAAAACTATAAATTTTAAATTTAAAATCAAAGATACTAAATAAAAATTTTTTTTTGTAAAAGTTAAAACTTCATTCCAGTTTCCACCAAGTTAAGCTCCTTCCCAGCGACAGACGGTTAGTTCATTCCGAATGCTAGCTTCACCGTTGCGTAGTGATCAACGATTACTCGAAATTCCTTCTTCATGTCCCCGAGTTTCAGATGACAATTCGACTATATTTAATAGTTTGACTTTTTTTAATGATTAGCTCCTCCTTAAATTCCCAAAAATTTAATTGTTGTTATTAAATTTAATATAATTCAATAGAAAAATATTAAAGGAACAGTTTCGCTTCACTTTGTTAAAGTCTTTGTGGCACGTCTATAGCCCAGTTCATGAGGGCCATAACGACTTGTCTTCGCCCCAAATGATGCTCTATCAGTATCATTAATTGTTAAGTATAAATTAACAACAGGGATTTTGTCCGTTAGCGGATTTAACCAAACTTCTCACAGCACGGACTGACGACAGCCATGCAACACCTGTATTTAAGCATTTTTAATAATAAAAAAACTCCTTTTTAAATAATTAATTAACTTCTTTTGAAAATTAAATTCATTAAATAAAAAGTTTATATGCAAGAACTGGTAAGATTTTACGCGGATTATCGTATTAAATAACATGCTTCACTTCGTTTGCTTCGAAACCGACTAATTTTTTTGTTTTCAACTTTGCAGTCGTACTCACAAGGCGGAATGGTTAACGCGTTAGCATCGTTACAAGTCAATTGTTACTACTAATATTTTATATTTTGTGTAGTTTAATAACTAGCAACCACCATTCATCGTTGACAGGGAGCAGTAGTTGGGTATCTAATCCTGTTTCCTTACCTCCCTTTCGTTTCTCAGCGTCAATCAGTAGATAGATAAAAGCTTTAACCGTTAGTATTCCATCTAAACTCTTGAGATTTAATCCTTACTTTAAATATTATTTGTTTTACCCTCTATTAGATTCTAGCTTCAATTCATCTTATGATTAATTTGCTATTATAATTATAAGACTTTCAAAGCAGCCTACAAACCCTTTACGCCTGATTAGGACGACTAACGTTTGCGCCTCTGGCCTTACCGAGTCTTCTGGCACCAGTTTTGGACAGCACTAGTAGTAAGATAATATCATAATTTTCTCTTACTTTATCACAAATGACACATTTGCGATTTCAGTTAGCTAGTTCACTCTTGCGAGCATTGACTAATATTCTTGACTGCTGGTAGTATAAAACTACTTGGGAGATTTCATTCCCAATGTGGCCATCTGCTCTGTCAAGCATGGCTATTGATTGTCGGCTTGGTAAGCCATTACCTATACCAACTACCTAATCAAAATAAATAGAATCCTATAGCAGAAAATTTCCTTTTTTTAATAAAAATAGCTTTTTATTTTATTCATTTATTTTACAATTATTGATTTTTAATTAATATTTTTGCTTTAGTCATTACTAATTAAACTTATTCAATTTTTTATAAAACAATTATAATTTAATATAATGCAAGTAAATTAATTTAAAAATACTAGTAATAAATTTAAAAAAATTACTTAGAATAATATCTTCTATTTATGAAGACTACAGGGTATCTTATTTACTATCCTCACCTCTACACCTTATTTCATATTATCATTTTTATTTGTTAATTATTTTTAATTAATAAATAAAAATTTACTTTCAGAAACAACGATTTGCATGTCTTAAAACTACTGAAAAACGTTCAATCGGAACCAAAATTAAATTCTTTCTTAAATTAAACAATTTTTTATTGTCGTATTTTATTTGCTTTAATGCAATATTTAATATCTCTTTTATATTTTATAAATAAGGTATTTAGATCATAAAATTTATTTTTAAAAAATTATATATAATAATTTATATAAATATAATATTATATTTTTAATTATCCCCCTTCCTAAATAAAATTTATAATTTATAGGGTAGCAATTATTCTTTCATTTTATTTATTTTATTTTTAGTAAAATCATTAAATTTCATAATTTTTATCATTAAATCTTGATAATTAATAATATTTCTAGAATTAATAGAGCATTTTAAATCAATTAAACATTCTGGTTCATTAGATTTATTTAAAGAAATTGTTTCATATTTATTATTTTCTAATTTATTTATAAAATCTTGATAAACTTTATTATTAAATTTATTAGGTATATTTAATAATAATTTATTATCTGAATTATAATTAATATATTTAATTGGATAAAATTCAGTTAAAGATTTATATACTCTTTCTATTCCCTCATAAGTTATATTTTCATTCATTAAAATTAAATCCTTACTTAATTCTTTTGTAAAAATACTTTTACCAGTACCTAATTTAATATTATTATTTGTTATATTATCTTTAGCTTCTGTATATTTTCTTAAAATATGCATATCGCAATAATGATAACTTTGTTTATAAATGAAATAATCTCTAATTAATTCAAATAAAAAAGAAATAAACATATTTTTATTAATTTTACCATCATTTAATGCTTTAAAAGAAAATTGAGATAATGGAAATAATTCAATAATTTTATCAATATTATTTACAAATTTATTTAAATCATTAATATTTTCATGTACTACTATAGGTTTATTTTTCTTAGTATAAGGAAATTGACTTAAGCTATCATTATTTGAATTATTACCAATAATTAAATTATTATTAAATATTTGATTATTTTTAGAACCTGAATTATATAAATATCTTTCTATTCTACCAGTTTCATGAGAAAAATACAATAAAAATGAATAATAATCTACAAATTCAGGATTTTTCTTTCTCCATCCTTTTTGAAAGGCAATAATTGAACCATATAAATTAGGATTACCAGCTGTTAAATATTTATTTATTTTGTTATTCATTGTGTTTGTGTTTATTTTAAATGTATTACTAAATTTTATATCTCGTTTATAATAATTATAAAAATACCGGATGAATTTTTCATACTTTTAATTCTTTATCAGAATCGAACTGATATCATTAATGTAATTCCATTATACGAAAAGAATTATTAAAATTTTTGTTTTGTTTTTGGTTTAATTAAAGGCTTTAATTAAATATAAGTATAGTATGTATTTATTAAAGCTTCTCCTTTGTTCTCTTATAGAAAGGATTATATTAAAAAGAATTAATATAGTATATTGAAATTAAATTAAAAATATAATTATAAATTAAAATAATGGACTAAGAAATAAACTTATATAACATAAAGCATATAATGTAAACAGAAAATTAACTGTTAATTTTTAACTAAATTAATTAAATAAAGATCTTTATCAGTTATTAAACAGTAAACTAATATAATATAGAATATTAATGATATAATATAAAAAACATTCTTTGCTATAATTAATTTTTTAACATTTTCTATAAATAGCAAAAGCTAATGCTGGAGTAGTTGAATAATTTTCAATATCTAATTGCCAATTTGTAAAAAACTAAATTTATAAATTTAATTAACACATCATATAAACTTATACAATCAATTTCACAATATTTCTGATCTTTAATTTTCCATTCATTATAATTAGTTATAAGTTCAACTTTTGTTTTGTTTTTTAATGAGAAATAGAAGATTGTTCATAGTATTTTGCTTCTTCAGTTGAATTTATTGTAGGAATTTATACAGGTTCCAAACCTTTAGGTGTATCAACATTAAATGTTTTAGTTAATTTATCTAATGAATCTTTTAATAATAAATATGATTCTTTAAATGTAATTTTAATATTATTATCTTTTTCAATAGTTAATTAAATTATATTACCATCTTTAATAATAGTAGTTAATTTATATTGATTTATTAAATAAGAAATATATTTAAATATAATTATTTTCATCATTTTTAAAGTTGTATTTTTCTTATAAAATTAAAAATTCTCGTTTAAAAATATTTTAAAATGCCGGAAATATTATAATAGGTTCTTTTATTATTAATCTCTTTTAATTATTATAAAATGATAGGGTATTTTTAATTATCTAATTTATTTAATTTTTTATCAATTATATTATTCCATTTCATAATTTTAGAGCTTAAATCTTTATAATTAAGAACATTCCTACTATTAATATAAGTTTTTAAATCTTTAATACATTGAGGTTCATTAGATTTATCTAAAGTAACTATGTCATAATCTAATTTATTTAAAATACTATTAAATAAACTATTATTAAAATTTTTAGGAATATTAATTAATAAATTATTATTATCATTATAATTAATAAACCTTGTTGCATAAAATTCTGTCAATCCAAATATAAGACATTTTATAGATTTTTCAAAATCTTCTTGGCATCCTGTGAAATGAAGTGAAAAATCTTGAATAAGTTCCCTTTTATTAATAAATTTACCAGTACCTAATTTTAAATATTTATTATCAATATTTTTACCTTCTGTATGTTTTCTTAAAAATTTCATATCACAAATAATATAACTTTGTTTGAACAGAAAATAATCTCTTAATAATTCAAATATAAACATATTAAACATTTTAGAATTTAATTTTCCATCATATAAATTATCAAAAGATATTTTATGTAAATTTAAATTTATAATATTAATATTTTCTAAACTAATAAATTTAGTTAGAAGTTTTTGGGATTTAATTTTTTGGTCTATAGCTACTTTAAAATTATAATATTCTTGACTTTCTTTTTCAGAAACATTATTAAAAAAAATACTATTAATTTTACATCCTGAATTATATAAATATCTTTCTATTCTACCAGTTTCATGTGAAAAGTATAATAAAAATGAATAATAATCTACAAATTCAGGCTTATTTTTTCTCCATCCTCGTTTAAAACCTATAATTGAACCATATAAATTAGGATTATTACCTAATAAGTAATTTTGCATTTTTATCATTGTTAAATTTTTTTTATTATATAATTTATATAAAAATTCTCGTTCATTATTAATGAAAATACCGGATATATATTAAACTATATGCTATATAAAAACTGTTTAAATTTTATTAAAAATATTTTGAATATTTAATTTTTATTAAATTATAACAGAAGATTATAAAAATGAGATTACAAATAATATATAGATTTAAATTTATTTAATTTTACTATATAATATTTATTATAAATCTCTTACGGGCACTGTCGGATTTGAACCGACGACTCTTTGAGGGAGTGCTCGTTTTCAAGACGAGTGCCATAAACCAGACTCGACCAAATGCCCTGCTAAATAAATTTATTTAAATTATTATATTACTCCTATTATTTAAATTGTATAATTTTATTTTACTTTAATTTTAATAAGTTTAAACAGTTGTTATAATAAACAAAGGAGAAGGAAGAAATAAGATAATAAATAAAAATAAAATACTATTAATTTATAATTAATATAAAATTAATTAAATATTAAAAATAATTAAAAGTTATAAAATTAGAACTTAGATTATTAATAATATAATTTTTTAAACTAAAATATTTTAGATAGATTAAATTCTTTATAAATATATTCTTTTAGTAAAATATTCTATAATTATATTTAATATGTACTTAATAAATAATTTTATAATTTTTATAAATTTAGTTATATTTATAATTAAACTTATATTTATTTTAATGTTAAACTTTTAATAAAATATTTGTAATTATAAGACCGAGGGGAATTGAACCCTTATAAAATCCATTATGAGCGAACTGCATTAACCAATTATGCTACAGTCTTTAAAATATAAATTATTTTTTTTTTCTCATCAAATACTTTCTTTTAATTTAAATATAATTAATTAAAAATTTGAAGTATTTAAATTATTTTCTAATATTAAATTAGATCTAAGTTAAAAATAGTAGTAGTGAAATAAAAATAAAAATTTTTATTATTATTTTATATAAATAATAGTTAAACATAATAATAAAATTAACATTTATAATTATTAATTAATAAGTATATATTTAAAATTTTAATTTTTTAATTTAAGATAAATTAAATATTTATCTAATAAGAAGAAAGAATTTATTTAAAATTTGTTTAACAATTTTTAATTTAAAATTTACTAATAATTTAACAAATTTATTTTAATTAGGCAGTAAAGGAATCGAACCTTTTGTGGTCGGAGACCAATTATTTTACAGATAACCACCATTACCAATCGGTCAACTACCTTAGTATATTTTAATTTATTTACGCAATGAAAATTTAAATCTATTACAACATTACATTCTTTTAAAAAATTATGTTAATACTCAATCCGAATTAAAACTAATTTAATACAAATTAATCTAAATCATTAAAAATATAATAATATATTTGAAAAATAATGAGAGTATTAAAATAATAAATATTAATAAAATTATAAATTTATTTTATAATATGGAAGATTTGCTATGAAACCTATATTTACAGATCAAGTATTTGTTAATAAAAAACAATTAACTAAATTAATTGAAAATTTTGAAATTATAGATTTAATTGATCTTAAAAATAATGATTTTTTCTGTTCATTTATTAATCCTAATAATTTTGATAAAGATTTAAAAATTTCTATTGGTATAGCATCAGCAGTGACAGCTTATTCTAGAGTTTACATGAGCAAATTTAAAAATAATCCTAATTATAATTTATATTATAGTGATACTGATTCTATATAAAATAAATTAATTAAAACATAAAAATTAGGTAGGGTGATTAAAAATAAACAAAAATAGAATAATTATTTTTCATTAGATAAAGGTCTATCATAATTAGTTAAAGATATTGCACCACTTCCAATTTCTAATACAAATCCTATAGTTAATACAAAAAAGAACACTAAAGCTATTATAAATCCATAAGTACTTACTTGATATAAAGTAACTGCTAATGGAAATAATAATAAAATTTCTAAATCAAATACTAAAAATAGCATAGCTACAATATAAAAATGAATTTGGAAAGTTGATCTAGTTTGACCTTCTATAGCTAAGAATCCACATTCATAAGCAGAAACTTTAGATTCATAAGGATTTCTAGGAGCTAGTAAAACATTTAAAGCTAATAAAGCAAAAGCTATTACAGGAACAAAAATAAACAACATTAATAAATTATTCATTAAAAATTAAATAAAGATAATGATAGCAATTGTGTACTATTTAAAATTATAGAGGGTTTAATAACAAACAATAAAATTGATAAAGTTAAAATTGATATTAAGAAACTATGTAAATTACTTAATACTGAATTATTTGTTTCATTACTATTTGTAATTGTATCTATAGAGATATTATCTTCTGTATGAAGTACTCTAATTATTTTTAAATAATATGAAGCACTTATTACACTTACTAATATTGCTACTATTGACATAAAATAATATCCACTTTGTAATGCAGAATATAAAACAAATTGTTTTGAAAAAAATCCAATTAAAGGAGGAACACCAGCCATAGAGAATAAACAAATAGTTAAACTAATACTTAACACAGGATTTAAGAAAAATTGACCTTTAAGATCAGAAATAAATCTAATATCTGTATTAGAACCATAATAATTACCTTTAATAAATTTATTAATATTTATTAAATAACCTAAAGCAATAATAATTAAAAATACATTTAAATTAGTTAATGAATATTGAATAATATAGAATATTAATGATTCTGTAGATTGTTCTGTATTAATAGCTAATGCTAATAAAATAAATCCTATATGAGATATTGTACTATAAGCTAATAATCTTTTTATTTTTGTTTGAGCTAAACCTACTACTGTTCCTATTATTAAGGATAATAATGAACTAATAAGTAATAAATTTTTTAAAACATAAATTATATTTTCAGATAATAAATCACTTAAAATATTTATTGATTTAAATGATTCTATTAATTCTATTTCTGTTGATAATGATATACCACTATATAATTCTAATAATAAGATTATTATTGAGATTTTTGGCATTATTGTTAACCATATTGTTACTATTGTGGGACTATCATCATATACATCAGGAGCCCAATTATGTAAAGGTGCAGCTGCTATTTTAAATAATAATCCTATAAAGATTAAAATAAATCCTAAAGTTAAACCATGAATAATTTGATTACTATAAGATACAGATACTAAACTATAAATAGATTCAAAATTAGTTAATCCTGTATAAGAATAAATTAAAGCAGAACCTAATAAGATTATACATGAAGATAATCCACCTAATAAGAAATATTTTAAACCAGCTGAAGTTGCAGATTCTGAATCTCTAAATAATGTAGATAAAATATAAACTCCAAAAGATTGTAGTTCAATACTTAAATACATAGAAACCAAATCAGCACAAGACATTAATAAAGAAGCTCCCAATGTACTGAACATAACTATTAAAGAATATTCAGTAGATGGATTAACGGCTTTACCTACTTTATATTGAGGTAAATTATTTGTTTTGTTAACTGTATCATTTTTAATTGTTAATACAGAATTATTTATTATAGGCCAAGCTATTAATATCAAAGAAGCCATTATAAATAAAAATGTATCCATTATTTGTGATGTCACAGTTACATGGAATAATCCACTATATATACCTAAACCTGAACCAATAGATTCTAAATATAAACTATTAAAGCTTAATATTCCGGCGTAAATAAATATAATAGAGGATAACCGAGTGAATAAAATAGGAGAAAAATTCTTTTGAAATGAAGGTAGGGCAATTGCCACTATTAAAATTAATAAACTGATAAAAATCATTGCTCATCTTAATATAAATTTAAATTTAATATAACTTAAAAACAAAAATATTACATAAATTTGTATTATTATATTTTATAATTAATTTTTTATACGAGTCCTACCAGATTCGAACTGGTACCGTCCTAATTGACAATTAGGTGCCCTAACCTATTAAACTAAGAACTCTTTTATATTTTATATTTCTTATATTTCCTTTTAAATATAATATCTTAATAAACATTTTTAGATCAGATTTATCCTTCATAATATCAGTTAATGTAAATAATAATTGATTTATTCATGTTTATTTTACATTTATATAATAAAAATTTAGTATAATTTTAAAATTATATTTTTAATCTCTATAGAGATTAAAAAACATGACTATTCTAAAATTACATAGTATAAACAAAGAAAATATATACAAAAATAATAATTTTATAATTTATATTCAATATTTAAAAAAATTAAATTTTATTGTAAATTTTATTTAAAATTAGTCATATATTTTAAGG
>Ga0153969_1000036_pt1 | contig 19557 bp, 16 predicted proteins | sample TSGA053MetaG_FD_104702 | JGI IMG/M metagenome (GOLD analysis project Ga0153969, IMG submission 104702) | Attine ant fungus gardens microbial communities from Georgia, USA - TSGA053 MetaG | ecosystem: Host-associated > Fungi > Mycelium > Unclassified | place: USA: Georgia, George L Smith State...
CAATGAACAGTGAATGTCCTTAGTGATCACTCTAGGTGGATGTTCAAGAAGAACTCAATAGAGTTCTTCCTTGGATTGGACTACTACTTATACTACTTTTACAGTGGCTGTACTGCTACTAGTCCATGATCACATATTTCTCCAGAATGTTCTACAACCTTGTGACCTTATCACGTAACTTAGCTTTCTAAGTTCCCCTGCTATTTATATTTCAACCCCATTGTATGCTTTGAGGTTTTGGACTAAGTGTTCAAATGCATGGGAGACTTTTTCCTACTCAGGGCTCCCATAACATAGAGGATATTCAGTACTAGATCTTTTACACAATTTTACACAAAATGGTAGTTGGATGTCTGATGTTTTACATCTCAAATAATCTAGTAATTTGGCTTGCCCCATACTTTTATTTTATAATTGTCTACTCTAGTAGCTAGTAGTGCTCTACTGGGATGGATGTTACAACCTCTTTTTCTATTTTTAGAAAAGTTTGTCAAAGAGTTTAAAACCTTCTTTCTTCTTTATATGACTGATATCATATATCATACTATTCTTCTTTTTCTTTGTGTTCATCATCTTCTTTTTTATATAGACCATCTTCTCTTCTTCACTTCCCAGCCATATACTCTTGAAGTCAATAGCCTTATTAATCTAGAAAGAGGGTTCTAGTAGATAGTATATAAGAGGTAGCTTATACTAAACTCCTTCTGTATACTCAAAACCAATTACTATTTTTCTTCTATTATAACAAGGTCTAACTCATACAACAAGGTTCTCATATTTTCTTTCACAAATAAAAAAGAATTGTAACCTGAGTAGACTTGGAGGTTGTAACAATGGACAGCTACACTACAGACAGAACAATCTAAAACTGACTATAAGAACAAGTTCTAGAGATACAAAAAATCATACTTATTCTTGGCATGTTCTTCCTTGTTCTCCTTCTGTGGCTGTAGCTGGCTGACCAATGGTCAAGGGTTTCACAACAAGCTTCAACCATTAACAAAAAGCTCATAGATAATCTGGATTAATTTAAGATATTGAGAAAAGACAGCCAAGTATTGGCCTTGGCAATGAAAGAGGGAGATTATAAGAAGACACTTCAATAGTTGTATCTAGGAGGGCTTAGTATGCACAGTATGGGTGAGTATTACCTAATTTGTCCTGTGATTTGTCCAGTTGTCTTCTTTATAACCCTTCTCTTTGGTTCTTGTCTTTCCATCAGTACTAGGTTACCTTTTATAGTAATTTAGTTTTAAATGTATAGTGTACCTGATTGCATAGCAATGCACAGACCACCTAGTATAACTATATATACTAGTGAATGTATAGTAAAATACCTTACCCCAACATTGATTGGAACTTCTGGGCTATTTACTGTTTTAACTTTAGTCCATTCTCATTATAATACTTAGAGTAGATTAGGGACTGTACCATCCTCTTACAGAGATCCAATGAATATGAATAAGATATGTTGTAATTCAGTTGAAAAAGTGATTGGCTGATTGAATAGCTAGATTAATAAGTTGTATATAGCTTGTAAGAGGATTCTACCAATGCCACCCCTGGAATACTAGATCAACCTCCCAGAGCAACCCTGTGCCTAATTAAATATTACATAGCAATATTTAATTGTCTCTAGCTTGACTTGGCAACTCCTGACCCTGACTGATAGAACTGTAGGATCAGGGATAGACAGGCTATAGTAGTATATATAGTGTAGAGTACACCCCTAGAAGCCTTATTCTAAACTCTAAGAATTCTCCTGGAGGTGAGTTGTAATATAACTTAGAAGTATAATATTACTAAGGATTCTTCTGGAGTTCACTTTGCTCCAGTTACTCTTATACAGCTAAGATCAAGAGTTATTTGTAGTTTGTGGAGTTTCTTGTTTTCCATTGTCTGCTAGTGTTGTTGATATACTTAAGATGTTGGCTAATTCATCTCATTGTATGAGTATTTTTACTTTGATACATTGAGTTCATTGAAATTATCAGTACATTATGATTACTAGGGACAACTCTCTACTGTAGTTTATATTACTCAGGATGTTGAAATTGTAGACCATGATGTTCTTGTCCTTGATCTACAAGAGAACCCTAAGTATGATACAGATATAAAATTGTCTTCTAAATAAAGGTTTAGATATTGAACATTAGTATAGATCTTGTTTGGCACACAATTGACAATAATTCCCATTGATCCCTCTGAACCCCTTGATACTTTCCTCTTCAATAAATATGCTATCTATATCACCAGTATAGCAGTAGAGGAGTTTGAATGTCAATCTAGTTGGGCTGTTCTCATTCAAAATACATAGATTTATGTATGTATCTAACCCCCACAAAAAGAATATATCCTTGTAACACTTATAATATGTGAGCATTTGAACATTGTCCTATATGTAATTGCACAGACATTAACATATTGAAGCACTTCAAGCCCTTTGGGAATACATTAATATGATAATGAGCAATCTTATGGCTGTATCCAAAGCATATACAATGAGCTCTAGAATGTTGTCTGTCAGTCTACTAGATGCCACTGCAAGTGATATTTCAATATGCATCAGCAGTGTTGCAAAGACTTTGTTAATCAGAAAAGCTACACAAGCAGAAGTTGAGCAGTTTCAATATTCAATAATGTTTGTAACCCTTCTAACTTTATTTCTATGCACATAACTGAGGAGTTGAGATCAGATAGGGGATCAGATAGTACACATGATAGAAAGGTTAGCTTGGTATAAACTTCAAGCAGAGAGATGGAGTGCTTTATGGAGTTCTCTATTACCATGCTATCTTACTTGAGTACCAATAGTAGTGGTAAAAAGGGGTCCCTTCTCTCACCACCATAGAATTGTCCAGAGACTGCAAGTACATTTGCTTTCCTTTCTCTCATCCCTCTTTTACTCACTTACTTGACAGACCTGGGAACATCCTCTATTGCTTCAATGATCCCAACAGTGACATTCTCATTGTCATATTTCCATTTCCACTCACTCTATTTGCTACCTCTCTGTATAGCCATTACCATTTATGTTTGCCTTTACAGTTATTTCCCTTTTTGTACTGATGACTTTACTACCTTTGCCCAGTATACTAACTCCAAAATTGAATTTTAAAGTTGGTTTCTGACCAAGCAAAGTCTTTTATCTGATGTTTCACTGCTCTTAATCTACCTAACACCCTTAATGCTTCATGCTACCCTTGGTCTACTACCATTACCACCATGACTAATGTGCCATCCCATATCAATTCTCTCTCCCACCTCAAATGGACCAAGGTCTAGAAAAACTGTCAGATACCATAGCAGAATGCCATTGCCATTATCAATGTTTCTCCAATCCCTAATCCTACTGAACTTTCTATATTGCCCTTTCCATTACTATTTGACCCAGAGATAGAAACAAATGTATCTCAGCCTGTCATTATATTTTATTCTGTCTCTCAAATCTCTATCTTGCCCACCAATTTCCAATATTATGGTATCCTGTCTTTGGCAAGAGTTCTATTGTATAATGTCCTTGGACTTTTCTCTATATCACCCAGTGCACAGCTTTCCACCAATTCTTTAGCCAGGTACAATTGGGTCTTAAGACCACTCATAGCAGAAAAGCTAATAGTTAGGAAGCCAACAACAATAAAGTCTTGTTTTCACTGTCATATATACCTTCTCAATTACAAAAAAATACCTAAAGAACTTCAAAAAGCATTTGATGCCTTTATATTAATAGAAATGATTAAGGTTAGTAAGATTGAAGTTTCAGCCCTGACATCTGCTAATAGAAAGTAGTTTAGCATATTGGTCCTAATTATTATAACACTTACTTCAAGTTAGTTGACTTTACTCTCAAGTCTAAATATACTATAGCTATTGTTACATCTACAATATTTCCAGAGTTGAGATATATTGATTATTAGTATATACTTTTGAAAAGCACTGTTAAGTCATCAATGCTAACAAGCTGCTTTTCTTTTTAGGACCAAGAACTTTATGCATTGCTATATATGGTCCAACTCTTCTCTATCAAGTATGACTGCTCTCATTGCTGCTATGAATATTGGCTTGTAGGTTTGTTTCACTCTTGAAGGCATTGAGAACTATACTACCTATAAGCATTAAGGTATGTTTTGTTGCATATATCTTTTAACTGATATTTGATGCTCAGATGATCCCTGTACTCTTCATAAATAGAGCCATCATCTTGAAATCAACTGTAGAGTAAATGAATGAGATGAAAGGACTTTGTTGTTTGTAATTACAGTTCTTTAGAATTATGATTATGGTATAGACCATCTACAAGTATTGTAATTGTATGTTTGATACCAAATGTTCCAGGAGTTTGATCATAAGATACTACTTGACCGATGACCTACTTAAGACATAATAATCATGTTGGTGGTTTCAACCATGGAAGATGGGTACATATAGACTACTATGTACTAAAAACCTAGAAAATTAGTGTATAAGCTAATCAACCTGTCTGTATCAAACAAGTGTTCATGAGAAGAGATAAGAAGAAATATATGGTATGTAGTGTTCCTATTACCCAAAGATTGAACCCAAATAGAGTAGATATAGCTATACTCAATTGTTCCAACATTATTGTAATATCCAATAGAACTATTTCCACCATGTTCACTGAAGGTAGATAATAACTGCATCTTGTGGATAACATGGCTCTTCAGTGAAACCCAAGGTAAAAGTATATAGGTATCTAGGAAATAGGAAAGGTCTTTATAATGCTGGAAATATAGATATTGAGTACAAATGTAATCAAGAAGATAATCATAATCATTTAATAGAAGACATTGACACTTTTGTCTTATAATGGGAACATCAAAGTTATGTAATTCTTATATAGAATGTAGTACTTCAAGTGCTACTTTTGAGGTCTCTAAGACATAATGTAGTGGCCTATTACCTTCTAAATGACCTAAGAGCTGACCTTGACAGCAAATTTGTCATAGCATTGTAAAGTCTAACTCCTCTAGAGTAGAATATCATTTCTAAAGGTTGATATAGTAAAGAAAATATACACTCACAAAGATGCTTATTTGTTTTGATATTTTAAAGAAGACTATTGTACCTTTCATATGGAAATTCACTCAACTTGATAAGTGGTCCCCAAAATTGGAAAAGCTTGGGAATATATATGGTATATAAGGGAACTGCACCAAACTCTACTCTGGACATACCAGTGATAACAAGCTAGAGTAACTCTAACAACTAATTAAATAAGCATTACTCCAGGTTTAATTAGTTGCCTGATTTTAGACTCCTATCCCTGACAGCCAAGACATCTGTAACTAAGAAGGCAATATATATAGTATAGACTACTCTGTCACAAACTTCATCTAGACTATAACTCTAGGAATACTCAACTGATTTCAATGATCTAAATGGCTACCAAAAGCCCTTAAGAAGACCTTTCAAATAGTACCAAAAATGTCTCAAGGCAATTAGTATTTACCAAGTTATCAGTAGATTAGTCAGCAATCACCAAGTTACTAGATACTAAATCACTAATATTTTAGGAACTGCTTGATATAATTGTTTGCTTCAATAACTATTGTGAAGCTCTTTTTAATGTACTTCTTTTGGCCATAAATAGAACACAAGGTAATAAGATCCCAAGGAGATACAAGGTCCTCAATATTTGTATATAACACTGATCTTTACCTATAGATTATCATTTGTCCTTGAATAGAACAAAGGACTGCCCTAAGATGGTTAGGTTATCTCTATTTCAAGAACAATAGTACTTCTATATATAGAACAATAGATAATGATCATATAGTAGACTGTCCTGGTGCATAAACCACCACAATTATATATTTAAGGACTGTATATCTGAGGATAAACCTCAGACTTAACAATATCTTTTGTTACTTGTCTAACTTTGCTTTTTTGAGTCTTTTAATTACCAAATCAGCAAATCACAAATCAGTAAGTAGCCATTTGTAATAGTTTATTAAGTCTACTATTTTCTGTCTCTATTGTCTCTGTAAAGAACATGGAGTTGTGTTCATTCCAGATATAGGTCTAGAAGGCTATAAGAGAGTCTCTTTATCTCTGTTACAGAACAAGATGATTTTTCTGAAGGTGTCTCTGTTTCTCAAACTATTGAGAGCAGACTAGCTTATATATCACAGCTGGTCCTGAAAGACTTTAGATTTGTGTAAACATTTCCAAAAAACCCTTGCAGATAGCTGGAACCACTCTGAGACCCCTATTCCTTCTCCATGAGCTAGTGTGAGAAACTGGACATAATATCAAACTCTCCCCTTAAGACAGGACCTATGTCATTGGAAGAACACTTTTAGTATAGTTATAGTATAGTTTCTACCCACCATACTTCATCTGCTGAACTAGGGATGTTGTGCTTACTTTTGTTCCCAAGCCATACCTGCTATCAGAAACACCAAGACTCTTGCTGAATGCCTCTCACTGAAAAAGGAGAGTATAACAGAGAAGTTATTGCTAGAAAGGATAAAAATGGAACCCACTCTATCCACTAAACTCTACAATAGACTTGTTAAAGCAGACCTCTGCTAGTATAAAGTAGATAATTTCTACTTTGCATCCTGTTCCCCAGAATTACATTTTTGCAAAACCAAGAAGTTACTATGTATAAAGGAGTACAAAGAACTCGTAAAACCCATCTTGGATTGTATATTGCTATTCTTTACTAAGATGAGCAAAAACAAGACCTGGGCTAAGGATCCATAGTATAACTTACTATGGAAATGGTTTAACTGACTGCAGGATGTGATTATAGAGCTGGACAAAATTGGTCACAAGCTCACAGCCAAGGAGTAGAGAATGCTAAAAGGCACTTGTAAGTATCTGAAGGATATAGATTTTTCCAAACTAGCCACTAGAGTACCAGAAATTTGTAAAGCTCTTCTAGAGCTCAATATCACTATTCCATAAACATAATATAATTGGAATGGTATTTGGTGTAACATAATGGTATTAAGAGGCTAAATTTGAATATTTTTTCCTTTTACCCCCTTGAAAACATACTCAAGAACTGTAATTAATTACTTAAATAGATATATTGACTTTCAACAACTTTCTTTACCATCACTATTTCCTTTTCTGATTTCAGTGCTAAGAATTGGGATGTACTTGTCAAAAATGGCATAAGTGCTGAGTATATATCTTAGGATGAGATAGAGATACAGATACTGCAAAATATATATTAAGGAACTTCTTTCCTTCTCAAGAACTACATTGACTAGGTGCTCAATAGAGCAATTAACCATTATAATGGTATCTTGACCACTATATACAACAGAATTACGACTTTGGAGATAGAGGTCATCTGCCTTTGGGGAGAGCTGACAAGGCTCCCTAGAGGAAACATTGCCTCCAAAACCAAGGTGCCAGAGCCACCAACATTTGCAGGCTTAGAGAACAAGATATACTTATATGATTGGTTAAGTCAGATTGCTCTGTATTGCTTGGTATCCGGCATAATGTCAGATAATTAAAAAATTGTATGTGCCCTTACCTGTTTATGTACTCCCACCAGCATATATATGAAATTGTATTATAACAAGGTTCAGACAGGGTTGAGTGTTAGTTCTTGGGGTGACTTTGCCCAAGAACTCAAAAATATTTATGGACAACAAGATGACAAAGAGGGAGCAAAAAAGGAATTAATGGTACTTTGGGTCAACAAGGACTTAGCAAGGAAGAACTTTGTCAAGTATGTAGAACAATACAGGATGTTGGCAAGAATTGTCAACTATAGCAACAAAGTTTATATTGACAAAATAAAGAAGGTTATCTCTGACGAGCTACAAAATACACTTGTCATCTATAAAATAACAAATTAATCTCCAAAAACATGGGATGACCACCTCAAATTGTTAATGCAAGCATATAAGGCCTTACATCTGGACAAGACCCAAGCCACAATATTTGGTCTAGAGGTAATTGGAGAGAAGAGTAGAGGAAAGAAGAACCCAGACACAATGGAAATAGATGAGATTCAGAGAAAGGAAGGCAAGAGCTCACAATACTGTCAGATATGTACTGGAAAAGGCTTTAAGAATAAGTCAAAGACATACAATACAGTAGACTGTTATGACAAGCCCAGTAATGAGAACAAGTGTCCTCATAAGATCTCTTCCTAGAAACCATCTCCACCAGGTTCAAGCAAGAACAAAAATTAGTTGTTCAGAGCATAACTGATAAAGATGTTGGAGAAAAACAGTGATGACTTAGATTCCCCTCCTGAGGACATCAAAATTAATAGTGTGTCAATTGAGGAAATCCCTGATCCTGTTCCCCCAAGTGGGAAGAAAAAGGGGACATCCAAATTGAATTTTCCCTTGGGACTGTAGAGTATAATGTCTGTGATCTACAGTCAGAGGAAAGTGTACCCTCTATTAGCTTGCAAAAGTTGGAAGTAGTACTGGAATCTTGTAATAATATAGTATGTAACAAGACTACCTTCTTTAAAATTTCAGTTATACTTTGGATATACAGAAAAAAAGTACAGACCAAGGCTTTAGTTGATTTGGAAACTACCACAAACTTCATTGACAGAGTTGTCGTGGAAAATAATAACCTGGTAACTTATAAACTGGCAAATCTATATTATGTAATCAATGCAGATGGTACTCCCAACAAGGCAAGACAGATAACTGAGTATATCTGAGCTTATGTAGAAATTGGATTGCACAAGATGACCTAGTATCTCTTTGTCACTAACTTAGGAAATAAGAAGATAATGATTGGGTATCTGTACTTGTATAAGCATAATCCAAATATCAATTGGTGAAAAGATCAATGGGAGCTCACTAGATGTCTAGATACATGTACTAGTAAAGCCTATAAAATAAAAGATATAGAAGTAGGAGCTAATGAACTTCATCTTGAGCTAGATGTTAGTGAATTCCCCTTATTGGATGACATAGGAGATGAGGACCCCAACAACCATATTCTTAGCTGGATAGACACAACTGACCCAGGTAGTCATCAGCAGGTGATAATGATTGCAGCTATACTCAACAATTGAGACCAATATAGAGACTCAGATTGTAAAGACACAAAAACCTAGAAGGCTTATGTGCCAGAATGACTACATGAGTATAGGAATGTGTTTTCAAAGAATAAGTCAGAGAGAATGCCAATACGGAAACTGTATGACCATGCAATTGACTTTGTAGAAGGCACAACACTTCCCAAGCCAGCCAAGGTCTATCTGCTCTCTCTAGCAGAAAGAAACTCTCTTGATATATGGATTAATGAGAAACTCAGAAAAGGTTATATCTGACCATCTACTAGCCCAATACCAGCTCCATTCTTCTTTGTAAAGAAGCATAATAGAAGCTTACAACCTGTCATAGACTATAGAGCCCTCAATGGAATTACTATCAAAAATTACTATCTAATCCCTAGAGTAGCTGACTTGATTGAATCACTTAGCAAAGCCTCAATCTTTACTAAAATTGACTTGAGATGGAGATACAACAATATTCGCATCAAAGAAAAGGATAAATGGAAAATAGTGTTTATTACAAAACAAGGCCTTTTTGAGGCAACTGTTATATATTTTGGTTTTTCCAATGCACCAGTGACCTTCCAAAGTATAATGAATAACATATTGGGAGATTTGATTTGTATACAGCTAGTAATGGTATATTTAGATGATATTCTAATATTTGGGACATGTTTGAAGAAACACAGGTGATTGGTCAAGAAAGTGCTAAAAAGGCTCCAATTTAATGACCTCTATACTAAAGCAGAAAAGTGTTTCTTTGAGCAAAGTAGTATCAAGTATTTGGGCATAATTATTTCAAAAAATAAAGTACAAATGGATGAGGAGAAACTTTCAGGAGTTCTAGAGTAACTAGTACCAACAAAAGTCAAGTAAGTACAAGCATTCTTAGGCTTTGTGAATTTCTATCATAGGTTCATTGAGAACTTTGCTAAGATGTCAAAGCCACTCTCTGACTTGACCAAGAAGAATAGTATCTAGACTTGGGATAAAGAGTAACAAAATACTTTTGAGATGCTGAAAAAGGCCTTTACTATGGCTTCAGTCCTAAGAATACCAAATGATGAATATTCCTTTAAGTTATCCACCAATGCCAGTGACTTTGCAACAGGAGCTGTCTTATCACAAAAGGACATGCAAACTAACCTATGGCATCTAGTAGCTTTCTTCTCCAAGTTATTAGATATCCATGAAAGGAACTACAAAATCTATGACAAGGAACTACTTGCAGTAATTCAGGGACTAGAGGAATACAAACACCATTTGGAGAGACATCTATATAAAGTTGAGATCTAGTTAGATTATCAGAACCTTACATTTTTTAGGATAGCTCAAAAGCTGACCAGGAGGCAAGCAAGATGGGCACTTTTTATAACTCGTTTTGACTTTGTACTCTATCATAAACTAGGAAAGACAATATAGGTAGAAGATCCCTTGTCCAGACAAGTAGACCATGAGATAGGGACAGACCTTGACAATACAAACCAGGTGTTGCTAAAACCTGAGTTCTTTGCTATTAATACACTAGAGGCTACTCATAAGATGCCAATAAATGATGAGATAATCCTAAAGGAGGTCAAAGCAGCACTCTTATTGGATGAAATCACTAAAGACTATAAGATATTACTCAAGTCTGGTCCAAGAGAATTTGGAAAATCCTTGCAAGACTGGAACTATAAAAATGGACTACTCCTGTATAGAGGGAAGGTTTATATTCCCCACAGTGTGGAAGACACCTTGTGATAACAGATTGTTAAGATGCACCATGATTTGTTATCTGCCAGACATCCAGGACAGTAAAAGATCTATGAGTTGGTCTCCAGAAATTACTAGTGGCCTGGGATGACAACATTTGTTAAGAAATACATTACAGGTTGTGATATGTGTCAGTGAATGAAAAATCACCTATAGTAACCTTTTGGACTACTTGTGCCTAACAAGGTGCCTAACAGGCCTTGGAAAATAATCTCAACAGACTTAATCACACAATTGCTAGAATCAAATGGTTATGATGCTATCTGTGTTATTGTCAACAGGCTTACCAAAAGGGCCTATTTTATTTCTATCAACAATTGGTTCTCATCCAAAGATATGGCATAGTTACTATATGATAAGGTCTATCTATTGCATGGACTGCTGCTACAAATCATTTTGGATAGAGGAGTAAAATACTCAGCTGAGCTATTCCAAGAATGGTACAAGATTTTAGGAATAGAATCTATAATGTTGACAGCATATCATCCACAAACAGATAGATAAACAGAACAAGTAAACCAAGCATTAGAGCAATATCTTTGGTGCTATGTGGATTATAATCTTAGTAATTAGTCAGATCTACTCTCCAGTGCAGAGTTTGCATATAACAATCAAGTACATAAAGGCATCAAAGAAAGTCCATTCTTCCTTGAATATGGCAGACATCCAAGAGCAGGCCCAATTTTAGTCAAAGAGTCACTGCAAAGGGACTTGAATGACCTGACATATAAACAACAAGAAGCCTTGGAGTAGACAAAAGCAGCTCTTACTCTTGTAGCAGAAAAAATGAAGTGGTACTATGACCAAAAAGTCCAAAGTGTCCCATTCAAAGTTAGTAACAAGGTGCTACTCAATCTGAAGGATTACCAGACTATGGAGTGAGCATTATGACCTTGGTATGAAGGACTATTTGAAATAATAGAAAAGTTGTCCTTAGTTATGTTCCAGCTTAGAATGCCACCTCACTACTGAACACTGTACCCAGTCTTTCATGCTAGCAAGTTAGCACAGTACTCTGAATCTACCATCCATGGACAGAAATCCACACCCCCACCACTGATCTTGATACAGGGCCAGAAAGAATAGGAGGTAGAGAAGATCCTAGATTTGCAACAAAAATATAAAAAAAACAAATTCCTTGTTAGATGGAAAGGATACAGTTAAGGAGATGACACATGGGAACCTGAAGAAAATCTACATAATGTAGGCAAAAAGCTGCAGGAATATCTTCAGAGTTTACCAAAAACGAGATAACTTCTCAATGGAGCTTGAACCAAGAGAAGAGGTAATGTTACAAACTTCATTCAGACCATAATTCTGGGAATACTTAACTAATTTCAATGATCTAAATGGCCACCAAAAGCCCTTAAGAAGACCTTTCAAATGATACCAAAAATGTCTCAAAGTGATCAGTATTCACCGAGTTATCAGCAGATCAGTTGGTGATTACCAAGTTACTAGACACTAAATTGCCAATATCTCTGGAACCGCTTAACATAATTGTTTGCTTCAATAACCATTGTGAAGCTCTCTTCAATGCACTTCTTTAGGCTATAAATAGATCCCAAGGCAGTAAGATCCCATGGAGATACAAGGTCCTCAATATTTGTACATAACACTAATCTTTATCTATAGATTATTATCTGTCCTTGAATAGAACAAAGGACTGCCCTAAAATAGTTAGGTTATCTCTATTTCAAGAACAATAGCACTCCTATATGTAGAACAATAGGTAGTAATCATGTGGTAGGCTGTTCTGGTGCACAGACCACCACAATTATGTATTTAAGGATTGTATGTCTGAGGATAAATCTCAGACTTAACAATATCTTTTGCTACTGTCTAAACTTTACTTTTTTGAGCATTTTAATTATTAAATCATCAACTCACAAATTAGTAAGTGGCCATTTGTGATAGTTACTGTCACAGTTGTACTATAGACCAGTAGTTACATACTATATGGTTTACTACTATACCAAAAGAGCAACATTAGCAAGGCTACTTGCTAATGAGGGTCCAGTTATTTATGTAGTTCTTTGAATAGGTATTTTGTTATACCTCTATATTACTATTTAGTAGTCACTTTTTGTGACATCACCTCCACTTCTAGGGCATGTGGTCTCCATATGTAAATAGGACTGGTCTATAGTACAACTGTGACAGGTAGTGGTGGCTCAAAGTTCTTCCCTTTCTAGAACCAGCAGGAGTTGGGTTATGAACAGGCAATCTTCTAGTTCCCAATCTCTTTTGTCTATTCTGCTAGATACCTCTTCTTCCTCTTCTATGAGTTCTGGCATGAAGCCACTCCAACAGGTGTTCATAGCTCAGACTTGCTGTTTTTTTCTCAAGATACACTCTTTTTGCAATGCTTGACATTCTTTATATTGTAACAGGCACTAAGTTATGAGTACCTCTCCTTTCTGCCAGTTAATCTCCGGGTTGTGGTCTTTGAGCCAGGAGTAACCAAGTATGAGGTTCTGCCTTTCTAGGCTAGAGACTGCAAGGAGTATCCATTCCAAGTGGGAATTGTACCAGAGAACAATGTCTGCCACCTTGGATATCTGGCCTGCTTTGTTAAAAGATCTGTCTATATTGAACACAGGTATGGGATGAGAGATGCTCTGTATGTTGATCCCTTTAGCCCAGACAAAGTCTTTGTTGATGAAGCTGCCAGTTACTCCACAGTTGAGTAAGGCTTTGATAGAGTAGGTCTTGGCAGTGTCTGTTGTGAGGGCTTCTATGAACAGGATGAGAAATACTCCACAAGCATCCAATACACTAGTAGAGAGTCACTTAGGTAGTTTTTTTTCCCATTTTGGTCTCCAGACAGGGACTTTGGTATTAGGATTGGAGGGAGAGAGGGGTATGTCTATAAGTTCATCTGTACTTGTATTACTTTTCTCTATGGCAAGTATACTGAACCTATTTACTAAAAGCAACTGGGGCATACTCTACACAAAATCCTCCTCTACCAAAGAGTCCTCTTCCTCAGAAATAGAATCCTTTAAAGCTAACAAATCTTCTATCAGCTCCTTCTACTGTTCTATCATCAATTATCTTACATCTAAGTGATAGGAACAGTCCTTGACTAAGTGGTTGGTGTCTCTACAGCAGTAGCAGCCAGGTCTTTCAAGTGACATCTATGTCCATGGTCATTGACTGAGCAAGAGAAATAGGAGTGGGTTTGACAAACAGAGGTGGTACAGATATAGGCAGGGAGTGGATTACCAGAGGGGCAAAGTGAATAACTAAGAGAGGCAGAGAGCACATGGGTGTGAACTGAAGGGGTAGCTGCCTTTGGTTCAACTAAAAGGCTTCATTTGCCAGTTGAACTTGGTTAATCCTTTGGGCTGTCTTATACCAGGCTTCTAGGTCTATGTCTCTAGGACATCCCACTGGTATGTATCACAAATGGCCACTTACTGATTTGTGAGTTGATGATTTGATAATCAAAAGGCTCAAAAAAGTAAAGTTTAGACAGTAGCAAAAGATGTTGTTAAGTCTAAGGTTTATCCTCAGACATACAGTCCTTAAATACATAATTGTAGTGGTCTGTGTACAAGGACAGCCTACCACATGATCACTACCTATTGTTCTACGTATAAGAGTACTATTGTTCTTGAAATAGAGATAACCTAACCATCTTAGGGCAGTCCTTTGTTCTATTCAAGGACAGATGATAATCTATAAGTAAAGATCGGTGTTATATACAAATATTGAGAACCTTGTATCTCTATGGGATCTTATTGCCTCTGGATCTATTTATAGCCTAAAGAAGTGCATTGAAGAGAGCTTTACGATGGTTATTGAAGTGAATGAGATGGTCATTGAAGTGAATGATTATGTTAAGCAGTTCCTGAGATATCAGTAATTTAGTGTCTGGTAACTTGGTGATCACTGACTGATCTGCTGATAACTCAGTGAATACTGATTGCTTTGAGACATTTTTGGTACCATTAGAAAGGTCTTCTTAAGGGCTTTTGGTAGCCATTGATATTGTTAAAATCAGTTAAGTATTTCCAGAGTTATGGTCCAAATGAAGTTTGTGACAGTATGGTTGTGATCTGGTTTTGGATTCCAGTCCATAGTCCTCTACGGAACTTGATAACAAGAGTCAAAGGGTCCATGTATCTAGTATTGGAGACCAGGGTCTGAAAGAAGTCTAGATAGTCTTCTACTGTCTAGTTGCTTTGGTAATAGGAGGATCCCTCTAAAACATTAGTGGCATCTATCTCTGCATTGATAGGATAGAACTGTGCCTAGAACTGCTATTCAAAGGCTAAACAAGATGAGATGGAGAAAATACTGGTGTCCGCCTCTATGCAAAAGAGGTTTTTAGACTACTTAGCTATCTGTCCACTCTTGAAGAATGTGAGTATCCAGAAGATCCTTTCTAGGTCCAAGTCAAACTGCTCCAGGGCTAAGCACATATATAGGGAGCAGGAGTTGAAGAATGTTTAACCAAAACTCTAGTCTCTACTGAAGTCTAGAGACAAAGGAAGTTTGGGCTAAACCTGAGATTAAGAGACAGTTATGACAGGATGGGGTATCAGTGGCAGGGATGGTGTCCAGGGAGCATTAGCTACTGGGGTTAGAGATAGGTTTCCCACAAGTTATGTGAGTTGTTGTAGTTAGGCAGTTAAGGTGGTGAAAGCAGTATTGATATTAGTTTTGGTGTTGTTCTACCTTTCTGAAAGCTACTATAGGTGGTTGTGGAAATAGCCCAGGACATCAACTATGCCCTTGGGGCTTTCTGACAGCATCAACATAATAGGAGTAGAGTGTACAGAGGGTTAAGTTGAGTGATAGAGAATGACTGGTAGGTAGCTATCTGTTATGACTACTTGAGGCTCTTTTGGGAGATCCTATTCTTCTATGAGAGTGACTAGAACAGAGCTCCAGGAGAAACCTTAGTATATAAATAGACTCCAGGATGTATCTATAACTCACCTCTAGAAGAAATCTCAGAAAATAGAATGAGGCTCCTAGAGAATAATCTATACTATATATATAACTCCTCTAGTAATAGAATGTCTTAGCAGTCAGGGACAGGAATGCAGAGGAGAGCAACTAATTAAATGTAAGGTAGTTATTATTTAATTAGTTGCAGGGTCACTCTGGTGCACTACTACTAGTGTATTAGGAGTGAAGTTTGGTATAATCCCCTTATACTAGGGCCCGGCTATATCATAGTGGTCCTGAGTTATGTCATCTAGGTACCAAGAAAGATAAGAGAGTAAAAGGTAGTAGGGCTCTGTGATGAGCAGTACCAATAAGAGAATCAAGTTCTAGTATAAGAACTTAGACTTAGACTGAGATGCCTTAGAACCACTTCTAGTCCAAGTTGATAAGAAAAACTCAATAGAGTTTCCATTTGATTGCTGTACACTACTTATATATATTCTGTATTTACTTCTATTTATAAAGTCCTGTACATCTCTTTTGAGTCATTCTCTCTCATACATCTGCTAATTTCCTAATTAAATGAAAAGAAAAGAAATATAAATAATGACTCAGCTATTTTGCCAAGTTATGACAAGCAGCCCCAGATCTAGACAAAGAATTCAGGGTAGAAGTAAATGCTTCAAATTACACTACTGGAGGAGTTTTATTAATGAAATGCTCTAATAAACTATGGAGACCAGTTGCTTTTATTTCTGAGTTGTTAAGTGATACAGAACAAAATTACAAAATATACAATAAGAAGATGCTAGTAGTAGTTAGATGCTTAGAGGCATGGAGACACTTCCTAGAAGAAACAACTACCAAATTTGAGATCTGGACAGATTATAAAAACCTTGAATACTTTATGAAGATGCAAAAGTTAAATAGAAGACAAGCAAGATAGACCCTATATTTGTTAAGATTTGACTTTATACTGAAACATGTTCTAGGAAGTAGGATAGAGAAGGCAAATAGTCTGAGTAGAAGACTGGACTAGAAGGTAGAGGTGGAAAGAGACAATGAAAATAAGACATTGGTGAAGCCTGAGTGGCTAGTAGTAAGAAGAACAGAGAAAGTAGAAATCATTGTGGAAGAAGTAGATCTACTAGAAAAAGTAAGACAGTCAAAAGTGAAAGATGACAAGATAATAAAAGCTATTGAAGAAATGAAGTGGACAGGAGTAAAGATATTAAGAGACAAAGAATAAAGAGAGGTTGATGGTATAATATACAAAGAAGGAAAGGTATATGTGCTAAAAGATAATAAGTTAAGAGTGGAGATTATTAGGTTATATTATGATATACCAATAGAAGAGTATAAAGGACAGTGGAAGACAGTAGAGTTGGTTACTAGGAACTTTTGGTGGCTAGGAGTTATAAAAGAAGTAAAGCAATATATGGAGATATATAATGCTTGCCAGCATAATAAAAACTGCATAGAACTACCAATAGGAAAATTAATGCCAAATTCAATTCCAAAAAAATCTTAGGCATATATTTCAGTGGATTTCATCACTAAGTTGATGCTAACACAAGGATACAACTTAATTTTAGTAGTAGTTGATAGATTGACAAAAATAGTATATTTTATTCCTACTATAGAAAAGATATTGGCAGAAGAAATAGCTAGGTTGTTTAAAGACAACATGTAGAAGTTACATGGATTACCTGAGAGTATCATTTCAGACAGGCGGCCTCAGTTCATGGCAGGAATAATACTGGAGTTGAACAGGATGTTGAGGATTGAAAGTAAATTGTCAACAGCATTCTACCCTTAAATAGATAGACAAATAGAGAGGGTTAATTAGGAACTAGAGCAGTACTTAAGGATGTTTATTGACCATAGACAGGAACAGTAGCCAGATTGGTTAGGAATAGCAGAGTTTGCCTACAACAATAAAGCATACTCAAGTACCAAAGTGTTGTTTTTCAAGGCAAATTATAGACAAAATCCCAGAATAGGATTTGAAACAAGGAGAAAGGAAAAATATGAAGGAGCAGAGAAATTTGTGACAAAGATGAAGAAGATTCAGAAAGAGGCAAAAATAGTACTAGGGAAAGTACAAGAAGAAATAAAAAAGTATGTAGATAAAAAGAGGGTAGAAGTTGACGAGTATAAAGTAGAAGACTTAGTAATGCTAAGTACTAAAGATCTGAAATATCAAATAGTTGGAAGAAGGACAGAAAAGTTGACAGAGAGGTTTGTAGGACCTTTTAAGATAAAGAAAATTGTATCATTAAATATAGTGAAATTAGAACTATCTAGTACAGTAAAAATACATTCAGTAGTTAATGTTAGTAGAATACAAAGATATATAGGGCAAGTAGAGGGACAGAGAAAGAAGCAACTAGCTCTAGTTATAATTAAAAGGGAGGAAGAGTAGAAAGTGAAGAGGATTCTGAATAAGTGATAGATATAAGGAAAAGACAAGTACTTAGTATAATAGAAGGGATTTATGGCAGAGTCAGATACTTGGGAAGGAAGAAAAAATCTAAAAAATACTAAAGAAGCAATTGAAAAGTATAAGAAGGAATACCAATGAGATATGGAAGATATAAGATAGCAAGAAAAAGAAGAAATGTTTAGGAAAGGAGAGTTGCCAGAATAATTTATGGCAAAGAAATTATTTGAATGGTCAGATAAACAGTATGATAAGAGATATTGGAGAAGACTGGAAAGAAATTGGAGATAATAGAAAGAAGAACAAGCAAAGGGAAAAAGAACCTTAGAAACAATCTAGGAGGAAAAAGAAAAAATCAAGCAAAAAAGGTCAGAAATTAGAGAATAGACAGAAGAAGATAAAGATAAAATGGACAATATAGTGGACCCTTACTATGAGCTGTAAATCCTTGGGATGAGGAAACTTAAGAGAGGGGTAGTATCATAACTTGGCAAAATGGCTAAGTCATTATTTATATTTTTTTCTTTTCTTTTTCTTTTCTCTTCTTATTTGGACTTACTACACAAGAAAGGAGTGTGAGAAAGTGTTATATAACAAATGTCACATATTACAGTCATATGTCAGAATGTCACAGGGTCACATCACATGATGGAGTCATATGATGAGTGTAGGAGAGTAGTACACAGACCATGTAGTAGTTGTATAAGTAGTATACAGAATCTAATAGAAACTCTATTGAGTTCTCCTTGTCAACTCAGACTTGGAGTGTGATTAAGTCATCTCAGGCTAAGTCGCTATAGGTGGTCAGGGCAGAAAGGGTATTGTTTATATTTGCCTTAGAGTTATTCTGTTGCTTGGTGACTTTGTGCAAATAGTATTGTAGATAGACCAGGGCATCAACTATGCTCTGGAAGGTGTCTACATGCAACATTTGCACAAAGCAGAGTGTATAGAGGGTTGGCTGAGGGCAAAGGAGGGCAACCTGAGAGAAGCTGTCCACTGTGTTCTTCCAAGGCTCTGTTTAGGAGATCCTAAACTGCTATAAGGGCAACTGGAGCAGAGTAGACTCCAGGAGAATCCTTAGTAATATTATACTCCTAAGTCATGTTACAACTCACCTCCAGGAGAATTCTTAGAGTTTAGGATAAGGCTCCTGGGGATATACTCTACAATATATACTATTATAGTCTGTCCATCCCTGATCCTATTGTTCTATCAGCCAGGGTCAGGAGTTACCAAGTCAAGCTAGAGACAATTAAATATTACTATGTAATATTTAATTAGGTGTAGGGTTTATAGGAGAATATATATAGCACAGTGTATCACTCAAGATGCTATGCAGCTGAGATCTGAGATCCAGAGACGAAGACTGAATCTCAGGGATACAGAGTAACTACCTAAATACCAGATTGTAAGTATGCACATATTTGTTGTAGAATGTAAA
>Ga0153969_1000048_pt1 | contig 18220 bp, 17 predicted proteins | sample TSGA053MetaG_FD_104702 | JGI IMG/M metagenome (GOLD analysis project Ga0153969, IMG submission 104702) | Attine ant fungus gardens microbial communities from Georgia, USA - TSGA053 MetaG | ecosystem: Host-associated > Fungi > Mycelium > Unclassified | place: USA: Georgia, George L Smith State...
AGGAACAAATAAGCGTTGACATCTAGAGCATAGAGCATGGCTAAACTAATAGTGAAAAGGGAGAGACAGGCGACCAGAATTGGAACCAACCAAATCTGTCCATATAGTCAGTATCACAATGAGGACTGTGGGGAGATTGTGGAGGAGTTTTATGCGGCGACGCCATGGAGAGAGACGAAGCAGGGTTGGGTCAAGCTACGTGTTGGAGGCTTTGAAACGCGAGGGACTTGTGCAGCTGTGCCTCACCTGGGAGCCGCATTGTTGAATGGAAGGAATGGCGACAATAAGAAAAGTGTTGGAGTTGTCGACGAGATCAATGAGGGAAACGCTGACATCGTTGTTGGCAGGGACTGTGAGTTGACTTGTGGCTGCGAGCTATGCCAATCAAACGACAACAGCTGTAAGTAAGTCACAAACAAGCTGATGGATGTAGAAGCCCGTTAGCAATGATGCTGGCAATGTCCTTATTGATTACTCTGGTACAACGCTCTTCCCTTCGTTGGCTACTCCTCCACCTCCACCCTGCAATTCTCCTCTCCATGATTCTTTACCTTCTTTTCAGTATCTCCCCATCGACAAAGTCCCAAATAGAGAAACAGCTGCAAGGATCAAACAGACTGTTCTCAGACTTCTTGACGGATTTACTCATGATGCCCCGCAACCAGCTAGGAAAGAGGGCTACATCAAGATCGCGACCATGCTCAAATACATAGCTGATTCTCGTACCTTCTTGATGGCCTGCATTGTCGTTGCCAGTACCGATACTGACTACAACTACAAATTGGGTTGGTCGCCCTCCCTTCCTTTTCTTATGCCATTCACTTACCTGTGCTCAACACTCCAGCTCATTTTTTCCTTGCCTCTGACATCTTCTTCAAGGAGGCCTCTGTATCTGAGGGTTAAAGAAATAGCTTCCACCGTAGATGAGTCGTTTTTTAAGCCACAGGAAGAATTCTTCTTGTGTCAACAACTATTCAACGCCACCAATTGTCGGCCCTCCAAAGAAGTGTTAGTGATTCAACCTCGCCAACAAGGTAACAAGGGTGCCATGAGTGAAATGGACAACACTAACCAGCATGAATAATATGGCCGATTTGGAGAAGAAGATTGAAGTCATGCCATATGGCACTGAGGAGAGGATTAGAGAATAGGGAAGGCTCAAGAGAATCTTCCAAGGGAGCATTGAAACTGGTGTTTTCAGGAGCCATATACGCCCTTTCGCCCTTTTCTCTTCACAACTCCTCTTAAATAAACTGTGCAGTTCGACTGAACCTCCCTCACCTAGCTCATCAACATCATCATTCTCTATTCCTTACTCTGTTATTCATGACAATATGTTGCTCACAAAGGCCCGAACTCGACTTGATTAAAAAATCAAGAAATGACTAATTTAGTACTCCCACGGCATAAGATAACTGTCTAGAGCGCTGCCTATACGCTCTAGAGAAGTGCCTATACTATTCAGACCACCACCTATTTCCTGAGACTCTATTGTCCACCTTTTTCGTTTCTTCAAATAGGAAGGAATGGAAAGGTTTTGATCCAGCAGAACACTCGCACGGAATTTCTCCATACAAGTAGTCGGCAAGATCGCGAGGCATATCAGGTGAACGGTTCCATCGAACAAAAGTGCCACATATCCAGTGTTCCACCATGACAACTGGGCAGCTCCTCTGTTTTTGGATTTCCTATTCTGATAACATTGTAAATTCCACCAAAGGAATTGCTTGAATAGTCGGTGATTGGAAAAAACGATCCAAGCCATTAGGATTTTTGAATAAATTTATGCGCATTGACAGAAGCAGAAGCGGAAGATCGAATATCCACTCAACATCCCGTTCAACGAGCGACTACTTGAAGTGTTGGTGCGTTTAATAGAGGTAACAGTCGGAGTATATCGTTCCAATGCTGTTTGTCACATGGCTAGACTGTCACCAATTAGGACATACGCTGGACTTCTCGCGGTCAAGTCGGGAAATGTAATCACGCGCCCGGAGTGATTTTGTATCGTATGGGAATCGAAACCTGATTTCTGGTCTGGTGTCCCAGTTCCTTCCTAAGATGGAGATCCACCTCAGGTCCTTCTGGCTGCGGTTTTGACAGATTGACATTGCACGTTCGTGGAATTTGGTATGCCGCCTGAGTTGGCGGTACTTTCAGGTTTATGGTCTTCCGGCAATGACGGATTTACAAATGCCCAGTGTACACTTTTCCTGGTTTTTGTCTTCTGTTGTGTATACAATTCATGGTTGATGTTCTCATCCAGCTTTCATGAATATTGTTGAGACTATTCTCAACATCACATATATCTACTTACACACCGTGTTCAATGGCCTGATGCTCCACTCTTTCGGTTTGGCGCTGCCCTCATGACACTTTCCACACACTCCTGCACTGACTCAATGAAGACTTTGGTCAAATTAGTCACAATGACACCTCAACTTTGATCATCTATTGCATACTACCAAAGGGTGAGTTTGCTTTTGTTATCGGGCCTTAGAATATAAATATATTATCATCGACCTTTTATTTCTAGACTATGGTGCACTCGAGGAAATGATATAAATGATGCCAAATCTTGGTTGAAATTCTGATTTCATTCGTTTGACTATGTGTATTTCCCATTGATCTACGTGCGGACAGGAAATATATGCCTGGGCTGCACCACGCTAGCGCTTATCTTCTTTTAAATCAATACTTGAAAAATGACGTAGAGCGATCTCTTTCGAAGATTGGTCAATGAAAGTGATATAGGTGAAAGTACCAGAAATTTTTTTGGTCTCGCTTTTCATTCAACATGCAAATGAATAATCACGGGCTCGTCACATTATGTTAAGGTGAGAATACTAGAGAGTCTCTCAAAGCAGTTTACCATATGTAAGCTATAAGAACTGGACTGTTGAATCGTTCCGAAGATGGAACTTTTTTGCGACGTGAACCTCCTCTAGCTTGAAACAGAATCATTGTTTGAAGCTTATTGGAATACCTGTTTGGCACTTACGTGTTCATCAGTCTGACGGTGTGCTGCACATCCTCCCTGTAGTGGCTCATAGACTGCACATGTTGGCGTATCGAGGGGTACAAACGGGCAAGACCACAAACGGCAGCGCGCTAGAGGGCATCTGTAGTGACAATAGCAGATTGTGTACGGTCGAACTGCAACGATGTCACATGTCGATTCTGATTCTGTAACCGGGTAGCAATGCTAGTAGCCGGAACAGATTTCCCAACACCAGGAGACCCCTTGACCACATCACTGCGACCGTTGACATTCTTGGCCTGCCTTTCGATTTCATTGAGGATAGCATCGCGGGTGCTTTTCATACGTGGCTCACAGAGAGCTAGCTCACCGAGGGCACTCACCAGATCATCCAACTCCTTGTCTTCGGCAATCTTCACGTCATTCACAAGGATGGCTGATACCACAAATAGGACAATTCAAATCATGGGCACAGAGACGATCAGCAGTAATTCTGTCCCTGAAGCAGTCAAGCTTGTTCCGTAATTCATTTGATTCGTCTTTTTGAGCAAGGATGTATTTGACTGAGACCAATCAGGTCAGGTGAGAAGGTATATCCTGGGTGTTGAATGCTTGTAAGGAGTTGGCCAGTGAGTATGCTTTGATATAAGGACTCTGTATTTGAAAGTACGCGATACCAAACCTGGCTCATTTGAGACGGCGCGCATAACATGTTCCACACCAGATGTGTTGATCGCGTTAAAGATGTGGAAGATATTGTATTTGTGAGGGCTGCTGAGGACAATCGCTTAAATGGTGTTTTCTTCAGGGGATTTGAGTGGTTCGAGACCGGTTTTGGACATGGGGTTATCACCTGTGTCATGGACTAGACATGATACACCTGGGTCAACGGCTATCAAGATGAGAATGCCCACCTACTTCTGGCAGAGGAGGCATTTGTTTCTTGACACGCTCCATCGTAGCCGTGACAGGGTGGTCGGCATCATCAAAAATAGGAGCTTGTGAGCTTGTATTCAGTGATGGAAAAATGCATTGGAGTAGTGATAGCATTGGAATCGTAAGTGCAACGGGGTCCACGAGCCGTATAAAAGGAACTACATCCTTGAATTTCTCATAGCATAGCTGAGCACTACGTAGAGGAGCTGGCGAGGGATAGGTTGGGAGGAGGCACAGAACTCGGGGTTGCAGACTTCAGAAAGGCAGTGGCAAAAGATTAGCATGCCGACAACGGTGCACAACAGGAAATGCTTACATTTTGAGTTAAAAATGTCTTATCGCAACCTAATGCACTCTCAGTCACTTTGCAGGAGGTGGCTGATGCTCCCCATCCTCTGCCTGCAATCCAAAGTGTGGTGCAGACGAGACACTGAGATCACTGTCTGAGCAGGGGTGGATAGCTGGACATCACCATCTTCCATATGGCAGACGCCGCTCATCCATCTTCACGTCGCCGAGGTCGCCAGAAATGTCATTGGGAGAGAGAATAGGAATCACGTCTATACAAATGAGGTGGAAAATGGACCTGGGTCAGTCGATGTAACTAACTGCAACGAGGCTGACGTGTCATCCTCAGTGAATTTATGGGCTACTAAACGTGTATACCAGTGTCCTTGGCATTGACTTTATCATCTTGGTTTATAGGCGCTACGGGACAGTCTGCAGGAAGCGCATGACCATTGATTTGGCCAGATTGCAGGATGACTCATCGAGGGCGGTTATGGGGCTCCCACTAGGCGCACAGGTCTGTGCTGCTTAGTCATCCATCAGTATTGGGATAAGTCTGGTTATTAGGCCAAATTCAATATTCCACATGTTTAATTCACAAACAAATTTGACTCAAATAACACAACTATACCCATTGCTTCTCTCTTTGTTACCACCATTTTGATGGTAGTTGTAAGAACTTAGACTGAGACACCTTAGAACCACTCCCAGTCTGAGTTGACAAGAAGAACTTGATAGAGTTTCCATTTGATTGCTGTACACTACTTATACACATTCTGTATTTACTTCTATTTATAAAGTCCCACACATCTCTTTTGAGTCATTCCCTCTTGTGCATCCACTGATTTTCTAATTAAATGAAAAAGAAAAGAAAAGAAATATAAATAATAACTTAGCCATTTTGGCCATGTTATGACAGTAGTGCTCATAAGAGTTTTAGGAAATACAATGGATTCTTGTTAAGGGTATGGACTTAGGACTGAAGCTCTGACCCCAACCAGTGACAATTGAAAGGGAAGAACTTAATAGAGTTCCCTATTAAATTTTACTAGGTACTTATACAAATATTGGTTGGTCTGTGTACTTGTCTCCTGCAATTGCATGACCTTTACTAAGAACTATCTATATCTTACATAATCCTTCCCATGCTATTTATATCTTTCCCACATTGTATTCTTGGATGTTTTCTATTAAGTTAATGAATGCATGAGGAATAGTTTCCTTCTTGGAAGTCGTCTCATAACACAAACCCAGAAATAAGTGAAAGGCCACTTTCTGAATGAACCACAGACTCTTTGAGCTTCTAGTAATGTTCTTTGAGATGACCAACAGTCTGGCTACTTTCAGACCATAATAAATGACATTTTCTGGGATCTAATTGTGGAAGAGATTGTGGTGGTATACTTGGATGACATCTTTATCTTTACAAGAATGGTAGAAGAGCATGCCTAAGTGGTCTGGAGAGTATTAGATATTCTTGCAGAGCACAAGCTGTTCTTCTGTCTGGAGAAGTGTGAGTTCCAGAAAATAAGAATTAAGTACCTGGGACTGATAATCTCAGAGAATAAAGTATCCACGGATTCTGTCAAGGTCTCCAGAGTCCAAGAGTGGCCTGTCTTGGAAAATTGGATGGACATACAAGCCTTCTTGGGGTTTGCTAACTTTTACCATAGGTTCATCTGTAACTTCTCCATAATAGCTTACCCTCTCTTCAACCTCACCAAGTCTAAAATGCCCTGTGTAGCAACTTAGCCTAAGATGACTTAATTATACTCTAAGTCTGAGTTGACAAGGAGAACTTGATAGAGTTCCTATTGGATTTCTGTACACTACTTATACAACTACTATATGGTCTGTGTACTACTCTCCCACACTTATCATGTGACTCTATTCATATGATGTGACACTGTGACATTCTAACATGTGACTAGTTATGTGTGACATTTGTCATGTGACACTTTCCCACACTTCTTCTTAGTCATTTGCTGAGTTATGACACCCTAGGCCTAGAATGCTAAGAAGTGCAGAGTCTTCAAAGCACTTAAGACAGCAGTTACTAGTGCTCTAGTTCTTGTATTACCCCAGGACTTAGAGCCTTTCTACATTGAAGCTGATAGTTTAGATCTTACCACTGGAGCAGTCCTCTCCCAACAGCTATCCAGAAACAAGAAATGGCACCCAGTTGCATTCTACAGCAAATTCCTGTCTCCCATGGAATAAGACTATGAGATCTACAACAAGAAGATGTTGGCTATCACCTATGTACTGGAGGAATGGAGGCACTTCCTGGAGGGAGCAAAACACCTAGTGGAAATATGGATGGACTACAAGCACTTAGAGTACTTTATAACAGCCAAGAAACTTAACCATTGTTGATGGGAATAAAAATGTAATGACAAGGGTGAATGTAACAGATCAGAGAAACAGACTTTCCAAGCTGCTTTATAGTTGTGCACAAACAAATAGGCACAAGGGAGATAAATCAGAAATGAGAGAGCTTACAAGTGAAAATGAATAACAAATCAATCCAATAGAAACCAAAGAAGAATACTGTTTTTAGTATTCTCTTGAGAAGACCCCAACTGATTATGGATCTCTAAGGTGCCTGTTTATCTTGTACCATGACACTATCCTTTTCAGTCTAGTCTAGCAGCCTGGCTTGCTGTCAATACAGCAGTACTGCCTAGAACTTCCATGCCCTTGTGTAGGCTTTACTTCAACTAACCATACAGTTGGAAATCTACTCTGAAAATGCATAGTGAGCAGTTAAACTTCTAGCCAAGCAAATGCCCAAGTCGTCCTCAAAGTGAGATATCCTCTTAAGGGATGTTTTGTGTAGGTTTTTATAAAAGAAATACAAAGAAGAAACTCAGTCACTCAAAAATAGCAGTGGAGCTCTAGAGCAACAGAAAAAGGGAGATGATGGGGGTAACTTGTTGTTAGGCCCCTCTGCACTACTAGAGTATATATTAGAATTACAAATTGTTGAATCAACAAATAAGAAAACAAAAGAAACATTCCAATGGCCCATTATAGCAGGGGATAGAATGATAAGGTAGGGTTTTCTTCCAATTGCATGGCCAGTACTCCCTGTCTCCCTATGAGATTGGTATAGCGGTGGTCACAGCTACTATTCTACTACCCAAGTAGTGTATGTGAGTCCATGACTGGATGTCTAGTGGTTATATTTGGGGAGTCAAACTCACTTCTCAAGCTGAATTATGGTATAGTTTTTGTGACAAATATCATGAATATTGCCTAAAAAGACTGCCTGATATAATATTGTCAAGCTCATTGGTCCCTCTACCTAGCTTGCTTCAACTTCATGCTCACTCACTACTCTGGCCACTCCATAGGAAAACCAGATGCACTCTCTTGGAGACTAGACCATAGTACAGGAACTTCTAATAATAAAGATGTCACCCTCCTTTGTCTGGAAATGTTTGCTGTTTAGGCTCTAGAAGGTGTTAAACTAGAAGGGGCAGAGAAGAATGTGCTCCCTAATATCTGCAAAGGCAATTGCAATGGAGACTAGGAAGAACCTGTAGCCAGGACCACTTGTGAACTCCAATAGTCTTCTAGTTGAATGGTATACTCTACAGAGTGGTTGAATATTAATAGTCTGCTCTACTTCTGATGCAAGATATACATTCCACAGAACCTGGAACTTTGTAGGTACATTGTAAGGGGACCTTACCAATACCATCTCTGGAATACTAGACTCACATCTTAGAGTAACTCTGTACCTAATTAAATATTACTATTTAATATTGAATTCCCCTTAGCTCAACTTGGAGACTTTTGACCCTGACTGACAGGACCATAGGATCAGAAACATCTCAGCTATAATAGTATATATAGTATAGAGAATACCCCAGGTGTAGCAACTTAGCCTGAGATGACTTAACTATACTCCTGGTCTAAGTTGACAAGGAGAACTCCATTGAGTTTTGTTCAATTCTATACACTACTTATACATTTACTACATGGTCTGTGTGCTACTTTTTCCCATGCTCATCATGTGACTCTATCATGTGACATCATCTGACTTTGTGACACATTACCTGTAACATATCATGTGATACTTTCTTGTACTCCTTCTTGTATAGTAAGTTTAGAAAATTAAATTAAATTAAAATTAAATAAAATAATGACTTAGCCATTTTGCCAAGTTATGACACCACATCCCTCTCAAGATTTCTTGTCCTGAGGATTTTTTACAACTCATAGTAAGGGTCATAGATATTTCCTATTTCATTATTCTCTTTATTCTACTCTCTAAGTCTAGATTCTTCTTGGTCAATTTCTTCTTCTTCTTCCTTGATCATTTCCATCATTTCTCATCTTCTAGTTGGTCCTCCCTTCCAGTGTCTCCAATTCCTTTCTAACCTTGCCCAGTATTCTTCATCATACCTCTTGTCTATCTATCTATATAACTTTCTTGCTGTAAATCTCCCTGGCAATTCTCCTTTTCTAAATGTTCCTTCTTCTCTCTCTTGTCTTCTTATATCTTCTATATCTTGCTGATATCCCTTTTCAAATTCCTTAATTGCCTCCTTGGCATTCTCTAAATTCTTCTTTTCTTCCCAAGTATTGGATTCTACTATGAGTTCCTTCCATTGTACAAGATACTTGTCTTTTCCTCTTATCCATTGCTTGTTTAGAATTTTCTCAACTTTCTACTCTTCTTCCTCTTCTATTATAACTAGAGCTAGTTGCTTTCTTCTCTGACCTTCTATTTGCCCTATATATTTACATATCCTGCTGACATTTACTACTGGATGTATTTTTATCATACTAGGTAATTTCAGTTCAACTGCATTTGTCAATACAATTTTCTTTATTTTGTAAGGGCCCACAAACCTCTCTGTTAACTTCTCTATTCTTCTTTCAATCATTTGATATTTCAAATCCTTGGTACTGAGCATTACCAAGTCTTCTACTTTATACTCATCGACCTCTGCCCTCTTTCTATTGGTATACTTCTTTATCTCTTCCTGTGCCTTTCCTAGTGCTGCTTTTGTCTCTTCTTGGATTTCCCTTATCTTTGTCATAAACTTCTCTGCTCCTTTATACCTTCCCTTTTTCCTCATCTTGAATTCTATCCTAGGATCCTGTCTATAGTTTGCTTTAAAGGGCAATGTTTTCATACTTGAGTGTGCTTTGTTATTATATGCAAACTCTGCCATTCCTAACCAATCTGGCCACTACTCTTGTCTGTGATCTATAAACATTCTTAGATATTGTTTAAGCTTTTGATTGACCCTCTCTGTCTGCCCATCTGTTTAAGGGTGGAATGCTGTTGACATTCTACTTTCAATCCCCAACATCCTATTCAACTCCCTCATTAATCCTACTGTGAACTGTGGTCCTCTATCTAATATGATACTTTTGGGTAAACCATGTAACTTCCACATGTTATCTCTGAACAGTCTAGCTAAACCCTCTGCTGACATCTTCTCTGTAGTTGGCATAAAGTACACTATTTTTGTTAATTGATCCACTACTACTAGAATAGAGTTATAACCCTGAGCTAATGACAATTTTGTAATAAAATCTGCTGAAATATGTGTCCAAGGCCTTTCTGGAATTGAGTTAGGCATTAGCTTACCTACTAGCTATTCTGTGCAGTTTTTGTTCCTCTGGCAGGAATCACACTCTTCTACATATCACTTTACTTTCTTTGTCACCTCTGGCTACTAGAAGTTCCTAGTAACCAATTCCACTATTTTCCACTGCCCTCCATGTCCTTCTACTGGAATATCATGATGTAGCCTAATAATTTCTACTCTCAATACATCATCTTTAGGCACATACACCTTTCCTTCTTTATACATTATGCTATCTACTTCTCTCCACTCTTTATCTTGTAACATCTTTACTCCAGCCTACTTCATTTCCTCAACTACCTTGACTACCTTATCTTTTACTTTTGACTGCCTTACTTTTTCCAATAAGTCCACTTCTTCTGTGATAACCTCTACTTTTTCTGTCCTTTTAACTTCTAGCCATTTTGGCTTTACTAATATCTCATCTTCATTGTCTCTTTCTACTCCTACCTTCCAATCTGGCCTTCACTCAAACTATCCATCTTTCCCATTTTACTCCCAGGAATATATTTCAGTGTAAAGTCAAATCTTGACAGGTAGAGTGTCTATTGTACTTGTCTCCTATTCAACTTTTGTGTCTTTATGAAGTATTCCAAGTTTTTATGGTCAGTCCATATTTCAAACTTAGTTGTTGTTTCTTCTAAGAAGTACCTCTACATCTCCAAGCATCTAACTACAGCTAACATCTCCTTGTTGTGTATTTTATAGTTGTGCTCTGTGTCACTTAATGACTTAGAAATAAAAGCCACAGGTCTCCATAGTTTGTCAGTACAGTACTCTACCCATTGCATAGTTTGAAGTATTTGCCTCCACTCTAAACTCCTTATTTAAGTCTGGAGCTACCAGTACCAGTTTCATAGTGAAAATTCCTTTGAGCTCATCAAATGCTTATTCTTGCTCCTCCTCCCACTGCCATTTCACATCCTTCCTGGTTAGTAAGTTCATTAGTCTCACTATTCTTGCAAAATATTTTATGAATCTCCTATAGTAATTGGCAAGTTCTAAGAATTTTCTAACTTCTCTGATGTTCTTTGGTGTTGGCCAACTCAGCACTCCATCTACCTTTTCTTTTTCCATTTCTATTCCATAAGGTCCTATGACAACCTCTAAGAATCCAATTTTCCACACTTTCCATATACACTTCTCTGGCTTTATATATAGATCATTTTCTTCTAACCTCTTCATATCACAAATGGCCACTTACTGATTTGTGAGTTGATGATTTAATAATCAAAAGGCTCAAAAAAGTAAAGTTTAGACAGTAGCAAAAGATGTTGTTAAGTGATGTTGTTAAGTCTGAGGTTTACCCTTAGACATACAGTCCTTAAATACATGATTGTGGTGGTCTGTACACCAGGATAGTTTACTACATGATCACTACCTATTGTTCTATATATAGGAGTACTATTTTTCTTGAAATAGAGATAACCTAACTATCTTAGGGCAGTCCTTTGTTCTATTCAAGAACAGATGATAATCTATGGGTAAAGATCAGTGTTATGTGCAAATATTGAGGACCTTGTATCTTCATGGGATCTTATCACCTTGGGATCTATTTATAGCCAAAGGAAGTGCATTGAAGAGAGCTTCACAGTGGTCATTGAAGCGAATGATTACATTAAGCAGTTCCTAAGATATCAGCAATTTAGTGTGTGATAACTTGGTGATTACTGACTGATCTGCTGATAACTTGGTGAATACTGATTGCTTTGAGATATTTTTGGTACTGTTTGAAGGGTCTTCTTAAGGGCTTTTGGTGGCCATTTAGATCATCAAAATCAGTCAAGTATTCCTAGAGTTATGGTCTGAATGAAGTTTGTGACACTTCAATACTTCATCTACAATTTCATCATGTTCTTCCTCTGTTTCTGTTCCAACCAGCACATCATCTACAAATGCAGTAACCTTTTATTCATTGATTAGGTCTCTCAGAATTTTATTCATCATTACTTGGAATGTAGCTGGTGAATTTGTCATTCCAAAAAATATTACTGTTGGCTCAAAGGATTCTATATATATTATAAATGCTCCCTTTCACTCATCCCCTTCCTTGATCCTCATATTATTGAACCCCTACTATAAGTCCATTTTTGTGAATACTTTCTTACTCCCCATGTTGTCTATTAAATCCATAATTAATAGAAGTGGGTAGTTGTTCTTCACTGTCTAGTTGTTTAGACTTTGGTAGTCCATTACCATTCTCTTGCTCCCATCCTTCTTGCTTATGAAGAAAACTGGTGATGTCTGGGGGGATTTTGAGAGTCTGATATACCTCTTTCTCAGCTGATCATTCACAAAGTTCTGAACTTCTTCTCTCTTATTTTTGGACAAAGGGTAAATTCTTTCCTTTCATGGTTTCAATGTCTTTTTGAGATCTATGGCATGATCCCAAATCTTCCTTGTTGGCATTCTTTCTGACTCTACCTTCCCAAATACTTTCTTCCACTTCAGAAATCTTCTTGGAACCATTTCCTCAATTTTCCTGTAGTCTGCCTCAATCTCCTCCTCTTTTCCCCAATTTTCTTTGTCATCTACTGCCCATCTTACAATTTTATTCTCCTCTAGAGTAGCTATCCTTTTCCCTTTTTTTATTTTCCTGTCCTCTTTCTCCTTTGTATTTCTTCCACATAGCAGTGGACATTTCATTATCTTGACTTCCTCTATTTCCTAATTAATCTCTGGATTGTGCACCTGCAACCATGGTATCCCCAATATTATATCTGTCTTTTCTAGGTCACATACATCCATTCTCATCCTTTCCATATGGTTTTTGTAATACACATTCACTTCTACTTGATATGTAATTGCTCCTCTACTGTTATATGTCCCATTTACATTCTTGACTGTCAGTGGTCTTTCTAGTTTCTGCAGTCTAAAACCATGTTTAGCTACCATCTTTCTATTCATAAACACTCCTATGGCTCTACTGTCTAAAAGCACTTTTACTGTTGCCCTTTCATAGGTATCTATCTTCTCTACTCCAATATTCAACCACACCTCTCTTAACACTTTGAACATCCTCCTCAAGTCTCTCTGTTCACCCTCCTCTCTTGCTGCACCTTTCAGAAGCTCTGTCCATGCACTGCCTTGCTGCACTTTTTCTTCTGTGGGGTGTGCTGCTTCTCTCCAGTTCCACCACTCTCCTTTTCTTCCTACCTTATATTCTGGATATAAGATCCTTCTTCTTTCCAATTCTGACATCTTTCTCACAATTGCATCCCTTCTTCCACACTTTACATACTCTACTCTTGTCATTTCTCCTCTTCTTGCTTCTTCTTCTCTTCAGTTCCATGCTTCTTGGCATGAGCTGCACTACATGTTTCTTACTTGTCTCTCAAGAAGGAATCCTTGTCCTTGATTTCCATGGGTCTGCACCCCCTTACCTTTATATCCTCCATAGTCCACATATATTGCCACTGTTTCCTTTGTAATCTATTCTTGCTCAGGTAAGAGTACACCTTCTGGAGGTGTATTCCACTTCTCACAGTATTCCTATGCCTTTTCCCATATGGGACATGCCAGCCTCCTCTTCTGCTGTGCCTTTTGTGGTCTGGCCACATGTGCTACTTCTTTCTCTCTTCTCTTCTTCCTTTCAACCTCAATATTTGGGTACTCCCACTTGTAGTGTCCTACTCCCCAACATCTAAAACATTGTACTCTCTCCTCAACCATCTCCTGTCTTCTCACTGTCACTTCTTCCTTCACTCTACATTGCATCACTCTACTTGCTATCATCTCAAATTTATTCTGGGAAATCAGTTTCCTTTTTGTCTCCTTCTTCCTATTCCTGTAGTTGTGGGCCAGGTGCCCAAGCTTTCTACACTCCCAACACACTCTTTCTTCTCTGCCTTCTATCTCTGCCCTTAGTTTAGCAAGGGCATGCCATTTGTTGAGCATTCTGCTCATAAGAGAGTTATATTGATTTGGGTAAGGAAATGATCTCACTAATATTACATCTACTAGGGTACAAGATCTTCACCCAGCTAGATACCTACTGCCCTACTTACTATTGCCCTAATACTATGGTTATACTATCACCCCAAGGAGAGGATCTCTAACCTAAACACCTTCTTAAGGATACAGTGTTACTTCTCTGTGTGTATAGCCCACAATGGGACTTCAGCACAAGGTTTATAAAGTGAAAAGGTACAAGTAGTCTATTGGCAACACTACTCAATTGGCAGGTCAGGTCTCAGACACAATATCTGAGCTTGGTACTGCACTTCCACCAATAGTCCCTAACTGACTATCAAGTCCCCTTAAGCCTAGGGCCCAGCTATGTCATAGTGGTCCTGAGTTGTGTTACTTAGGTACTGAGGAAGATAGGAGAGTAAGAAGTAACAGGGCTCTGTGATGAGCAGTGCTGATGAAGAAATTGAGTTCTAGTGTAAGAACTTAGACTATGATATCTTAGAACTACTCCTAGTCTGAGTTGACAAGAAGAACTCAATAGAGTTCTCATTCGATTGTTATACACTACTTATACACATTCTATATTTACTTCTATTTATAAAGTCCCATGTATCTCTTTTGAGTCATTTCCTCTCACACATCCACTGATTAGTAAATGAAAAAGAAAAGAAAAGAAATATAAATAATGACTTAGCTATTTTTGGCTGTATCATAACATTCCCTTCTTTGATGCAAATATTGTTGTACTTCTACCTCAAGTCAATTTTGGTAAAGATTGAGGCTTTGCTGAGTGATTCAATCAAGTTGGCTATTCTAGGGATTGGATAGTGATTTTTGATAGTAATTCCATTGAGAGCTCTATAGTCCATAACAGGTTGTAAGCTTCCATTGTGTTTCTTTACAAAGAAGAATGGAGCTGCTATTAGACTAGTAGATGGTTAGATATAACCTTTTCTGAATTTCTTATCGATCTACATGTTAAGAGAGTTTCTTTCCACTAGAGAGAGCAGATAGATCTTGGCTGGTTTGGAAAGCATTATGCCTTCTATAAAGTCAATCGTATGGTCATACAGTTTCTGTATTGGCATTCTCTCTGACTTATTCTTTGAAAACATATTCCCATACTTGTATAGCCACTCTAGCACATGAGCCTTCCAGGTCTTTGTGTCTTCACAATCTGAGTTCCCATATTGGTCTCAATTGTTGAGTATAGCTGCAATTATCATTGTCTGTTGATGATTGCCTGGGTCAGTCGTATTTGCCCAGCTAAGAATATAGTTGTCAGGGTCCTCATCTCCTATGTTGTCCAATAAGGGAGATCTACTGACATCTAGCTCAAGGTAAAGTTTATTAGCTCCTACTTCTACATCTCATATTTTATGGGCTTTACTAGTATATGTATCTAGGCACCTGGTGAACTCCCATTGACCTTTTCACCAATCAATATTTGGATTATGCTTATACAAGTACAAATACCCAATTATCATCTTCTTATTTCCTAAGTTGGTAACAAAGAGATGCTGGGCTGTTTTATGCAATCCAATTTCTACATAAGCTTGGACATACTCAGTTATCTGTCCTACCTTATTGGGAGTGCCATCTGCATTAATTATACAATACAGATTTGCCAGTTTATAAGTTACCAGGTTATTATTTTCCATGACAACTCTGTTAACAAAGTTTGTGGTGGCTCCCAAATCAACTAAAGCCTTGGTCTGTACTTTCTTTCTATATACCCAAAGTATAGCTGGAATTTTAAAGGAGGTAGTCTTGTTGCACACTATATTATTACAAGATTCCAGTACTACTTTCGACTTTTGTGAGCTAATAGAGAGTACACTTTTCTCTGACTGTAGATCACAGACACTATACTCTATAGTCCCAAGGGAAAATCCAATTTGGGTGTCCCCTTTCCCTTTCCATTTGGGGGAACAGAATCAGGGATTTCCTCAATTGATGTACTATTAATTTTAACATCCTCAGGAGGGGAATCTAGATCATCATTTTCTTCCTTCAGCATCTTTATCAGCTATGCTCTAAATAACTGATTCTTATTCTTGCTTGGACCTGGTAGAGATGGTTTCTTGGAAGAGGTCTTATGAGGATGCTTGTCCTCATTACTGGACTTGTCATAACAGTTTACCATATTGTGTGTTTTTGACTTATTCTTAAAGTCTTTTCCAGTATATATCTGACAGTATCACAAGCTCTTCCCTTCCTTTCTCTGAATCTCATCTATTTCCATTGTGTCCAGGTCTTTCTTTCCTCCACCCTTCTCTCCAATTGTCTCTGGACCAAATATTGCACCCTGGGCCTTGTCCAGATGTAAGGCCTTATATGCTTGCATCAACAATTTGAGGTAGTCATTCCATGTTTTTGGAGATTGATTTGTTATTTCATAAATGACAAGCACATTTTGCAGCTCATCAGGGATAATCTCCTTCATTTTGTCAATGTGAACTTTGTTGTTATAGTTGACAATTCTTGCCAACATCTTGTATCATTCTGCACACTTGACAAAGTTCTTCTTTGCTAGGTTCTTGGTGATCCAGAGCACCATTAATTCCTTCTTTGCTTTCTCCTTGTCATCTCATTGTCTGTAAATATTTTTGAGTTCTTGGGCAAAGTTGTTCCAAGAACCAACACTCAATCCTGCCTGAACCTTATCATAATACAATTTCATATATGTGCTGGTGGGAGCATGTAAACAGGTGAGGGCATACACAATCTTCTGATCATCTGACATAATACCAGATGCTGAGCAATACAGAGCAATTTGACTCAACCAATCATGTAGATGTATCTTATTTTCAGAGCCTGAAAATGTTGGTAGCTCTGGCACCTTGGTTTTGGAGGCAATGTTTCCTCCAGGGAGCCTTGTCAGCTCTCCCTAAAGATAGGTGACTTCTGCCTCCAAAGTTGCAATCCTGTTGTATACAGTGGTCAAGGTACTATTATAATGGTTGATTGCTCCATTGAGCACCTGGTCAATGTAGTTCTTGAGAAGGAGAGAAGTTCCTTGATGTGCATTTCACAATATCTGTATCTCAGTCTCATCCCAGGGCATGTGCTCAGTACTTATACCATCTTTGACAAGTGCATCCCAATTCTCAGCACTGAAATAAGAAAAGGAAACAGTAGTGGTAAAGTTGTTGAAAGTTGACATATCTAATTTAAGTAATTAATTACAGTTCTTGAGTATGTTTTCAAGAGGGTAAAAGGAAAAAACACCCAAATTTAGCCTCTTAATGCTATTGTATTACACCAAATACCATTCCAATCATATTATGTCTATGGAATAGTGATATTGAGCTCTAGAAGAGCTCTACAAATCTCTGGTACTCTAGTAGCTGGTTTAGAAAAATCTATATCCTTCAGATGCTTACAAACATCCTTTAGTATTCTCCACTCCTTGGCTGTAAGCTTGTGACCAATTTCATCTAACTCTATAATTACATCCTGCAATCAATTGAACTATTTCTGCAGAGAGTCATACTGTAGATCCTCAGCCCAGATCTTGTTTTTGCTCATTTTAGTAAAAAATAGTAATATATGATCCAAGATAGGTTCCAGGAGTTCTTTGTACTCCTTGATGCATAATAGCTTCTTTGTTTTGCAAAAATGTAGTTCTGGGGGGCAGTATGCAAAGTAGAAGTCATTTACTTTGTGCCAGCAGGGATCTGCTTCAACAAGTCTATTATAGAGTTTGGTAGATGGAGTAGGTTCTATTCTAATCCTTTCCAGCAATGACTTCTCTGTTGCACTCTCCTTTTTCAGTGAAAGGCATTCAGCAAGAGTCTTGGTATTTCTGATAGCAGGCATGGCTTGGGGGCAAAAGTGAGCACAACATCTCTAGTTTAGTAGATGAAGTATGGTGGGCAGAAACTACACTACAACTATACTAAAAGTATCCTTTCAATGACATAGGTCCTGTCTTGAGGGGAGAGTTTGATGTCATGTCCAGTTTCTTACACTGGCTCATGGAGGAGGAATAGAGGTCTCAGAGTGGTTCCAGTCACCTACAAGGGTTTTTTGGAAATGTTTACACAAATCCAAAGTCTTTCAGGACCAGCTATAATATACAAGCTAGTCTGCTCCCAATAGTTTGAGAGACAGACCTTTCTCTTTATGCCTGGGGTCCAGCCTACTATAGAGATAGGTCCTTGACAAAAACCCACTCTAAGCCCTCAGTCAGTCATCTGTCCTGTAACAGAGACAGAGACATCCTCAGGAAAGTTATCTTGTCTTGTAACAGAGACAAAGAAACTCCTTTATAGCCCCCTAGACCCACATCTGGAATGAACACAACCCCATGTCCTTTGCAGAGACAATGGAGACAGAAAACAGTAGACTTAACAAACTATCACAAATAGCCACTTACTGATTTATAATTGGTTGATGTGATAATCAAAAGGCTCAAAAAAGCAAAGTTTAGACAGTAGCAAAAGATGTTGTTAAGTCTGAGGTTTATCCTCAGATATACAGTCCTTAAATA
>Ga0153969_1000050_pt1 | contig 18180 bp, 17 predicted proteins | sample TSGA053MetaG_FD_104702 | JGI IMG/M metagenome (GOLD analysis project Ga0153969, IMG submission 104702) | Attine ant fungus gardens microbial communities from Georgia, USA - TSGA053 MetaG | ecosystem: Host-associated > Fungi > Mycelium > Unclassified | place: USA: Georgia, George L Smith State...
AAGTAAAAAAAGATAAAATAATTTTTTTATTGAATAATAATTAAAATTTAACTTTTTATTAAAGAATAAAATCTAATGAAAGGAGCAATATTTATAATGGCAGCATTGCTAACTACTCGTGAAAAAAAATTGCGTTATGGAGCCCCATGAAAAGTAATTGCTTATTTTTGTATTCCAACAATTTTAATTATGGTAATTCAAGGTTTTTATAATATTATTGATAAAACTTTAGCTTTACAATTTGCTTCTCGTGACTTAGCTCATGATCCTTGATATATTGATCAATATAATCATCTGACTAATAGTAATGTATCAGTTGTGCCCCTTGATCAAATCAAAATTTATATTAATGTTGCAACACAATATGCATCGCAAACTTATAATTTAATGATTGCTTTTGGTGTTATGGCAGCGATGGGTTGCGCGATGACTTTTTCTTATGCTTTTGGAAAAAGAGATATTAAAAAAATGAGTGAACTTACAGGTAATGGTTTTTCATTTACTTTACTTTTTTCAATTTTAATTGCTTTTCTTGTTTTTTGTCTAGTTTTTCCTGGTTTTCATTCCGTCCTTATTACGAGTCAAATGGGAAGCCGTTATAATCCGATTACTGAACAATTAGCTTGACAGTATTCTTATCCAATGTTGTTAGCAGCACCACTGGCATTTATTAGTTTTTATTTTACTGCTTTATTAAGAAATGAAGGAAGAGCAAACTGAGTAATTATCATTATGGTTTCTTCTTTGTTAATTAATGCTGGAGCAGCAATTTTATTTATGCGAGTTTTACATTTAAAAATGCAAGGTGCAATGTTGGGAACGATAGTTTCTTGATTAGTACAAATAATTTGAGGATTTATTATTGTTTTTGGTTTTAAAAAAAGTTATTCTCGTTTTACTTGACATGATGTTTGATATTTAAAATGAAGTAATATTTGACAATTTCTTAAAGCAGGATTTCCTAATTTTATTTCAGGTGTTTCTTTTGTTGTCTTTTCTTATTTTTCAACGATGCTCGTCGTCCAGTTACCAAATCAACCAGAAACTGGCAATGGCGTTTCGTTATTACAAGAATTAATGTCTGCTTATTCACCTTGAACTACTTTAATTTATTCTGCTGGAATTGGAATTTCACAAGGTTCACGAGCAATTCTTGCTTATAATTATGGTGCTCAAAAGTATCGCCGAATTTGGGAAATTTTATGACGAAGTAGTGTTTTATTAATTACTTGATTCACTCTTGTTTTAATTATTTTAATTGCTTTGGGTGATAAAATGATGTTAGTTTTTGCCTTTCCAAAGCAATATGTTAGCCAATATCGTTGATGATTAGTTTTATCTTTTTGTTCTTATCCTCTTTCTTCACTTAGTTTAATTGCTTTTACTTTTTATCAAGGAATTAATAAATCATTATTAGCATCAATAGCTAATAGTTTACGAGCTTTTATTGTGGCATTGCCAATGATGGGACTAGGATTGCTTGTATCAAAATTAACTGGTAATCCAATTTATTACTTTTTATTCTTTGGCTTAGTTGATTTTGGTTGTGCTTTAGTTTTAATACCAATGTTAGCTTATAGTTGATATAAATATCATAATAAAATAGTTGATATTCCTGATCATTTTGATAAAGAAGCTTCTGTAAAAACTACAGCAAAAAAACCTGAACCTGTTAAAAAATATCAACACTTTTAATATGAAAATTTCAAATAAATTATTATCATTTATGTTATAATTAAAGTCTAGATTATTTAATAATTAACAATACTTTGGTTAAGAATTTTAAATTTAAAGTATAATTAATTAATAATAGTCAATAGGTGAAATAATGCCAAATTTTACAGTTGCAGAAATTGTTAAAGAATTTAATTTAAAAGTTTTATATTGTAATGACGAAGTTGATTTAGAACAAAGATTGATTACTACTTTAGGAATTAATCGTGGTGGTTTAGAATTAAGTGGTTTTAAAAGTAAAAGAATTACTTTAGCAAGAAGAGTTATGTTGCTAAGTAGTAAAGAAAATGAATATCTTGATACTTTAAAAACTGATACTTATCAAGATCATTTTGTTAATATTTTAGAAGAACATATTCCGGCTGTTTTTATTACTGCTAACTTTAACTATGAAAAAGAATTATGTCAAATTGCTAAAAAGTTAAAAAGTAAAGTTCCAATTATTAAATTTCTTGGTAATACTTTTGATTTTTCTAGCACTATTAATTTGTATATTACTGAGCGGTTAGCACCTACTACACAAATTCATGGTACTTTTGTTAATATTTTTGGTTATGGTGTTTTAATTACTGGTCCAAGTGGTATTGGTAAATCAGAAACAACTTTAGATTTAATTCGTAATGGTCATCTTTTTATTGGTGATGATAGTATTAATATTTTAAAAATTAATAATAAGATTATTGGTAAAACTAATGAAATTGTTAAAAACTTAATTGAAATTAGAGGAATTGGCATTTTAGATGTAACAAAAATGTATGGTTATCATATCGTTTTACCTGAAAGTCAAGTTCACTTAGTTATTAAATTAATTCCTGCTAATAGTAGTTCTTGAAGTAAAATTGACCGTGTTGGTGATAGTTTAAAATATTCTGATTTTTTTGGTGTCAAAGTTCCATTAATTCAAATACCTGTTACTTCAGGAAGAAACTTGGCCGATTTAATTGAGTCAGCTGTTATTAGTTTAAAATTAAAAGCAGCAGGACAAGATAGCGCGATAAAATTTCAAGAGGATTTAATTGCAACTTTGAGAAAGCGCGATAAAAAATAAATGAAATAAGGCGATGATTAATAATGTACTTTTTTGATAGTTATAATGATTCAATTGCTAATATCCCAGGAACATCAATTCATATTTATTCAATTTTGATGGGTCTGGCAATTTTAGTAGTTTTTTTTACTTCATGATTTAAAATGCATCGTAGGAACATTCCAACAAGAACGCTTGAATGAGCAGTTTTAATTATTGTTCCAGTTGGTTTAATTGGTGCGCGGTTATGATTTGTTTTAAATAATCTGCAATCAATGCACAGTTTTCTTGATGTTATTGCCATTTGAAGAGGTGGTATTGCTATTGAAGGTGGAGTTAGTTTTGGATTAATTGTTGGATTAATTATTTTTTATCGTGCTTCATTAAAATACAAAATTTCAATGTGAGTTTATTTAGATTGTATTATCCCTAATGTTTTATTGGGGCAAGCAATTGGTCGTTGAGGAAACTTTTTTAATCAAGAAGTTTTAGGTTGAAATGTCGGTCATCCATTTGCTGGGTTACCTAGTTGAATTAATAATCATCTTCATTATCCTGATGAAGCAATTGGTATTTATCGTCAACCATTATTTTTATATGAATCAATTATTTCTTTATTTGGGTGAGTTACTTTAACATTTATTGTTCCTAAATTTGGATTTTGAATTAGCAAAAAACCTTGAAAAGTTGCACCAGAAAAATTTCAACCATTATGAATTACTGAACCAATTATCAAAAGTGATTATTATCAACCATGAAAATTAGTTAGCAAAATTTATCGTTATTCTCGTTGAAAAAAAACTTGTTGAAATCAAGCTTATTATGATTTTGAACCAGAAAGAACAATGATTAAAGATGCTATTATTAAGCCTCTAAAATTGCATAAAATTACTCCAGATATGAAGTTTAATACTAAATTTCTTTTAAAAAATAAAAATTTTTATCAAAAAACAACTCATAAATTAAAGTTTACTCAAGATGCAACTTTATTAAACAATAGTTATAATCCGAACCATTATCGAGTAACTGCAACAGGAACTGCTGGATCATTGTATTTTGCTTTTTATGGTATGATTAGGTTAATAATGGAACCTTTCCGTGATACACGAGATATTATGATGATTGGTAATGTTTCAACTTCGATGGTGGTTTCAGCTTTATGAATTGTTTTAGGTATTACTTTAGTAATTTTTGCTCAAATTATTGCGAAAAAGAAATTTAGAAAAAAAGGATGATTATATGAACGCCAATACTAAACCAATTAAATATGATTATGATTTAATTATCGTTGGAGCCGGACCAGCTGGCATGACGGCAGCAATTTATGCCCAAAGAGCTAGTTTAAAAACAGTAATTATTGAAAAAGAATTAGTTGGTGGCAAAATGACTAAAACTTCGGAAGTTGAAAATTATCCTGGAATTGATTTTATTATGGGTCAAGAATTAGCTTTAAAAATGCAAGAGCAAGTTGAAAAGTTAAAAGTTGAATTTATTTATGATGAAGTTATAAAAATTACTGATGGTTTAAAACATCTAAGCAAAACAATTAAATTACTTAGTGGTAAAACAATTACAGCAAAAGCAGTTATTATTGCTACTGGATGTGTTGAAAAACGAATTGCTGTTCCTGGTGAAGATGAATATTATGGTAAGGGTGTTTCTTATTGTGGTGTTTGTGATGGTTTTTTATATAAAAATAAGATTATTACGGTTGTTGGTGGCGGTTATGCTGCTTGTGAAGAATCATTGTTTTTGACAAGAATGACAAATAATTTAAATTTAATTCATCGCAGTGAAAAATTTCGTGCTGATGATATAACTTTGAAAAAAGTAAAAAATAATTCTAATATTCAATTACATCTTAATTGAGAAGTTAAAGAAATTATTGGTGACAAAGACCTTGATAAAGTTGTTGCTGTAAAACTTTTTAATAGTAAAACTAAGGAAATTAAAGAAATGAAAACCGATGCTTTATTTCCTTATATTGGTAGTGTTCCAATTACTGGGTTTGTTAAAGACTTAGGAATTTGTGATAAAGACGGTTATATTCTCGTTGATGACATTTGTCAAACAAAAATTCCCGGTTTATTTGCAGCCGGTGATGTTATCAAAAAGAAATTAAGACAAATTGTTACAGCAACCAATGATGGTGCTATTGCTGCACAATATATTATTAATTATATTGATAATATTAACTAATGTCTGTAAAATAAAGAGGTGATAACAATGTCATCATTTACAATGATGATAAAAGATGAAATTTGTCAAAAATCTTTTCAAGATTGTTGCCAAAAATCATTACTATCGGCTTTTATTAGATTAAATTACTTAACTAATAACAACCAAGAACAACAAAAAATTAAATTATATAGTTTTCATGAACCAACAATCAATTTAATTTTTCAATTATTAAATCGTCAAGGTTTAGAAAATTATTCTCAAATACTCACAACAAAATATAAAAAAACTAAAAGATATCTAATTGAAGTAAACCACTTAAGTAATGATCTTTGACTAAAAAGCATTGATTTTGATATTTTAGATCGGAATGTTAAGAAACATTGTCTTAGAGCATATATTGCTGGAATTTTTTTAGGATCAGGAAGTATTAATTCGCCGACAACTTCAAATTATCATTTAGAGTTGCAGTTTAATAGTTATCACTTTGCCAAAATAATTCAAAAATTATTATTAGATAATTTTAATCTAGACTTTAAAGTTATTATTCGCAGAAAAAAATTTATTCTTTATTTGAAAAAATCTAATGATATTTCTGAATTTTTAAAATTATTAGACTGCCCACAAGCAGTGTTTAGTTTTGAAGATCAAAGAATTAAACGAGAATTATTAAATACAATTAACCGGTTTAATAACATTGATATTTCTAATCAGCAAAAAACGCTTATTGCAAGTTTACAACAAGTAAAAATGATTACTAAGATTAAAGAGTTAAATCAATTTAATCAATTATCTAATAAATGTCAAAGTTTAGCTGATTTGAGATTAGAAAATCAAGATGCTTCTTTAACTGAGTTAAGTATCTTTTATTATGAAAAAACTGGTGAAATTATTACTAAATCGGGAGTTAATCACTTAATGCGTGAATTAAGAAAAACATATCGTGAGTTGTTATCAATGTAAATTTCAATTTTGAAATTCAATATAGAGGTGGAAATATGATTAAGGTTACTGAGAATAAAGAAATTATTGAAATTGATGAAGCAGAAGCAAGAAAATTATTATTAGATACTTTTGGTAAACGAATGAAAACATTACGAAATGGTAAAGGGAAAAAGTTTTCACAAGAAAAATTAAGCGAATCAAGCGGTCTTCATCGTAATTATATTTCTGATGCTGAAAGAGGAACAAGAAATGTATCTTTAATTGCAATGTTTAAAATTATTCAAGGTTTAGATATGTCTTTTGCTGATTTTTTTTCTGAAGGATTTGATGAAGTTTTAAAAAATTTAGGTGAATAAATAAAAAATAGATTACTTTTTTATGATATAAAAAGAATGTCAAAGCGGAAAAAGCCAAGGCATTTTTTTATTAATTGTTAATTTCTCACTAAGAGAAAGTGTTAAAGTGTTATAATTAAATAGATTAGTGTAACTTTAAAGAGGTGATTCAAGTGGATAATGATAAAGATAAAAAAGATAATTATCTTTTAGATGAAATTATTTCACCTATTTTTGGTCATGAATATAAAGATCGTGTTATTGAAAATAAAAATTTAGTTCCTCATGTTACTCAAGATATCAAAGAAACTAATTATTTAGAAAAACAAATTGAAGAAGAATTAGAAGCAAAAAATAAAATCGCAAAAGTAAAAGCATATGAAGAAAGTTCTAAAACAAATACTGATGTTTTAAAACAATATCAAAAAGAAAAAGAAGCTAAAGAATTACAAGCTGCTCTACCTTCTAATTATTTAAATTTTCGTGATAGCTTAGAAAAAACAACTGATGATTTATCAATTATTTCTGATTTTACTGCTAATTATACAGAAACAATGAGTAATTCAGTTTTAGAAGTTGTTGATGACATTTTCTCTAATTAAAAAAATCTAAGAACTGGAGTAATGATGACAAATAATATTATTGATGAATTAAGTTGACGAAAACTAATTAAAGATATTAGTAATTCGGAGAAAGTTTTAACTGCGCAAAAATTACAAAAAGCAATTTATTGTGGTTTTGATCCAACTAATGATTCTTTACATTTAGGAAATTTAATTCAAATTTTGTTATTAAGAAGATTTGCTTTATTTGGTTTTCAATCACTTGCTGTTATTGGTGGTGCTACTGCGATGATTGGTGATCCAAGTGGTAAGAGTCAAGAACGAAACTTATTATCACAGGAACAATTAAAAAATAATATTAAAGGTATTAGTAAACAATTAAGTAGTTTAATTAATCAACAAGAGTTTAGTGATTTGAATCCTTTAGATTTAATTCGTGATTTTAAAATTTTAAATAATCATGATTATCAACATTTAGAAATGGTTTTTAAAAGTATTAATCCTAATGCCCAATATAAAGATTCTTTAATCACAATTTTAAAAGAATTGCCTTTACCATTGCAAGAATTAAATTTGTCAGAACAAGATTTAACTGAACTTTATCAAGGATTGAACTTAAATGTTAATTATTTAAAACAACAAGCAAAGTTAGCTGATTTAAATTTTCATCAATTATTAAAATACTTGAACACTTGAATTGCAGCTTGAAAAGAATTTTGCCAATTAGCTTGAGGACAAACTAAATCAACAAAAGTTAAGGATATTAAAATTTTAAATAATAGTGATTGACTATCAAACTTTAAACTTTTTGATTTTTTGCGTGATGTTGCTAAAGATTTTAATGTTAATCAAATGCTTAGCAAAGAAATGGTGGCAAAAAGATTAGAAACTGGAATTTCTTATACTGAATTTTCTTATATGGTTTTACAAGGATATGATTTTTACCATTTATATACAAAAGAAAATTGTTATTTACAATCAGGTGGTAGCGATCAGTGAGGTAATATTACTGCTGGTCTTGATTTAATTCATCGTAAAATTGGTGCTGAGTCGCAAGCTGCTGGTTTAACAATTAATTTGTTAACAAAATCAAATGGTGAGAAGTTTGGGAAAAGTGAAAAAGGAGCAATCTTTTTATCAGAAGCAAAAACTTCAACATACGAATTGTATCAATTCTTATTTAATCAAGAAGATAAAGATTTAGAAAAATTATTCGCTAGTTTAACTTTTTTTGATCAAAAACAAATTGCTTTTATTAGTCAATTACATCGCAAAAATCCAACCTTGAGAATTGGTCAAAAAGTTTTAGCAGCAACGCTAACAATTTTTGTTCATCAATTACCTGGTTATTTTAAGGCTTTAAAAATTACGAATGCGTTATTTAATAATGAAATTCATCAATTAACAACATCAGAAATCTTATCAATTTTTAAAGATGTTCCAACAATTAAACAAACTAGTGATGAAACTTTAATAGCAATTTTAGTTAATCATAAAATTTGTAATTCAAAACGACAAGTTCGTGAATTAATTCATGATCAAGCAATAGTTGTTAATGGTCAAAAAATTACTGATGAAAATCTTGTTATTAGTAAGAAAGCAGCGATTAATCAACAAATAACTTTAATTAAAAAAGGAAAAAGAAATTATTATTTAGTTTTTCATCAATAAAAAATAATAACAAAGTCATTATTAAATTATTTAATAATGACTTTTTTTGTTAAAAAAATATGTCAAATCTAAAAACCGTTGAGATAATTTTTTATGGTTAACCAATAGAAAATAAAGTTTTTTTATCAAAAGGAGTTTATTATGAATAATAATCAAAATCAACAAGCAGATTTAAGTCAGGCAATTATTACTGACATTGAATATGCTACTAAAACAGAATTGAATATTGAAGCGGGTATTCGTGCTGAAAATGATGGAGTGTTAACTAATCAAATTAACAATAAGCAAGATCAAACTGATAATACTTTAACTACTACAAGCAAAAATATTGTTGGTGCCATCAATGAAAATCTAATGGCAATCAATACAAAACAAGACACTCTAATAGACAGTGGCGATAATCAAAATATCAAAACAATTAATAGTCAATCAATTTTAGGCGTAGGTGATGTCATTATTAATGATGGGAGTACAGATTTAGATGACAATATTGAAATCTATGACAATGAAGATAACAACTTTATCCAATACAAAGCAACTGATTTAGACTGAACGGCTGCTAGTGATCAATCACTAACAAGTAAAAGATATGTTGATCAACAAGATACAAAAATCACAAACTCAATCAGTGCAAAAGCTAACACAACTTATGTTGACTCACAAGATACCCTAAAACAAAACATTATCGACAACACATTGAATACTACAAGCAAAACTATTGTTGGAGCTATTAATGAATTACTAACAGCCAAAATAAACAAAGATTATCTTAATAATCAACTATCAATAAAACAAGATACTTTAGTTAATAATGGCAACAATCAAAATATCAAGACAATTAATGGTCATGATATTTTAGGTCAAGGTGATTTAACAATTAAAACACCAGATGTAACTAAATATTATGTTGATAGTCAAAATGAAAATTTACAAAGACAAATTAATAAAGGTTATTATTGAAAGCCAATTAATATTACTGGTGCAAAAACAAGAAATGTTAATGTTATTGGAAATTTACAAGTTAATAAAATTTATAAAATTGCTTATACATGAAGTGGTGATGCTCATAGTAATATTACTTATAAAGAGTATCTTCATCTAAATAATAAAAATGTTGATCTTGAAAGATATCTTCATAGTTCACTTATTGGATTATTACCTAATGTTTTAGCATTAGAAAATAATGGAAATACTGGATTTCGAATTTACGAAGCAATTGGTGTTCAAAGTACTGATGGTTTTATTGTTGCTGTTTATATTTTAAGTAAGTTAGATTAAAAAAATTATTTCAATAATTTAGGACGAATAACTTTTTCATAGGTATTCGTCGAAAACAAAAAAATGATTCTAAATCAACAAATAAAAAAATAATGAAAACCAAGTAAAAACTGGGACAGAACAAAGAGAAGCAACAGAAACGGAGTAATATCTAATGCCAATCGGAACGAAATCAACAGCAATTTTACTTAAGCAATATCAACCAAAAATTACTCGACAACCAAAAACGACAGCTAAACATAATTTTTGAGCGATATTTTTTGAAACTTTGTTAATTACCGCTGTAACCGTTGTTGCTGGTACTTTAACTGAAGGGGTTGCTAGTGGTTTCGTTGCCTCACTTGGTGCTAGTCAATTAACAGTTGATCTAACTGCTTTTGCTGCAAGAACCCTGGTTGAGTTTGGTGTTAATCAAGCAATCGATGCTGTACAAAATGAAGTAACGCCGCAATCAACTTTATTAAATTTGGGTTTAACAGCAAGCTTTAATGCTGGGATTGTAACTCGCGGTTTTCGCACCGCAAAAATTCTCCGTTTAGCAAAAAATACTAAAGTCCTAGAAAAATTAGGCGTTGCTGAAACTCGTAATGTCAAAGAAATAATTGATCGCTTAAGTAATACACAATTATTAACAAAAGAAATTAATGGTAAAAAAGAGTTATTTAATTTTGGCAAATTAAATCGTGAACAAGTATTACAAGACATTGGTTTTGTTGCCCAAGAAGTTTTTAAGTATGATTTTAAAAATTTGACAGCAGCAGAAATTGAAGAAAATTTATTGTTGCAAACTAATTTAGCAAAACTAAGTCCAAAGTTGTTACCAAAGCAAAAAATTAAAGATCTTGATAATATTAATAATTTTTTAGCAAGATTTGGCACTGATTATGAAACAGTGATTAAAATGAATCAATTTGATTGACTTAATTTAATTAGTACTATTCAAAAAACTAATAGTGGTAAATCATTAATCTTGACACTACAACAAATTAGAAATAATACTGTGCGCTTTAACTTTAGTAATCGCTTTTTAAGCAATTCGTTAAACCGTATTAATCGTTTATTTAAATACTTTGATTTTAATTATTACATCGATAAAACTTTAAATTGAATTTGAGAAGAATCAGGTTTTTCGGCAGTATTAAAAGAAAAATTATTAATTTTAGACGAGCGAATTGCCGCAAGCGAAAGTAAAGCTTTAGCAAAAATTAAAAATCTTGTCAGCAAAGGCAAACAAGTTTTTACTCGAGCAGAAAAAGTTGCCGTGCGAAAATTTAATTTAATTCCTTTAGATTCACCAGTTTTTCTTGCTGTTAAAATTGACCCATTAAATTTTGATCAAGCAGCAATTACGATTTTTCACAAAGATGCTAGCTACGATCCGATTCCTATTGTTGATACGATTGAAAAAGCAGAAATTTTTATTAATCAGAATGATCCTTTTTCTTGATATTGAAATGAAAGTGGTTGGCGACTTAGTTATGGGATTGATAAGCATGAGATTCTTAATTTAGTTAACTTCCTACCAGTTGCACTTAAAAAAATTGTTCAAGAAGGACTAAGAATTAATTTTCAAATTAAGAAATTAAAACAGCAAATTGATCGTGTTGACAGCAATAAATTATTGACGATTAATGTCAAAAAATCACTAGTTAATAGACCAATTAATTTCTTTTTTCGCAAAACTGGAACTAAAGCTTTAAGTCCTTTAATTCGAGAAACAAGTATCAGACAATTAGAACGAATTACAACTAATAATTCACGATATGTTAAACATGCGTTGAAAAGAAAGGTAGCAAAAAAATGATAAAAACATTATGACCTGGTGTTACTCTTGATCAATACAATCAATGATTACCTTTAACTGGTAAAATTGCAACAACACCAGAAAAATACATTAAATACTGACCTACTGCTGATGAATGATTTAAAACTTTTGCTTTACGAGCACAAAATGATATTAATGCTTACTTACAAGATATCTTAAGAAAATTTGATTTTGAAACTTTTATTGATGCCCGAATTAAAGAAACTTTAGTTGATATGGTTTTCCTGATTGTTGAACATTGAGTTTATAATCGAACTCCAATTGAACTTAATACTGAAGGGGCAATGGTTTTTAATAATGGTCAAACGCAAATTAATAATTTTGCAACACCAACAATTAACATTTACGATTTGCATCCTTCAAGAATGAAAATTTGAGCAAATCTTACGGGATTAAAGCAAATTTTTGATACCTACGAAGAAGAAGGATTAGTTGATGCCAACTTAATCGATTTAGATCAATACTATAGCAAAACAGAAACGGATGCAGCAATTGCTGATGCAATTGGTGAAGTTGATTTATCGGTTTATGAAACAAAAGAAGATCATAAATCAGATATTGATAATTTAGATACAAGAATTAATAGTATTGGTATTACTCTTGTTGAAAATGTTAATGATATTAATGATTTAAAAGATAGTAAAGAAGATAAAATTTTAACAACGACTGAAATTAATTTACAAAAAGCATTTCGTTATTCTACTGATGTGTTAACAGAAGATCGCGAATTAACTCCTAAGAATTATGTTGATCAAAGAGATAATGTTTTACAAAATAATATTAATACAAAATTAACTGCTCCTAATGGTGTTCAAAAGTTAGATATGGCTTCATTTGATGCCACTAGTTCAATCTTTGTTCAAGCATTAACAAAAAGAGGTACTAGTGAATATATTACTTTTGATCAAGTTAAAGCAAAACAAGATGGTTTAGTTTCAGGACAAAATATTAAAACAGTTAATAATCAATCGTTATTAGGTAGTGGAAATATTACTATTAATACAACTACTAATAATTGAATTCAAGGGGAATATAAATATGTGCCTACTGCTGGCTTAGACACAAGTGGAAAACCTATTCCTAGTGTAACACTTCCAAGTGGTTGAAAAGTTGTAGGTAATTATGATGACAACACACCAACAATTTTAGCCAATATTCCAGCGGCAGGATTAATAAATGAAGGTATTGTCAATAATCTTGCTGGTGGAAATGATTATACTTTGGAATTAACCGCTGTTCAAACCACTAATTGTTTTTCTTTACTTAAAATTACTGATAATAATAATCAAAAAACAGGGCAATTAGGTTTTTTAAATACGATTTTAATTCAGTATGATCCGGACGGAACATTTGAAGTAGAAAGAAAAACACATTATTTAAAAATGAATAAGCTAGAAGCACTTAAAGCAAAAAGACCAGATACATATACAAATTATTTAGTGCCAAGAAAGGATTTAAAAAATTAATGGCAATTACTGAAGAAGATATTAAATTAACTAAAGTTATTGGTTACAGAATTACGCTGATTCTATTAATTGTAGCTAGTGTTACTTGTCTGATTACAGGAGCGTTTGTTTAAATCACCTAACGGGGAACCTTAATTGGCGTTGGCACTAGCTTATTGACAGGAGTTTTAAGTCTAATTACTTTATATTGCTTATAAAACTTTAGAAACTGCCAAAAAATGAAAAGATAAAAATAAAACGGCAGAAACAAATTAAAATAGGTAAAAAATTAAAAATACAATTTTAATTATGTTATTAAAAATTTGTAAGGTGATTTTAAACACAGTCACTTTAGGAATTCCACATTTAATTAATTCAATTAATAGAACTATTGTTGCCTTAGGAGGCGAAGCAAAAGTACCGATAAATATAAAAAATAAAATTGCTAATAAAGGAGAATAAAAATGGTTAATACTGACAAAGAAGATAATAAAAAAGCAAAAAAAACTGAAACTAAAAATCTTATTAATTCAATTTTAACAATCCTAGGAATTGATCGGTTCAATCATCAAGAAAGATTTCCTGAATGAGTAGCAGAACATAATGCTAATTTATTTAATGTTCCGGTTACTACTGCTTATTCATCGGTTAATAATTATTTAATTACTAGTAATTGGTATGAGAAAAATTGAATGGCATTAAAAATAAAAAGCAAAATCGGTATTACAGCTTATGTTATTTTTGCTAATAATAGTAAATTATTTTTTCAACGGGTAAATTTAAGTAACCGAATTTATGATGTCACAGGAAAATTAGTTGAAGCAACTGCTTTTTATGAGCCTTATACAAAAAATAGCACTGAAGTCTTACTTTATGAAACTTATAAATTAAACACTGATAATCAGGTTGAAATTTACCGTTATTTTAATGAAACAAAAAATAATCAAAAAATTGAACGAGTTGAGGATAAAAAATTTAAGGATTATATCTTAAATTCACAATTAGAAAATAAACAAGTTTTGAATATCAACTATTTGCCAATTGTGCCCTTTAAAAATAAACCTGACGAAACATCTGATTGTTATCTTGCTGAAGAAAAAATTCAAACTTTAGATATTTTATTTGAACAAATTATTTTAGATGTCGTTATTAACTCACCAAAATTTTTATTTTACAATCAGTATGGTAATCAACAAGCACAAGTTCAAGATACCATTAGAAAATTAGTTGAATGAAATTATTTTTTTACGCAAGAAGAAAAAGACATTCAAATTTTAGATGGAACCTTCAAAGGAAAAACTTTAACGGATGTCGTTGATTGAATGGTAAATGAAATTAGTAAGCGTATATTTTTATACATTCCAAGTCAAAAAAAATCAGCACAACAAACTAAAGATGAATCAGAATCTATTAACATTAGCACAATTACTGCCGTCGAACAAAAAATTTTACAATATAAAAACGATGTTTTTAACTTTTTAAAAACCTTAATTAACTTTGATCGTGATATCTTATCAAGTCAAACATTCAACATTACAGAAGAGATAACTTGAGAAAATCTGAAATTAGCAATGGATATCATTAATCCAGTTACTAATCAGTTAGAAGGTGAAACAAGTGCAATCAGACAAAACAGCATTTCCTAAAGACGAAACTAAAAATAAAAAACAAGTTGAAGCAAATCTTGCTCAAGATTTTAATGTTTTAAACGATGCTGCAGGTGATTTTAAAAATCAATCTAATGCTCAACACGATCCGGATTTAAAACAATTTTTTACTGAGTATCAAACAAAAACCGTTTACTTTTATCAAATTAATCGACTTTTTGCCAATCAAGAAAATAACATTAAATTTTCACCTAATATGATTAAAATTGCTTTTATCGATCCTGATAAAGCAATTGTTTCAACTGCATTTGAAACGAGTGATTATATTACGCAATTAACTTCTCGTAGTACAAATAATGTTAATGATAATCAAACAATTTTTGAACTAGCAGATGTCAAACAATTAATTATTCAAGAAAATTCCTTACCACATAACAATCAACCATTTGTTATTAGTTTAAATGGACCAATTACTGAAGCAAATTTAGATGATTTATACATCGTTAATAGTTATGTTGAACCATTAAAAAACCCAAGAGTCAGAAATACCAAAAGCTTATTAATTACTAAAGTTAAAGATTTTCGCAGTAACAATGGTTATCCAATTATTGTTAGAATTCAAAAGCAATTAACTTCTGACATTAAAATTACTGGGATTAAAATTAAATACCCACAACCAATGTTGTTTGGCAATATTAAACTAATTGGACAAATTAATGGTATTGAAGGTTACAGTAAATTATTATTAGACGATCAGTATTTTAACTTCCCACTATTATCAATGCCAATCGAAACTGATCCCAAAGTACGCTTACTACAGTGATGATTTAGCAACCAAATTCTTCCTTGAGAACTAGCTAAACAATTTATTACTGAAAAGTCAGTTCTGGACTTAATTAGTATTGAACCAGGAACGGAAACAAGAAAAGAAGTAATTCCTAACGCTCGAGTTACAACTTTATATTTTGGATACGGAATAGCTAAAGGTGTCTCAGGAGAAGGGCAAGGTTGAAATGATAAATGACCTTTGCCAACCGAAAAATTTCTTAAAGATAAAGAATTATGAGGAGTTTATACAGCAATTAATGGTGGAACAATAGCAACTACAAATCAATATCATGATATAGAAGTTGAAATTAAAAATTCTTCATTAATCGGTACTTTAGAACAATTATTATTAAATATGTTAAGTTATACATATAATTATTATCGAAATTTTGATGGGGCTACAGAACTACCAAGTATTAATCAAGGCACAGAAGATGAAAAATTTAATAATATAAGTTTATTAAAGCAAAAATTTAATAATCAAAAACCTGAAGAAGTAATTACCAATCTTTATAAACACTGAGAATTAGATAATCCAAGTTATAAAAATAGCAACCAAGTAAAAATTTTTAAGACAATTATTTTAATGCTGTCAAAAAATATTTTGTCAAAATTATCAATTAATACTGGATTAAATGACGATTATAAAATTTTACTTCCGTACTACTTTGAATTAGTTTCTAGTCCCCTTCATGTAAGTAATGATGATCCTTGAGATTTTAAAGACTGTAAAGTTATTTTGAAATCGGAATATTTTGACTTTGTTGAAGCAGATGGAAAAATTATTGTTACAAGTAAAAATAGTGATATATCACAAAATAAATTGTTTCATCTTGACGAAAACCAATTTAATTGATTGCCGATAACTAACGAATTAGAAGCTAATGCAATTCCTTCTCTATTACCACCTGATTGAAAACTTTCTGATGGTGAATTTGCAAAATACTTTACTAATTTATTAATCAAAAAAGAAAACATTGATAAACCTTTAGCATTATATGGAAAGTTACAATCAACTTTGTATTCAAATTTTGAACTATTTAATATGTTTAAAGATATTATCAGTAACGAATTCATTTTGAATAATGAAAAACCACTTGATGCAATTACAGGAATTGAAATCAGTGGCATTTTTGGTAATGGTAATTATGATTTATCGTTATTAACTAGTGATAAAAAAGAAATTCCAATTAACAATCTTAATTTATTTTCACAAAACGAAAAAATATCATTAATTAAAATTGAAATTTAATCATTAAAATACCCTTTTGGATAAGTTCCGTCTCATTTTATATCATTTTTGTTTCTTTTCTTGCCAAAATATAAGTAAAAAGAATTTTCTGATTTTTTTCAAATCGTACCTTTTCCTCAAATAGCTTTATAACCTTGATCCAAATAATAATTTAAACCGTCTGTTTTATTAACAGCAACACTACTAATAACTAATGAAATTGAACCTGTTACTGCTCCTGTTAAAGCTAAAGCGAAAATTAATTTATTTGTGGCTAATTTGAACGAAAAATATTTTTTTAATCTTTCAGAATAAGAAAAAGAAGAACCATAATTTTTAACAACCATTTTTGTTTCTTCATCAGATTTTATTTGTTTTTTATTTTCTTCTTCCATAATACATCTACTCCTTTTGTTCTTTCTTTCAAAAAAATAATACTATAAACCAGGTCTTTTATAAAGACCCAAAAATTAACGCATAAAACGGCATATACGCCGTTTTTTTGTTTCTGTGAAGTTTTCATATTGATTTTAATTTTTCTTGGTTAATTATGCTCCTAATAAAAGCGATTTTTTTGTTAGACCAATATTTTTATTAGCAATTAAGTTTCGGTAAGGATAAACAGCATAAAAAATTGAATCCAAAGCATCATGTAACATCTTCTTGTCAATTACTAAAGGATTACTTTCAGAATACATTAAATTTTTTAGCATATCTCATGTTACAGGTAAGTCTTCTTTATTGGCATAGAAATGGCCGCCAGCAAAAAGATTTTTCATAAATACAACACGATCAACTAAACCCGCTTCTTTATTAATTGATGACGGAAATTTAATAGCTTGCTTTGTCGTAATGAAATAATCAAATTGATCAACTAAACCTTTAGTAATAAAATTAATTGCAGTTTCAGCATTATGATCATAGTGATAAACAGTATTTTCAAAGTTGACAAAATTATCACTAATTGCAGAAAATTCTTCAATATAACGTGCAATTTTATCGATCTCATCAAAAAATTTACCAGGTGCTGCATCTAATTCACAAATCAGATAAACATCATAAAAAATACTATTCTTAATCTTCTTAAATCCAACTAGGTAAGCAATTGAATGGAAAAATGACCCAGTTGCCCAATCCAGGCCAATTGCATAAAAATCAAATTCATACTTGTCTTTGCGATTTTTAAAATCGTTAATATCTCACGGCAATCAGTGCTTAATTTCACTTCGGAACGGAAATTTAGTTATATCATCACCATTATATTCCAAGCCATAGAAAACAGTATCATATTCAGCAGGATCTGGACGAATAACTTTTTCATAGGTATTCGTCCAAATCTTTAAAGATATTATCAGTAACGAATTGATTTTGAATAATGAAAAACCACTTGATGCAATTACAGGGATTGAAATCAGTGGCATTTTTGGTAATGGTAACTACGATTTAATTTTATTCACAAACGATAAAAAAGAAATTGCAATTAATAATCTTACTTTATTTTCTCAAAACGAAA
>Ga0153969_1000055_pt1 | contig 17786 bp, 29 predicted proteins | sample TSGA053MetaG_FD_104702 | JGI IMG/M metagenome (GOLD analysis project Ga0153969, IMG submission 104702) | Attine ant fungus gardens microbial communities from Georgia, USA - TSGA053 MetaG | ecosystem: Host-associated > Fungi > Mycelium > Unclassified | place: USA: Georgia, George L Smith State...
TTCTGTGGTCTAGATATTTAGCGGGTTCTTTCGGTTTTGCCATTCTTGAGTAGGAGGCATGGTAGTAGCAGTATGGGCGTTGGCAGTGTGCAAGTGTGTAGGTTATCGCAGCGGGTTGCACAGAGCTGTGTGAAGAGGAGACGAAGGGATTCTGGGTCAGGATATAAAAATCGAATTTTGTATAAATCTTCCTCTGTCACACTGTGATCGTCACATCTATAAGCAACGGCCATGACTCTGCAGACTGCTCTACAGCGCCTATCGACCATGATGGTAAAATTATAGATACGAGTCCTCTTAACTCTCCCAATGGCATTTCTGGCGACATAGACAACATAAAAAATAGTGCAACGACGGATTCGACTGTTTGATTCTTGTTTCCTTCTGGATGGACAAACTCTCGTCTTTCATCTGCTTCGATACCTCTTCTTGTTTTCCGTCGCTTTCCATCACCTTCCTGTTGAGAGGTCGCCCAGCGAGCATGGCTCAGTGTGTATACACCCTGCCAGACTCACCTGTGAGGTGGTTTGGGAGTTGTACTGAAGGTAGAAGTAAAAGGGGAAACATGTTATTTTGTACATTCGAGCCATAGCCCAATATACAGTTTTACAGGGTATACTACTGATTAGAATGATGTGGGCAACTAACATATTACATAATAAAGTTGAATATATCTCTGTAATCCAACACTCTCCCTCGCTAAGTGCATAGTGATGCACACCAGCGCAATTGTTCCCACGTAAATTATGACCTTTTAATGAAAGACTAATCCCAGTTGGTCCCCGCAGCTTCAATGTAGGACCATACATTGTGACTGTTGGAGGTACAAACATGAACCCCAGTGTCCCTCAATGCAAAAACTGCTGGAAGTGGGGACACACAACATTCACATGCTGAGCACATGGGGCCAAATGCCAAAAATGCAATGGACCACACAAGATTGAACACCATAGAGATATGGCATGGTGTTGCAAGGCCAACTCCAAGTCGAACCCCCCAAGACTTGAGACTAAGAAAGGCATACAACTTCAAATGTGCCAACTGTAAGGGCGACCATCATGCTGACAGCACTGAGTGCCTGTTTTGGAGACATAGGTTCAACTGCCAGTGACACAACAAAAAAATCCAGAAGCTCCATGAAATCAGGGCTAACTCAATTTACTCAGTGGTGAATGGTAAGAAAATATGATGAATAAGCAATTTCTCCAAATTTTCTCTCAGAATGTAAGAAAAAATAAAATTCTCACAGACATCATTTTAGAAACGCAAAAAAATACATCCAATATAATATTCATCCAGGAGCTCTCTAGATACCTCATTTGTTATATCCCAAGCCATACCAACCCTGAGGGTGACCCCATCTATGGTACCCCAAGTCACCCAGAGTGGTCACTCTTCGAACACAAGAACTCAGACCAGGAAAATTATCCCAGAGTTATCACATATATTAACAAACAATTAGCCTGACTATAATTCACTCTCTACACTGACATTGTTGATTGCAGAGACATCAACATCCTGTTATTCCACAACAACCAGGACATGAATTTCATCCTAAATGCATACTCTAACAACAATCAAACAGCCATAAGAGTCCTTCGTGACAACATCAGGGACATTGGTAACACAGTATATCATAAACCACTTGGTTAGCAGTATAGAAAATATAAAAACATAATATAATGGATTATATAAGGGGATTGGATAAGCAGTTGATTACATAATAGATTAGATAAGTAGATCACATGACAGGTCACATGATATAGTCACATGCTAGTCACATGGCAGAGTAGCTAGTTTTGTATAAGTAGCTAGCTTAATTGATAGAGAACTCTGCTAAGTTCTTGTCTTCATCTTGCCATCTAGAGAGTAGGAGCTCTTCCCAACAGCCATTACAGCTTAGTGGGCATGGTCACTGACATGGTAGTCATGATAGGAGACTTTAACATTAGAGATAGTGACTGGGATCCTAACACTCATCATCATTCTATGCATACTAAAGATCTACTAACTATTGCAGACAGCTTGGGCCTAGAACTGTCACCACCTATAAATCCCAGACCAACAAGATTTACAGACAATAGACAAAATACTGACTTAGTTCTAGACTTGGTTTTCTTAGCACCAAATAATACAGGATTTGGAAAGCATATACTCCACCCTGAAATCTGTAAGCCCTCCAACCATATACCACTTCTCATCAAAGTGGGCATCAGAGAAGAGAACATTGATATTATCATACAATCTATAAGAAAGGACAGTGATGAGGAGAAGGATTTTATTGAAACTATCAAGTCAAACATCAGAATACTAGACATAACATCAATGGCGAGCCAAATGGACCTACAGGTGTGCACCAACCAACTCTCAGACATCTTTAATAAGGCTTGGATAAAACACTCAAAACTCAAATACATCACAAAATACTCCAAGGAGTAGTAGAACTAGGAGTGCACTAATAGCCTTTACAGATATCATGAACTAGGAGACCTCCAGAGTTGGAAGATATTCAAAACAACAATACAATAGTCCAAGAGAAAGTTCTTTGATAAAAAAATCCTTGAGATCACATCATTTAATAAGAGACTATAGGATTTCATGAACTGGGTTAAGAAGAAAACTCTTTCAGCTATTAAGTCCATTACATTCAAAGGCCAACCATGCAATAGTCTACCATCATTATGGAATGCACTTCACTCATCATATAACTCAGCAGAGAACCACACTATTAACACAAGATTTCTAAGTAAAGTGCCCCAATGCGAAGCTTTTGAATGGCCTTCCTTTTCAAGACAAAAATTTAAAGATACCATAGCTAAATGCTCATCCTTTTCTACCCCTGGCCCAGATCATGTCTCTTGGAGACACCTGAGACCCATAATCAATAATGACAAATGCCTGAAAAAAATTGTCTATATAGCCAATGCTTGTATCATACTAGAATACTGGCCCTCACAATTCAAAGAAGCCAAGTCAGTAGTTATACCCAAGCCTAACAAGGATTCATACAATACCCCCAAGGCATTCTATCCTATAGTACTACTCAACACAATGGGGAAACTCATTGAGAAAGTAATAAGCAACTGTCTCCAATCCCACATGGCCTGAAATGGTTTCCTTAATCCAAATCAATTAGGTGGTATAAGACAATGCTTAACTACCAGCATAGGTATCTACTTCACCCACCTTATCCAAATGGGGTAGTTAAAGTAATACCATACAAGTGTGGTCATCTTCAACATCACCTAATTCTTCCTATCCTCTAATCATACCTTCCTTTCTATATATCTAAGAAAAGTGGGCCTTAACACTAATATCGTTAACTTCTTCAACAGCTACCATTCCAACAGATTGACTTCATATACATGGAACAGATTCCAATCACCAATCTTCACCACAAGTGTTGGTGTAGGACAAGGTTCAGTCCTTTTACCTATTCTCTCCACCATTTACATGTCTCCAATCAAAAAAAATTAAAAATCTAAAAAAAAATACCATCTAATATTCTATCTTTTGTTGATGATGGTCTTCTTATTTCTTAGGAGAAGAGCTATGATTTATCTTCATCTTTCCTTTTATGTAGTTATAACATCATATCAAAGGTTCTTATGGACACCAGTCTTGTTATGGAACACAACAAATCTGAAGTCTTCCACTTTACAAGATCACAACAACCTACAGACCCCTCCCTTGACCTCACCTCAGTCAGAGGTCCTATTCTCACTCCCAAACCCATCTGGCAATACTTAGGATTCTTCTTTGATTGTAAATTAATATTCCAGTATTATGTCCACCATCATGCCAACAAATGTATATCAACACTCAATGCTATGAAACTTCTGGGGAACTCATCTTGTGGCATACTTCCTATCCAAAAATACCTTCTATATAGGACATGCGTCCTACTTATTGCACTTTACAGCTTTCAATTATGGTTTTTCAAGAGTACCCCAAAAGCAAAGAATCTAGCAGAATTGAGAAAAATGCAATGCAAAGCTGCTCTGTGGATTATAGAGGCATTCTGAACATCACCCACAGAGAGAGTCAAGGCTATTGCTGGACTTATACTAATCAACCTTCATCTCAGAAAACTTAACAGTCGCCATCACTTATGATATGCATTGATTTCTCCATCTCATGCTATAAATTCACTTCTAAGCTCACAGCATACAAAAAATTATCCACCTTATAGGTTCGCAACATTGAAGCTCACAGAAAAACAATATGAAAAGCTCAAGAGCCCAATCAAAGATGTTAACAAACATCTTTTGGAAATAACAGAAGCTTTCAACTCAATTCATTCTATCTTTTCTTCTGGTTCAAGAGTAGTTAATCGTTTTTCTAGTAGAATTACCTTTCATTCTTCTCCCTCTTTAAGTGATGAAGATCTTTACAGTCACATACAAAGACTTAACTAAGCCTTTTGCCAGATGCAATCTTCACTCCACAATATAGCTATAATTGTTAATGGCGAAGTCAAGAAATCAAACATGGTCACAGCTGTCACTCATATCTGGAAAAACAATACCATTATCAGCTGCCCACAAATTCAAACAATAAATATCACCCCTATCAAAGCCAAACTAATGGCTATCCATTTAGGTTTTATCTCTGTAATGGATAACAATGATACCTACAACATCATCATTATCACTGATTCCATCAAAGCTGCAAAAAACATCATAGAATCAAAGGTCAACCCATTCCAGAGCCTCATCATACCACTAGCCACCAAGATCAAGACATTCTTCTGCAAAGATAGAAAAAATAAAATTTAATTTTGGTTCTGCCCAAACAAAGCAGAATGACCAAAGCACAAACTTGTTAACAGCCAAGTCAAAGCAGCTGCAGACAACCCAGTCCTCCTAAGCAAGAACTCCTTTTTGTTCAGTAAAAAAAAGAAGTGCAACAATATACTCAGAGAATGGCAGGAATCATTCCCAACAAGCAAAAAGAGAGACCAGCTGTTCTTTGTAAGAACTTAGTTGTCCTGACTTAGAACTACTTCTTATCTGAGTTGACAAGGAGAACTCAATAGGGTTCCTATTTATTCGAGTACACTACTTATACATATTCTACTTGGTCTGTGCACCTATCTCCTGCGATCACATGACCTTCTAGAATATTCCATCACATGACATATCACATGTCACTCTTGTCACCTCTCTCATCACACTTGCTACAACTATCACTATATCACACTATGTCACAACCTACTTAGATAAGAATAGAAAATAGAAAATAACTTAGGTGTTTTTGCCAAGTTATGATACCACCTCCCTCTCAAGATTCCTTGTCCCAAGGATTTATAACTTGTTGTATGGGTCCCATAGATTCCCCATCTCATCATTGTCTTCTTCTGTCCATTCTCTAACTCCTGAATTTTCTTGCTCTATTTCTTCTTCTTCCTCCCTAATCATCTCCATAGTTCTTCTTCTTCCTCCCTAATCATTTCCATAGTTCTTTTTCCCCTAACTTATTCTCCCTTCTATCTTCTCCAATTTCTCTCAAGTCTCCCCCAATATTCTTCATCATATCTCTTATCCAACCACCTAAATAACTTCCTTGCCATAAATCTCCCAGGTAGCTCTCCCCTTACAAATATCCCTTTATTCTCTTCTCTTTCTTGCCTCCTTACATCTTCCATATCCCTATGATATTCTCTTTCAAATTCCTCAACTGCTTCTTTTGCATTTCCTAAGTTTTCCTTCCCTTTCCAAGTATCTGACTCTGCTGTGAATCCTTTCTACCATACTAAGTACTTGTCCTTCCCTCTGATCTGCCACTTATTCAATATCTTCTCCACTTCCCACTCTTCTTCTCCTTTGATAACTACTGGAGCAGGTTACTTCTTTCTCTGTCCTTCTGCTTGTCCTACATATCTCTATATTCTACTAACATTAACTACCAGGTGAATTCTTACTGTACTAGGTAGTTCTAACTCTACTATATTCAATAATACGATTTTCTTTACTCTGTAAGGCCCTACAAATCTTTCTGTCAGCTTCTCTGTTCACCTCCCAACCATCTGGTACTTTAAGTCTTTAGTACTTAGCATTACTAAGTTCCCTACTCTATATTCATCCACCTCCACTCTCTTTCTATCTGCATATTTCTTCATTTCTTTCTGGACCTTTCCCAATGCCGCTTTTGCCTTCTCCTAAATTCTTCCTATCTTTTCTACAAACTTATGTGCCCCTTCATATTTCCCTTTCTTTCTCATTTCGAACCCCATCCTAGGATCTTGCCCATAATTTGCCTTGAAGGGCAATGTCTTAGTACTAGAGTGCACCTTGTTGTTATAGGTGAACTCTGCCATTCCCAACCAATCTGGCCATTACTCCTATCTATGGTCTATAAACATTTGCAAGTACTGCTCTAGCTCTTGGTTCACCCTCTTTGTTTGTCTATCCCATTAACATTTTGCTCTTGGTCCCCAACATCTTGTTCAACTCCCTCATTATGCCTGCTGCAAATTGTGGTTCCCTGTCAGATATGATACTTTTAGGTAGACCATGCAACTTCCACATGTTATCTCTAAACAACCTTACTAGTCCTTCTACCATCATTCTTTCTGTAGTTGGTATAAAGTGTACCATCTTAGCTAATCAGTCCACTACTACTAGAATAGAATCATATCTCTGCACTAACAGTAACTTGGTTATGAAGTCTGCTGAAATGTGTGTCCAAGGTCTCTCTGGAATAGAATTGGGCATTAACTTGCCAGCTGGTTGCTCTGTGTGGTTTTTATTCCACTGACAGACATCACACCCTTCCATATATCACTTCCTTTCTTTGGTTATTCCTGGCCACCAAAAGTTTCTAGTGACCAGTTCCACTGTCTTCCACTGCCTCCCATGCTCTCTTGCAGGCATATTATGATGTAGCCTAATTATTTCTGCTCTCAGCTTTTCATTCTTTGGCACATATACCTTTCTCTCTTTATACATTATTCCTTTTTCTTCTCTTTACTCCTCATCTCTCAATACTTTTACACCTGCTTGTTTCATCTTTTCTACTGCTTTTATTACTTCATCATCTCTGACTTTTGACACTCTTACTTTCTCTAACAGGTCTACTCCTTTTATCATCACTTCTACTGTTTCTGTTCTTCTAACTTTCAGCTACTCTGGTTTTACTAGCACCTCATTTTCGTTATCTCTCTTTACTTCTACTTCCCAGTCTGGCCTCCTACTTAGACTATTTGCCTTTCCCATTTTACTTTCTGGAATATGTTTCAACATGAAGTCAAATCTTAACAGGTATAGTGCTTATCCAGCTTGTCTGTGATTTAGCTTCTGTACTTTCATAAAGTATTCAAGATTCTTGTGATCTGTCCAGATCTCAAACTTTGTTGTTGTCCCTTCCAGGAAGTGCCTCCATGCTTCTAGGCCTCTGACTACTGCTAGCATTTCCTTATTATATATCTCATAGTTCCTTTTGGTATCACTTAGAGACTTGAAAATAAAAGCAACCAGTCTCTACAATTCGCCTAGGTATTTCATTGACAATATCCCTCCAGTAGCATAATTTGATGTATCTACTTCCATTCTGAACTCCTTATCTAAGTCAGGGGCTGCTAGTACTGGCCTACTTGTGAAAATCCTTTTGAGCTCATCAAAGGCTTACTCCTGCTCTTTTCTTCACCACCACTTTACATTTTTCCTTGTTAGTACATTCATTGGTCTAGCCACTCTTGCAAAGTCCTTAATAAACCTCCTATAGTAGTTTGTGAGGCTCAGAAATTTCCTAACACCTTTGATATTCTTTGGCATTGGCCAACTTAGTACTTCATCTACCTTTTCTTTCTCCATCTCTATACCATTAGGCCCTATCACTACTTCTAGAAACTCAACTCTTTTCATTTTCCACACACATTTTTCCAGCTTGACATACAAGTTGTTCTCTTCCAATATCCTCAATACTTCTTCTACTATCTTGTCATATCCCTTCTTTGTCTCTGTTCCTACTAATATATCATCTACAAATGCTGCCACTTTGCCTTTATTTATCAAGTCCCTTAAGATTTCATTTATCATTGCCTGGAATGTGATAGGCAAATTTGTCATCCCAAAGAACATTACTATAGGCTCAAATGACCTTACATGCATTGTAAACACCTCCTTTCATTCATCTTCTTCCTTTATCCTCACATTGTTGAATCTCCATTGTAGATCCATTTTAGTGAATACCTTCTTGCTCCCCAATATATCTATTAGATCTGTAATTAAGGGCAATGGGTAGTTGTTCTTCACTGTTTGATTGTTTAGACTACGGTAGTCCATTACCATCCTTTTGCTCCTATCCTTCTTGCCCACAAAGAATACTGGTGATGTCTAAGGGGACTTCGATAGTCTAATATACCCCTTTCTCAGCTGGTCATTTATAAAGTTCTAAACCTCTTCCCTTTCATTCTTTAACAATGGGTAGATTCTTCCTTTCTTTAGCTTAAATGTCTCTTTGAGATCTATAGCATGATTCCAAATCTTTCTTATCAGCATCCTCTCCAACTCCACCTTCCCAAACACCTTTCTCTACTTTAAGAATTTCTGAGAAACCATTTTCTCTATCTTTTTGTGGTCTGCCTTGACTTCCTCCTCTCTTCCCTAATCTTTCTTATTATCTACTGCCTATCTAACTATCTTCTCTTTCTCTAGTGTCACCACTTGTCTTTCTTTCTTTATTTTTTTCTTTTCCTTTACATTGCTATTTCTCCCACACAATAGTGGACATCTCATTATCTTTACTTCCCTGGTCTCCCAATTAATTTCCAGGTTATGGGCCCATAGCCAAGGCATGCCCAATATTATACTTGTCTTTCCTAAATTGCATATGTCCATTTTCATTCTCTCCATATGATTTTTGTAATACAAATTTACTTCTACTTCATGTATGATTGATCCTCCACTATTTGATGTCCCATTCATATTTCTTACTAACAGTGACCTCTCTAACTTTAGCAGCCTAAAGCCATATCCCACTGTGAACTTTCTATTCATAAACATTCCCATAGCACCACTGTCTAACAATACTTTGACCAATATTCCTTCATGAGTATCACTCTTCTCTATTCCTATATTTAACTACACCTCTTTCAGCAGTTTGAACATCCTCCTCATATCTCTTTTATCCCCCTCTCTTGCTACACCTTTCAGAGTCTCACTCTATGCACTGCTACTCCCCAGTTTTTCCACAGCACCTTTCTTCCTGTTCTGCATTCTGGACACAATATCTGTCTCTTCTCTTCCTCACATATCTTTTTGTCTACCACCATATCTTTTCTCCTATACCTTGTACATTTCACCTTTGTTCCTCTATCTATTTTCCCTTCTGCATTTTTCCACTCCCATCCTCTCTTGCAATTGCCATACCATATATTGCTCAACTGGGCCTTAGGGAGGAATCTCTGTTCCCAGTTCACTCACATTCTCTATACTCCACATATATCACTACCTCCCACTTAGTGCTCCATCCCCTCTCCTCTGGTACTATGCTTTTCGGGGGCATACCCTGCATACCACTATACTCCTGTGCCTTTTCTTATAAGGGATGTGCCGGCCTCCTCTCTTGCTGTGCCTTTTGTAGTCTTGTCACATGCACTGCTTTCTCCTCTCTCCTTCTTTTCTCTACTTCAATCCTTGGGCACTCCCACCTGAAGTGCCCTACCTTTCAATATCTAAAACATCTCATCCCTTCTTCTATCTCCTGCCACCTTACTTTAACCTCTTCTCTCACTCCACACTGCATCACTCTACTTGTTAACACCTCAAACTGATTTTTGGGAACTGTCTTCCCCTTCTCTTCTCTTTCTTGGTTTCTGCAGTTATGGGCCAGGTACCCAAACTTTCTACATCCCCAACACTTTCTCCTATCTCTGTCCTTAACTTGGCAAGGGCTCTTTTCTGGTTGAGCATGCTGTTCATAAGTTGATTATATTATTGAAGAGACATTGTGCTATGTCTCTTGAAAATGGTCGAATAAAAGTTTGATCTTGCTAAGTACAACTATGTCTGCTGGGGTGCAAGATCTTTACCCAGCCAGACATCTACTTCTCTACTAACTACTGCCCTAATACTATGGTTAGATGATCACTCCTAAGAAGGAGATCCCTACTCTAACAGTGCCTTTTTAAGGGATGGACACTATTCTCCTGTGTGTACAGACCACAATGGGTCTTCAATCAGCACAAAGTTTTAAGGGTTTTGAAATTTACAAGTAGTCTACTGAACAACACTACTCAAAGTAGAGGTCAGGTCTTGAGAACAGTACCTGAGCTTGGTACTGACTCACTACTGTCTGTTCCTAACTAACAGACAAGTCCCCTTATACCTGGGGCCCAGTGATGGTTTGTGGCTACTAGTCGCAATAACCAGTGGTCAAGGACAAAAGAGAATAAGAGATGGAGGGGCTCTGTGATGAGCAGCATCTGGAATGAGATATTGAGTTCTAGTATAAGAACCCAGTCATGCTGACTTAGAACTACTCCTTATCCAAGTTGACAAGAAGAACTTGATAGAGTTCCCATTTATTCAAGTATACTACTTATACATATTCTACTTGGTCTGTGTACCTATCTCCCACAATCACATGGCCTTTCTAGAACCTTCTATTACATATCACTCATTGTCACATCCCATCATCATATCTGTCATGCTGTCACACTATGTCACAACCTAATTAGGTAAGAAAATAAAAGAAAAGAAAAATAGAAATAAATGATTTAGGCATTTTAGCCAAGTCATGACATATGCCCTGCACACTGCTGTACTCTTGCACCTTTTCCCATAAGGGACACACTGGTCTTCTCTCTTGCTGTGCTTTTTGTGGTCTTGCCATATGCACTGCTTCTTCCTCTCTCTTTCTTTGTCTCTCTACTTCAATATTTGGATACTCCTACTTGAAGTGCCCTACTTTCCAACACCTGAAACACCTCACTTTTTTTACTTTCTACTGCCTTACTTTAACCTCTTCTCTTATTTCACATCTCATCACCCTGCTTGCCAGCACTTCAAACTTGTTTTGGGAAATTGACTCCCCCTCCTCTTCCTTCCCCTTGTTCCTGCAGTTATAGGCCAGGTGCCCAAACTTTTTATATCCCTAGCACTTCCTCTCTTCTCTTTCTTCTAATTCTGCTCTTAGTTTGGCAAGGGCCTTTCTCTGATTGAGCATGCCACTCATGAGTTGGTTATATTGCTGGAGAGACATTGTGCTATATCTTTAGATCATATTTGACTTAAGTAATTTACTGCTACACTTGTTGGAGTGCTTAAGTCTTTACCCAACCAAGTATCCCACTGCCCTAGTTAAAGAAGTATATGATTACCCCTAAGAAGAGGATCTCTACTCTAGCAGTGTCTTCTTAAGGGATAGGCATTATTTTCCTGTGTGTACAGGCCACAATGGACCTTTAGCACAAAGTTTATAAGGATTTGAAGACTACATAGTTCTATCTACCAACACCTGGTTATAAGGTCAGGTTTTAGTAATAGCACCCAAGCTTGGTGCTACATACACCTTTACCATCAGTTCCTAACTAACTGACAAGTTCCCCCAAGCCTAGGGCCCAGCTATACCTAACTAACTGACAAGTTCCCCCAAGCCTAGGGCCCAGCTATATCATAGTAGTTCTGGGCTATGCTATCCAGATACCAAGGAAGATAAAAAAGTAAGTTTGGCAGAGCTCTGTGATGAGCAGCACTGGAAGGTGAAATTGAGTTCTGGTGTAGTGGTTTAGTTAAGATGACTTAATCACTCTCCAAGTCCAAGTTGACAAGGAGAACTCAATAGAGTTCTCATTTATTCAAGTACACTACTTATACAAATTCTACCTGGTCTGTATGTCTATTTCCTACAATCACATGACCTTCTAGAATGTTCTGTCATATGACATATCATGTGTTACTCTCACCATATCTTCTGTTACCTCTGTTGCCTGTCACACTATGTCACAACCTACTTAGATAAGAATAGAAAATAGAAAATGACTTAGGTGCTTTTGCCAAATCATAACAGATATCCCAATAACCACCCAGACAATGGCATGTATAAATTGCTTCTACACTTGACTGAGACTCAAAACAGTGGCCTATCATTCCAACCCATTAGCCATCCATCTGTCATACATTGTGGTATAAGTATGCCAGTGCTCAGCTATGAGATCTGCTATGTTCCACATTCTCAAGTCAAGATCAGGGGAATAATATGACAACTTGGTTCTATCTTGTATAAACATCATGTATATTGCTTGACCCAAAATTTGAGTATACAGATGGCCAGTGTAGATGTTAAAGGGCTGCATTCTGTCTGTGGATTGGTACCAAAGGGCAATAAGTCTATCATAGGGATAATTCTCAGCCAGAACAATAAGAGAGCAACTTACCCAGGACATTGGAAACTTACCAGAAAGTTGGCCTTATGGTGCATTGTAGACTCAGACATAGAGTCTGGGAATATGCACTTGATCATCTGCTTTGACAGGGTAAAACTAGGCAGTTTTGTGATTCCATGAATAACATACAACAGAGCAAGAAAAAGACATGAGAATAATAGTTGAATTGTTGGTATGAATATTCCTTGTCTAAAGAAAATAGTATATACCAGGTTGTTGCATGTTTGGAAAGTAGCCTTCTCAATCTAGGACATTGTAGTAATTGAGCCTAGATGACTTAATCACCCTCCTAGTCCAAGTTAACAAGGAGAACTCATTAGAGCTCCCATTCATACTATACACTACTTATACATTTTCCACTATTTACTTATATTTATAAAGTCCTACCCATCCTACTCCCATGCATCCAATCTTTGGAAACTAAAAAGAAAAGGAAAAGAAAAGAAAAATAAATATTGACTTAGCTGTTTTGCCAAGTCATGACACTATCTCCCTCTCAAGGTTCCTTGTCCTAAGGATTTTCTTCACAGTTCATTGTATGGGTCTCATAGGTTATCCATCTTGCTGTCTTCTTCAGTCCATTCCCTAATCTCTGATCTTTCTTGCTCAATTTCCTTTTCTTTTTCTCTGATTATCTCCATGGTTGTTATGAGTTACCTTGACTATGACAAAGTACTATTTATAGAATGGACATGAACTGGAATTGAACCACTGACCTGAGGGTAGTTATAGGATAAATATAGGCAAATAGTACAGTCTGTATATATAGTATAGAACAATTAATTGAGAACTCTATTGAGTTTTCTTCTAACCCTGAAGAACTTGCTCCTAGGTCAACTTGACTTAGGATTAAGAGTCAGTCACTAATAGAAGAACTCAATACCACTATCTGGACATTGCTTACCTTAAGCCCTATCCAAACTTATTCTTATATTGTTCTCAACTGATAACCATTATGATCACTAGTCTATTTCCTCATAGTCAGGTGTAACAACTAACTAAGCAAGATGCTCAGTTAGAGGCACTCAGTATTGAAGAGAATGAAGAGAACTTGATAGAGTTCCTATTGGATTTAGCTACCTACTTATACACATTCTATATTTGCTACTATATATGCTTAGTAACTATCCCATGATCCTTCTAGAAGGTTCTGCTATGTAATGTGTTATATAACTCCCTATCTAATCTTACTTCCTCAGATCTCCATTTTATATTTAGTTTTCTATAAATAGAATTTTGCCCCTTTAGTCTGTTCTAATATAATACAAGTCCATAATGTCTGAGATTTTATTTTGCTCATACTGAGTTATGACATTACTCTCTCTTTTAAGGTTCTTCCTCCAGAAGAACTTGGGTTTCTTCTAGTGTCTCCAATTCCTTTCTAGCTTTTTCAAATATTCTTCCTTGAACTTTTTGTTGTCCCATCCATATAGCAGCCCTACTGTATATCTCTCTGGTAATTCTCCTCTTTTGTTTTCTTTTGTTCTTCTTGCACTTTCCTCATATATATTCTTGTACTCTATCAATTCTTTTGCATTTTTCAGATTTTCCTCTTTCTCCCAAGTATCTTCTTCTGCCATATATCCCTTCTATCTAACCAAATATTCCTATTTTCCTCATTTCCTTCTTTTGTTTAACAATCTCTCTACCTCATATTCTTTTTCCCCTTCTATTATCACCAGTGCTGGTGGTACTTTCTTTTGACCCTTCACTAGTTCTTTATATCTCTGGATTCTACTAACATTTACTACTGGGTGGATTCTCATTGATCCGAGCAATTCCAACTCTACTATGTTTAATAATATAACTCTCTTAGCTTTGTATAGCCCCACAAATCTTTCTACCAATTTTTTTGTTCACATCCCCTCTATTTGCCACTTTAAGTCTTTGGTACTTAGTAGCACTTGATCTCCCACTTTGTATTTCTCCCTCTCACTTCTCTTTCTATCTGTGTATCTCTTCATCTCTCTTTGTGCCTTTTTTAGTACTACCTGTACCTCTTTCTGTATTTCTTTTATCCTTTTTGTAAATTTCCCTGCTCCTTCATACCTTTTCTTCCTCCTCATTTCAAATCCCATTCTTGGATCTCTTCTACTGTTTGCTCTAAACAGTGACACTTGAGTTGAGGTGTTCACTTTGTTGTTATTAGCAAACTCCACAGTTCCCAACCATTTTGGCCATTGCTCTTGTCAATGGTCTATGAACATTCATAGGTGCTCCAACTCCTGATTTGTTTGTTCTATTTGCCCATCTATTTGTAGGTGGAATGCTATGAATAACTTTGTTTCAATCTCCAGCATTCCATTGAGTTCTTCTATTAGTCCTGCTGTGAACTGTGCTCCTCTATCCAAAATGATACTTTCAGGCAATCCATGTAACTTCTATATATAATCCCTAAACAGTTTTGCCAACCCCTCAGCTAATGTCTTCTCCATTGTTAGAATAAAGTGTGCTATTTTGGTTAACTGGTTGCACACTACTAGTATAGCATCATATTCTTGGACTAGTGGCAGCTTTGCTATGAAGTCTACTATGATATGTGCCCATGGTTTTGCAGGTGCTTCATTTGGCATTAGCTTTCCCACTGGTGCCTCTGTTTGATTCTTATTCCTTTGGCAAAGATTACACCCTTCTATATACTTCTTTATCTCTTTTATCACCCTTGGCCACCAGAAGTTTCTGGTGACTAACTCTACTGTCTTCTACTACCCTTCATGTCCTCCTACTGGCATATTGTGATGCAACCAGATTACTTCTGTTCTCAATCCCTCTTCCTCTGGTACATACACCTTCCTCTTTTTCAATATTAATCTATCTTCCTCTCTCCACTTCTTATCTCTTAGTATCTTTACTCCTATCTTCTCTATCTCCTCTACTGCTTTTACAACTTCATTATCTTTTATCTTCAACTTTTGTATCCTTTCTAGTATATCTACTCCCTCAATAAGTACCTTCTCTACCTGCACTTTTCTCAGCTACTCTGGTTTTACTAACATTCTATCTTTGTTATCCTTTTCTACTTCTTTGTACCAGTCTGGTCTTCTACTTAATTCATCTGCTTTTGCCATTCTACTTCCTAGGACTGTTATGAGATACCTCAGGAGGAAGGAGTTTCTCATGCATTCAGAAAGTTAATGGGAAACATTAAACAATACAATGGACTATAAATAGCATGGGAAGAAGTTACATAAGAACTGTACAGTAGATTAGTAAGCAGTCATGTGGGCGTGGGAATCCAGTGCACAGACCAGGGGACATTTGTATAAATAGATAAACAATTTCATGAGGAACTCTATCGAGTTCTTCCCTTTCAACTCTTACCAGTTGGGGTTAGAACTTCTCTCCTAAGTCAGCACCCTTACAAGGATATACTTTAGAGTAAAGTCAAATCTAGATAGGAATAATGCCCATCTTGCTTATTATCAATTCAACTTCTGGTTCATCATAAAGTACTCTAGGTTCTTGTGATCCATCCAGATTTCAAACTTTATCCTGGCTCCTTCTAGGAAATGCCTTCAGGCCTCTAAGTAATAAATTGCTACCAGTATCTCTTTGTTGTGGATTTCATAATTCCTTTCTATCTTGTTTAATGACTTAGAGATGAAAGCTACCAGCCTCCATTTTTTATCCTTGTTATGACTTGGCAAAAATGGCTAAGTTATTATTTATATTCTTTTTCTTTTCTTTTCTTTTCTTTTAGTTTCTAAAAGATCAGACATACAGGATTTTTTTTTTTGTTCAAAAATTTATAATGCAGTGCTCGATCACAGTCTGTAGTAAACTATCTATAACAAGTAGCCTACAAGTGCCCCAGGGCCATGGCTGCCCCTCACTAGCAGGAAACACTATCAGTATCAAGAGAGAAATCTAACCTAACAGAAAAGAGAGAACTAAGTACAGGTTGCTCGAGACCAACCTTTGAATAACGTGTCCAAGTTCAAAGACCTATCATGCCTAGAATACAGAGTCAAAAGAGATGAGACTAAGAAGCTATCTACAGAACAGAAAAGAAACCAAGAGAGCACTTATGGAGGCTCAGAGAGTGGGCAATCCTAAGGAGTAAAGGCAAAGGTACTTGGGTGCTCCTTCAGGAATTTGACAAAGTCCTTAAGAGATGACGATGGGTTAGTTAAGGGAGCATGAGAGAACTGATAGCAGCCAGCTAAGATGTGTCAACATGTTTCCACCTGGCAATGGCCATATAGATACTGAGTGCACTCTGCAGGAAAAAGGCACTGTCTAAACTCCCCAATAGGAGCATGGTTGAGAATGGCTCGAGTCACCCTGGCATACAATGTGACTGACTCACCAATAAAAGAAAGCCAGCTACCACCTTTGGTATGAGAGGGCTAGAGGGGCTTGCAATTACCACCTTTGAGAGAAAGGAAGTAGCAGCCTTGGAATGAGGGATGACTAAAGGAAGTTCTCCAGGTGTCTAGACAAGAGGTGGTACTCTTGGAGTGAAGAGCATCAAGGGAAGTAGCTGGGTGATGTTCAACAGCAATATGAGTGTTGGTCACATTGTCATGGACCAGGTGATAAAGAGACCACTGAGCATTGCTAGGGCAGTCCCAGAAGTCAATGGAGTAGTCAGGCTGACCAGTAAAGAAACCTCTAAGGGCATGAACTACAGCCAAGGAGTGGGCTTAACCAGAGTGGACCAAAGGATCAACTGCTCTTCTAGCTGCACTTAGCAAGTCAATGATGAGTATGATGTGCTTGATGTCAAAGGAAACAGCCTTAGCAACACCAAGTCTAATTGCAAACAACTCTGCATCCAGAGCTATTGTTCTACCTACAGGTGCCTTAGATGACAACACCTGCTCTCCTAGTCTCCAGAAATGCATAGCAGAGACAGCTTGCATGTTCCTAGGAGGAATAACACTTGCATTAGTGACAACAACAAGAGTTGAGAAATCAGAGGATGCTCTATGACAAAGATGATCAAGGGCCTCCAAGTAGGCCTTGCAAAAACTCTCCTGCGAGCAGTCACAAGGATGAAAGGAAACATGATCAGGGAAGTTGTCCAACAACCTATAGCCTGGGCATGCTTCAGAATCAAGTAAAGTAAAGTGTTCTGTAAGGTTAAGTAGAGACACTTCAGTATCAAGAAGAGAACTCTTTAGACAAGCACTCTGGGTATCAGTAAGAAGAACTAAGGACTATGAGTAAGGGTGAGTACCCTTTGAGTTGCAAGCACTAAGAAGAGACATCAGTGTATACTGAAAGGGAAGTATAGTAGCCCTGAGACAAGACCACTTAACCAGTTTCTTGAGAAATGACAATGAAAAATAAATACTTATTACTGTTGATCCAAGAGTTAATTGATAAAATACAGAATGCTAAATACTTTACCAAGCTTGATGTTTAATGGAAATACAACAATGTTCAAATAAAA
>Ga0153969_1000056_pt1 | contig 17743 bp, 15 predicted proteins | sample TSGA053MetaG_FD_104702 | JGI IMG/M metagenome (GOLD analysis project Ga0153969, IMG submission 104702) | Attine ant fungus gardens microbial communities from Georgia, USA - TSGA053 MetaG | ecosystem: Host-associated > Fungi > Mycelium > Unclassified | place: USA: Georgia, George L Smith State...
ACATGACTTGGCTTACTAAGTCCCTATTCTGCTTCTGTCTTTACTCCATTGTATGCTTGGGGATTTTAGACTGAGTGTTCAGAATGTGTGGGATGTCTTTTCCTACTCGAGGCTCTCATAACACTTTTTTCTATATAGGAGTAGTCCATTTTTATAGTTCCAGTCTTGCAAGGATTTTCCAAATTCTCTTGGACTAGACTTAAGTAGTGTTTTATAGTCTTTGGTGACTTCATCCAATAAGAGTACTACTTTGACCTCCTTTAGGATTATCTTATTATTTATTAGTATTTCATGAGTAGCCTCTAGTACATTGATAGCAAAGAACTTAGGTTTTAGCAACATCTGGTTTGTATTGTTGAGGTCTGTTCCTATTTCATAGTCTGTTCATCTAAACAAAAGGTCTTCCACCTGCATTGTCTTTCCCAGTTTATGATAGAGTACAAAGTCAAAATAAGTCATAAAAAGTACTCATCTTACTTGCCTTCTGGTCAGCTTTTGAGCTTTTTAAAAAAATATAAGGTTCTGATGATCCAACCAGATCTTAACTTTATATAGATGTCCCTCCAAATAGTATTTGTATTTCTCTAGTCCCCAAATTACTGCAAGTAGTTCTTTGTTATAGATTTTGTAGTTCCTTTTATGGACATTTAATAACTTGGAGAAGAAAGCTACTAGATACTACAGGTTAGTTTGCATATTCTTTTATGATAAGACAGCTCCTGTTGCAAAGTCGCTAGCATTGGTGGACAACTTAAAGAGATCTTCATTATTTGGTATTCTTAGAACTAAAGCCATAGTAAAGACCTTTTTCAGTGCCTCAAAAGTATTTTGTTGCTCTTTGTTCCAAGTTCAGGTACTATCTTTCTTGGTCAAGTTAGAGAGTGGCTTTGACATCTTAGCAAAGTTCTTAATGAACCTATAATAAAAATTTGCAAAGCCTAAGAATGCTTGTACTTACTTAACTTTTGTTGGTACTGGCTACTCTAGAACTCCTGAAAGTTTCTCCTCATTCATTTGTGCTTTATTTTCTGAAATAATTACACCTTAATACTTAATATTACTTTGCTTAAAGAAACACTTTTTTGCTTTAGCATAGAAGTCATTAAATTGGAGCCTTTTCAGCACTTCCTTGACCAATTGCCTATATTCCTTCAAATATGTCCCAAATATTAGAATATCATCTAAATATACCATTACTAGTTGTATACAAATCAAGTCTTCCAATATATTATTCATTATACTTTGGAAGGTCACTGGTGTATTGGAAAAACCAAAATATATAATGGTTGCCTCAAAAAGGCCTTGCCTTGTAATGAATGCTGTCTTCTATTCATTCCCTTCTTTGATGCAAACATTGTTGTATTTCTACCTCAAGTTAATTTTGGTAAAAATTGAGGCTTTGCTAAGTAATTCAATCAAGTCAGCTATTCTAGGGATTAGATAGCAATTTTTGATAGTAATTCTATTGAGGGCTCTATAGTCCATAGCAGGTCATAAGCTTTCATTGTATTTTTTTACAAAGAAGAATAGAGCTGCTATTGGGCTAGTAGATGGTTGGATATATCTTTTTCTGAGTTCCTCATCGATCCACATATCAAAAGAGTTTCTTTCTACTAGAGAGAGTGGATAGACCTTAGCTAGTTTAGGAAGCATTGTATCTTCCACAAAGTCAATCACATGGTCATATAGTTTCTATATTTGCATTCTCTCTGACCTATTCTTTGAAAACATATTCCCATACTTGTATAGCTATTCTGGCATATGAATCTTCTAGGTCTTTGTGTCTTTGCAATCTGAGTCTCTATATTGGTCTCAATTGTTAAGTATAGCTGCAATTATCATTGTCCGTTGATGACTACCTAGGTCAGTTGTATTTGCCCAGCTAAGAATATGGTTGTTGAGGTCCTTATTTCCTATATTGTCCAATAAGGAAGATCTGCTGACATCTAGTTTGAGATGAAGTTCATTAGCTCCTGCTTCTACATCTTGTATTTTATAGGCTTTACTAGCATATATATCCGGACATCTGGTGAACTCCTATTGATCTTTTTGCTAATCAATATTTGGATTATGCTTATACAAGTACAAATACCCAACCATTATCTTTTTATTTCCTAAGTTGGTGACAAAGAAGTGCTAGATCATCCTATGTGATCCAATTTCTATATAAGCTTGGACATACTCAGTTATATATCCTGCCCTGTTGGGAGTGCCATCTGCATTGATTATATAATATAGATTTGCCAGTTTATAAGTTATCAGGTTATTATTTTCTACAACAACTTTGTCAACAAAGTTCATGGTGGCTCTTGAATCAACTAAAGCCTTGGTCTGTACTTTTTTTCTGTATACCCAAAGTGTAACTGGAATTTTAAAGGAGATAGTCTTATTGTATACTATATTATTACAAGATTTTAGTACTACTTCTGACTTTTGTGAGCTAATAGAGAGTACACTTTTCTCTGACTATAGATTATAGACATTATATTTTACAGTCCCAAGAGAAAATCCAATATAGATATCCCCTTTCCCTTCCCACTTGGGAGAACAGGATCAGGGATTTTCTTAATTGATATACTATTAATTTTGATGTCCTTAGGGGAGAAATCTGGGTCATCACTATCTTCCTCCAACATCTTCATCAACTATACTCTAAATGACTGATTTTTATTCTTGCTTGGACCTAGTAGAGATGGTTTCTAGGAAGAAGTCTTATAAGAATGCTTGTCCTCATTACTAGACTTGTCATAACAGTCTACTATATTGTATATCTTTGACTTATTCTTAAAGCCTTTTCCAGTACATATCTGATAGTATTATGAGCTTTTTCCTTTCTTTCTCTGAATTTCATCTATTTCCATTGCATTTGGATCCTTCTTTCCTCTACTTTTCTCTCCAATTGCCTCTGGACCTTGTCCAGATATAAGGTTTTATATACTTGCATCAACAATTTGAGGTAGTCATCCTATATTTTTGGAGACTAATTTGTAATTTCATAGATGACAAGTGCATTTCATAGCTCATCAGGAATGACTTTCTGAGTTTTGTTGATGTGAACTTCATTACTATAGTTGACAATTCTTGCCAATGTCCTATATCATTCTGCATACTTGACAAAGTTCTTTCTTGCTAGATTCTTGTTGACCCTGAGCACTGTTAATTCCTTTTTCACTCCCTTCTTGTCATTTTATTGTTTGTAAATATTTTTGAGTTCTTGGGCAAAGTCGCCCCAAGAACCAACACTTAATCCTGTCTAAACCTTGTCATAATATGATTTCATATATGTGCTGGCAGGAACATATAAACAGGTGAGAGTATATATGATTTTTTAATTATCTAATATAATACCAGATACTGAATAATAGAGAGCAATCTAGCTTAACCAATCATGCAAATGCATCTTATTTTTAGAGCCTACAAATGTTGGTGGCTTTGGTATTTTGGTTTTGGAGGTAATATTTCCTCTAGGGAGCCTTGTCAGCTCTTCCCAAAGATAAGTAACTTCTGTCTCTAAAGTTACAATCCTATTGTATGTGGTAGTCAAGACACTGTTATAATAGTTGATTACTCCATTGAGCACCTGGTCAATGTAGTTTTTGAGAAGAAGAGAAGTTCCTTGATGTACATTTTGCAGCATCTATATCTCAGTCTTATCCCAGGGTATATACTCAGTGCTTGTACCATCTTTGACAAGTGCATTCCAATTCTTAGCACTGAAATCAGAAAAGGAAACAGTAGTGGTAAAGTTGTTGAAAGTTGACATATCTATTTAAGTAATTAATTATAGTTCTTGAGTATGTTTTCAAGGGAGTAAAAGAAAAAAATACCCAAATTTAGCCTCTTAATGCCATTATGTTATACCAAATACCATTCCAATTATATTATGTCTATGGAATAGTAATATTGAACTCTAGAAGAGCTTTACAAATCTCTAGTACTTTAGTAGCTAGTTTGGAAAAATCTATATCCTTTAGACACTTATAAGTGTCTTTTAGTATTCTCCACTTTTTAGCTATAAGCTTGTGACCAATTTTGTCCAGCTCTATAATTATATCCTATAGTTGATTGAATCATTTCCACAGTGAGTCATACTATAGATCCTCAGCTCAGATCTTGTTTTCACTTATTTTAGTAAAAAATAGTGATATGCAATCCAAGATAGGTTCTAGGAGTTCTTTGTACTTCTTTATACATAATAACTTCTTGGTTTTGTGAAAATGTAATTCTAGAGGGCAGGATGCAAAGTAGAAATCATCTACTTTATGTCAGCAAAGGTTTACTTTAATGAGTCTATCATAGAGTTTGGTAGATAGAGTGGATTCTATTCCTATTCTTTCTAGTAATGACTTCTCTGTCATACTTTTCTTTTTCAGCAAGAGATGTTCAGTAAAAGTCTTGGTGTTTCTGATGGTGGGCATGGCTTGAAGACAAAAGTGAGCACAATATTCCTAGTTCAGCAGATAAAGTATAATAGGCAGAAACTATACTACAACTATACTAAAAGTGTCCTTCCAACAATGTAGGTTTTGTCTTGAGAAAAGAGTTCAACATTATGTTCAGTTTCTCATACTAGCTCATGGAAGAGAAATAGGGGTCTCAAAGTGATTCCAGCCACCTATAAGGGTTTTTTGAAAATGTTTATACAAATCTAAAGTCTTTCAGGACCAGCTGTGATACACAAGCTAGCCTGCTCTCAATAGTTTAAGAGACATACCTTCCCCTTTATACTTGGGGTCCAGCCTACTATAGAGATAGATTCTTGATAGAAATCCACTTTAAGCCCTCAGTGAGTTATCTGTCCTGTAACAGAAACAGAAATATTCTCAGGAAAGTTATCTTGTCCTATAACAGAGACAAAGAAACCTTCTTATAGCCCCCTAAACCCACATCTAGAATGAATACAACCCTATGTCCTTTGCAGAGACAATAGGGACAGAAAACAGTAGACTTAATAAACTATCACAAATGGCCACTTACTGATTTGTGAGTTGATGATTTGATAATCAAAAGGCTCAAAAAGCAAAGTTTAGACAGTAGCAAAAAATGTTGTTAAGTTTGAAGTTTATCCTCAGACATACAGTTCTTAAATACATAATTATAGTAGTCTATATACCAGGACAGCCTACCATATGATCACTATCTATTGTTCTTAAAATAGAGATAATCTAACCATCTTAGGGCAGTCCTTTGTTCTATTCAAGAACAGATGATAATCCATAGATAAAGATTAGTATTATATGTAAACATTGAGGACCTTGTATCTCCATGGGATCTTATTGCCTTGGGTTCTATTTATAGCCAAAAGAAGTGCATTGAAGAGAGCTTCACAATGGTTATTGAAGCAAACAATTACATTAAGTGATTCCCAAGATATCGGCAATTTAGTGTCTAGTAACTTAATGATCACAGACTGATCTGCTAATAACTCAGTGAATACTGATCACTTTGAGATGTTTTTGGTACCATTTGAAAGGTCTTCTTAAGGGCTTTTGGTGGCTATTTAGATTGTTGAAATCAGTCAAGTATTCCTGGAGTTATAGTCTAAATGAAGTTTATGACACTTCTAATCTTCCTACCTGTCTTCTTTTATGTCTATCCACTGAATTCTGGCCTTTGAATATAGCTCAAGGAGTCTCAAGATTAGTACAAGTAACCTGCTCTTAAGGTCGGTATCTTCATTGATCTTCCCAATTCTAACTTTCTCAATCTCTCTATTCTATTCTTCTATATTTCTGATCTTTCTTCTTAGTCTCTGATATCTCTTCCTTCCTAAACCCCCTAATGGCATTGCCCTCAAGAGGATTGCTCATGACATTTTTAACTACAGATGATATCAAAAATAATTGCCAAGGTTTAAAAGTCATACTAAAGCCTAATTTATTAAATATAATAGCCACTGAACTGTGACATTCTTCTATTAGAGAAGACTAGTTTCTCCAAGGTTCAGACAGTCCTGCTCAAACACTTCTAGAGAGAATTTTTGGTTTGTATCTAGTACAAAATGGCTAGACAGGCCCTATGAGGCTAGTATAGCAATAGTTATAGCCACTATTCTACTACTCAGATAATATATACAAGTCCAAAACTGGAGGTCTAGTAGTATATAATTAGTGTCACTTTTGTTGTTTGAGCTGAATTATAGTATAAACTTGTGATAAATATCACTTAAATTGTCTAAAAAGACTATCTAGTGTAATATCAAGTTTTAAGTAATGATTTAGCAATGGCCACAAGAGTGTGGCCATTGAGAGAGAGATACTGTCGCAGTCCTTCTGTGATATACAATCACATTTTTTCATACAAGAACATTATCACCTTAGTTATACTATTTACAAATAATTCAGACTCTTTGTACTATTTTGTTAGAGCTCTTAGTTATAAGTTAGCATTTGTAAAAATCTATTTCAGCTTTGTTTTCTACTTGGTAGACTTTTTTTGAATCCATTGCTTATTTGATCTCTTACTGAACCCATCTATTCTGTACATCAAAAGAGAAAGTATAGGGATTAATCCAACTAGCTAGCTAAGATCAAGTCAAGATAGAATTATGGAGTCCCTATTTAACAAGCTTGATCTTAACCAAGAGAGATTGTGTTATCTTCTGTGCCTGTCTACAAGAATAAAGTAGATCTAAAGTACTCAAAGGGAGAGGTATCTTACTAAAGAGTAAACTTAGTTGATATTAAAGCTAGAGAAATATCTACTAGGTTGTTACTTTATATAACCAAAAACTATATAGTACTTAGTTATTCATAAGAGATCAATACTGAGATAAGTATAGTATAACCATTGGATTGAGCTAACCCTAGAACTGAGTTGTTTTTTATTTGGGGTAAACAAAGAGAACTCAACAAAGTTTCTCTTAGATTTGGACTGCTACTTATATCTTTTATATATAGTCTGTGCTACTAACCCTAATCTACTAATGATCTAATAGAATCTACTAGAATGTTTTTTGATATATGATCTATGTAATATAACTAATTATATATCTAATTTGTTACAGAATATAATGGATTGTAATAAATATAACTGGTTATGTGACTCCTCTATTATCTAATTAAAAGTAAAAAAGTAAAAAATAAAGAATTAAAGAAATAAAAGTTATTATAGTCAAAGTGGCTTATAATATTAAGAGACTGCATCTTCAAGTAACTTAAGTCTAAGCTTGGTACAGTTAGTATAATACTTAGTAGTAAACAACTTATGTTAAAGCTATGAGTTTTGTTTCTAAAGGGCTTTCAATAACTATTCTGGGTTATAAACCCAATTTATTAGAATAAAGCTCTGGGTAGTTTGGACAGAGTATAAGGAAGCCTTTTCAGAATAAGCCTAGTAAAATACAGTAATGTTCTATGATATGTTTAGCATATTCTAATCACTAGTAGACTATTGAGGATAGAGAACTATATTCTGCAAAATCTTTTTTCTTGATAAAAAGCATAGGCTTTGAGTTGCTAGAAGTCTTGTGGACCTTTTTGGCAGGAAGTACTATCTTATCATCTCATTGTTATTACTATTAGAGTCAAGTTTAGAAAAAAAAACTTAAATTCTCAGAGTTGTTATTGTCTAGGTTATCCATATTAGCCTTCTTATTGATTAATACTTTAATGTCAAATGTTTTCTGGATATGAGCTAGTAAGTTAGTTAACAAGCTCTAGTAATCTTAAAAACAGACTATGATATAGCATAAGCAAGATTAAAAGAAGTAGGTAATTCTAAATTATTGTTATTGTTTTTAGGAAGGAATATTATAGCAGGATCAATGGAAAGAAGCCTATCATGGTAAGTGAAGATAAAAGTTAGTACTAGTAGTACAAAAGTTAATCTATAATAAAAGATTAACTGATTTACTTAACAATAGTTATTAAAAACCTGTAAGAGAACTATACTAAGTTGCACTTCTGACATACTAGTGGTAGTCCACTAGAGTGGTTCTATACTAAGTAAATGATAATTATCTAATATTTAATTAGTTGTTTTACTTTTATATTCTTGATCCTGACTGTCAGAATATTCTATAGTTAGAAAAACTTGTATATATAGTATAGATTACTTGACCAATTCTAATGATCTAAATAGCCACCAAAAGCCCTTAAGAAAACCTTTCAAATGGTACCAAAAACGTCTCAAAGCAATCAGTATCTACTGAGTTATTAGTAGATCAGTCAGTGATCACCAAGTCACCAGACACTAAATTGCCGATATCTCAGGAACCACTTAATGTAATTGTTTGCTTCAATAACCATTGTGAAGCTCTCTTCAATGTGCTTCTTTTGGCCATAAATAGAACCAGAGGCAATAAGATCCCATGGAGATACAAGGTCCTCAATATTTGCACATAATACTGATCTTTATCCATAGATTATTATCTGTTCTTGAATAGAACAAAGGACTGCCCTAATATGGTTATGTTATCTTTATTTCAAGAACAATAGCACTCCTATATATAGAACAATGGATAGTGATTATGTAGTAGGCTGTTCTGGTGCACAGACTACCACAATTATGTATTTAAGAACTGTATGTCTGAGGATAAACCTCAGACTTAACAACATCTTTTACTACTTGTCTAACTTTACTTTTTTGAACACTTTAATTATCAAATCAAGCAATCACAAATCAGTAAGTGGCCATTTGTGATACTTCCACTCTATATAGATATCACATGTAAATACTCTCCAGGATATAGCTAATGTTCTGGCCTATCTACAGTATTATTTGTATAAAGTCACTAAGAGACAAGATAACTCAGAAACTAGCATCAACAATACCCTTTCTACTCTAACTATCCAGCTGCAACAATTTACATAGCTAGTATCAAACTCTCTCTCAATATTTGACTCTAGTGATAAACTTTCCTCTACTATCTCTTATATTGGCATTCTCTTCTTCAGCAGCCTCTCATATTTGCATCTGCCCTAAGCTTTTCTTCCCTCTAGACTTCAATAGCAATTGCAGTACTAGACAAGTATTTCTAAACTCCTGTGCTCTCTATATATGCCTGGTCTCTATCACAAACTTCATTTGGACCATAACTCTAAAAATACTCAACCAATTTCAATGATCTAAGTGGCTATCAAAAGCCCTTAAGAAGACCTTTCAAATGGTACCAAAAACATCTCAAGGCAATTAGTATTCACCAAGTTATTAGCAGATCAGTCTATGATCACTAAGTTATCAAATACTAAATTGCTGATGTCTTGGAAACTACTTGATATAATTATTTACTTCAACAACTATTGTGAAGCTCTCTTCAATGTGTTTCTTTTGGCTATAAATAGAACCCAAGATAATAAGATTCCATAGAGATATAAGGTTCTCAATATTTGCACATGATATTGTTCTTTACCTATAGATTATTATCTGTCCTTGAATAAAACAAAGAACTGTCCTAAGACAGTTAGGTTATCTCTATTTCAAGAACAATAGCACTCCTATATATAGAACAATAGATAGTGATTATATAGTAGACTGTCCTAGTACATAAACTACTACAATTATGTATTTAAGGACTGTATGTCTAAGAATAAACCTCAAACTTAACAACATCTTTTGCTACTATCTAAAACTTTGCTTTTTTGAGCCTTTTGATTATTAAATCATCAACTCACAAATCAGATAGTAAATAGATTAACAAAAATAGTCCATTTTATTCCTACTATAGAAAGAACATTAGTGGAAGAGCTAGCTAGATTGTTTAGAAATAATATGTAAAAGTTGCATAGACTATCTAAAAGCATCATCTTAGATAGGGGACCCTAGTTTGCAGCAGAATTAATAAGGGAGTTGAATAAGATGTTAGGGATTGAAAGCAAAATGTTGACAGCATTTCACTCTTAGACAAATAGACAAGTAGAGAGGGTTAATCAGAAGTTGGAACAGTACTTAAGAATATTTATCAACTATAGACAAGAACAATAGCCAGACTGGTTAGGAACAGCAGAGTTTGTATACAACAATAAAGTACACTCAAGTACAAAGACATTGCCCTTCAAAGCAAATTATGGGCAAGATCCTAGAATGAGGTTTAAAGTAAGGATGAAAGAGAAGTATGAAGAGGTAGAGAAATTTGTAACAAAAATAAAGAAGATTTAGGAAAAAGCAAAAGCAATACTAGAAAAGCATAAGAAGAGATGAAGAAGTATGTAGATAGAAAAAGAGAAAAAGTTAATGAATATAAAGTAGGAGAACTAGTAATACTAAGTACTAAGGATCTGAAATATCAAATGATTAAAAGAAGAACAGAGAAGTTGATGGAGAGATTTGTAGAATTTTACAAAATCAAGAAGATTATATCAACAAATACAGTAGAATTAGAACTGCTAGCTACTATTAAAATATATCCAGTAGTCAATGTTAGTAGGGTATAAAGATATATAGAGAAAGTGGAGGGAAAAAGAAAAGAACAGCCTATCCCAGTAATAATTGAAGGAGAAAAGGAATGGGAGGTAGAAAGAATATTAAATAAGCACCAGATTAAAGGAAAGAATAAATATCTGGTATAATAAAAGAGATTTATGGTAGAATCAGATACTTGGAAAGAAAAGAAAAACCTGGGTAATGCAAAAGAGGTGATAGAGGAGTTTGAAAAGGAGTACAGAAGAGATATAGAAGATATCAGGAGACAAGAAAAAGAAAAAGAAGTATTCAGAAGAAAAGAATTGCTAAAAAGATTTATGGCCAAAAAGTTATATGGGTGGACAGATTAAAGGTATGATAAGAAGTACTGGATAAGGTTAGAAATAAATTGGAAATACTGGAAGAGAGAACCAATTAGAGAACAAAGAATGATAGAAACAATCAAGGAGAAAGAAAAAGAAATTAGCCAAAAAGAATCTGGACTTAGAGAGTAAAACAAAGAAGATGATAAAATGGGCAATATACAAGATCTATATGAGAAACTATAAAAGAATCCTCAGAATGAGGAACCTTAAGAGGGGGGTGGTGTTATAACTTAGTAAAATAGCTAAGTTATTATTTATATTTCTTTTCTTTTCTTTTTTCTTTTTTTCTTAGTTGGACTTATTACATAAGAAAGAAGTATAGGAAAGTGTTATATAACTAATATCATATATTACAGTCACATGTCAGAATATCACATAAATGGAGTTACATAATAAGTATGGAAGAGTAGTACACAAACCATACAGTAGTTGTACAAGTAGTATACAAAATCCAATAGGAACTCTATTGAGTTCTTCTTGTTAACTTAGACTTGGAGAGTAATTAAGTCATCTTAGGCTAAGCTATTATATAGATAGTAAAAGAGATAATGGCAATAAAAGATAAAGAAGACAAAGATAATACAATAAATGATATGTCAGTATATTAAAACTATCACAAAAAAGTGACTACTAAATAATAACATGGAGGTATAACAAAATACCTGTTCAAAGAACTATATAAATAGCTAGACTCTCATTAATAAGTAGCCTTGCTAATATCGCTCTTTTGGTATAGTAGTAAACTATAATAGTATATGACTACTAGTCTATAGTACAACTATAACAAAGACTAGGTTGGACTTCAGACTTGATTGGACTAATTATAGATATTAAACTAAAGGAGAAATATTGGATAAATCTTAGGATAATTATAAACAAATCTTATTATAGTTATGAACTTTAGAATAAACAGAGAAACCTAAAACTAACCTATTTATAGATACTGACTCAACTAGTCACTTACTGTTATTTATTAATACTTAGATAGTAGTTTCTGTGATGTTACTAGTTAGAATAAATACAATCCAGAAAGAAAAGAGAATAGCAAGTTTTCTCTTTTTATAGTTTATCTAAAAATCTACTTCTTTTAGAATCCCATATTCTCTCCAGTCTTTGGACTAACTTGTGGAGTGTGACTAAAAGTCTTGATACTCACTCTTTTAATATAACTCTTCTGAAAACCTTAACTAGACCCTTTGTAAAGAAGTAAAGAGATATCAAGTATTAACATAGGCTCAAGGTTGAAGCATACATTCACTCTTGTGGTCTGGAGTTCTAACAGCTGTATTGACAGTGAACTGGGCTGCCAGACTAGCTTGAGAAGGGTAGTATCATAGTATGAGACAAACATATACCTTTGAGATCTACAATCAACTGAGATTTTCTTAAGAGAATATCAAAAATAGTATTTTTCTCTAGTTTCTATTGGATCAATCTATTATTTATTTTTACTTATGAGCTCTTTCTTTTCTGATTTTTATCCCCAATACTATATGACTACTTTTGAAGAAAGTGAAGGCCCATAGGGCCTTCTTCTTTTCATAGCTGAACTATTCCAGAACTATCACAAATAGCCACTTATATTAAGATCAAGTCATATCCCTATGCTAATGGCAGTTTAGTGATGAAATATACTAATATATGCATCCAAGGTTTTTTAGGTATCAAATTGAGTATTAATTTGTCTGCTAGCTATTCTGTGTGATTTTTGTTTTTCTGGCAAGAATTATATTTCTTTATATATTGTTTTACTTCTTTAGTTACTCCTGGCCACCAGAAGTTTTGAGTGACCAACTCTACTGTCTTCCACTGTCCTCTATGTTCTTTTACTAGTATATCATGATACAGCCTAATTATTTCTGCTCTCAATATATTGTTTTTAGGTACATACACTTTTTTCTTCTTATATATTATACCATTTACTTCTCTTTACTCTTTATCTCTTAGTATTTTTATCCCTGCTTGTTTCATTTCTTCTACTATCTTGACTATCTTATTGTCTTTTACTTTTGACTTTCTTATTTTCTTCAATAGATCTATTCTTTCTATAATTACTTTTATCCTTTCTGTTTTCTTAACTTTTAGCCATTCAGACTTTACCAAAATTTTATCCTCATTGTCCCTTTTTACTCCTACCTCCTAGTCTAGTCTCCTACTCAAGTTATCTGCCTTCTCTATTTTACTCCCAGAAACATACTTTAGTATAAAATCAAATCTTGATAGATACAATATCTATCTCACTTGTCTTCTATTCAATTTTTGCACTTTTATAAAGTATTCAAGATTCTTATAATCTATCCAAATCATGAACTTAGATGTTGTTCCTTCCAGAAAATATCTCTATGCCTCCAAGTATCTAACTATTGCCAATATTTCCTTGTTGTGTATCTTATAATTTCTTTTTATGTTACTTAGAGATTTTGAGATAAAAGCAACTGGTCTTTACAATCCATCTGAGCACTTTATTAATAGTACTCCTCTAGTAGTATAATTTGATATATTTGCTTTTACTCTGAATTCTTTATCAAGGTCAGGGACTACTAATACTAGTCTGGTTGTAAAAACTTTCTTGAGTTTATCAAATGCTCATTGTTGTTCCTTTTCCTACCACTATTTTATATTCTTTCTTGTTAACATATTCATTGGCCTAGCTACTTAAGCAAAATTCTTAATAAACCTCTAATAATAGTTTGTGAGACCTAGGAATTTTCTAACATCTTTAACATTTTTTGGTTCTAGCTAACTTAATACTCTGTTTATCTTTTCTTTCTTTATTTCTATACTATTGGGCTCTATTACCATTTCTAGAAACTCTATCTTTCTCACTTTTTATATATATTTTTCTGGCTTGATATATAAGTCATTCTTCTCCAGTCTCTTTAATACTTTTTCTATAATTTTGTTATATCCTTCTTCTGTTTCTGTTCCAATCAATATATCATCTACAAATACAGCCATTTTCCCTTTATTAATCATATCTCTCAGGATTTCATTTATTATTGCCTAAAATGTAGTTGGCAAGTTTGTTATTCCAAAGAACATAACTATTGGTTCAAAGAATTCTACATATATTATAAATGCTCCTTTTCACTCATCTCCTTCTTTAATCCTCACATTATTAAACCTCCACTATAAGTTTATTTTAGTGAATACTTTCTTACTCCCCATTGTATTTATCAAATTTGTAATCAATAGTAGCAGATAGTTATTTTTCACTGTCTAGTTGTTTAGACTACAGTAGTCTATTACTATTCTCTTACTTCTATCTTTCTTTACTACAAAAAACACTAGTGGCATCTAAGAGAATTTTGATAGTCTAATATACTCCTTTCTAAGTTGGTTATTTACAAATTTTTGGACCTTTTCTTTTTTGTCCTTTGATAATGGGTAGATTCTTTCTTTCTTAGACTTAAATATCTCCTTAAGATCTATAGTATGATCCCAGACTTTTTTTGTAGACATCCTCTCTGACTTTATCTTCTTAAATACCTTTCTCTACTTCAGGAATTTTTTTGGGACCATTTTCTCAATTTTTCTATGATTTATCTTGATCTTCTCTTCTCTTTTCCAATTTTCTTTATTATCTATAGTCTATCTTACAATTTTCTTTTTCTCTAGAGTAACTACTTGTTTTCTCTTCTTTATTTTCTTATTTTCTTTCAACTTGGTGTTTCTTTCACACAATAGTGGGCATCTTGTCATTTTAACCTCTCTTGTCTTTCAGTTGATTTCTAGATTATGGACTTATAGCCATAGCATGCCCAATATTACATCTGTCCTTTCTAAGTCATATATATCTATCCTTATCCTTTTAATATGGTTTTTATAGTATATATTGACTTCTATCTGATGTGTAATTGCTCTTCCACTATTATTTGTACTATCTATATTTCTTACTGTCACCAGTCTCTCTAGTTTCTGTAGCCTAAATCTATGTCTAGCTGCCATTTTTTTATCTATAAATATTTCTGTTATACTACTATCCAAGAGTACTTTCACTATTATGCCTTTATGTATATTTACTTTCTCTACCCCTATATTCAACCATATATTATAAAATAGTTCCCAGAAAAGAAACTATTTCCTATATATTCCTCAACTTAATGGATAATATTCAGAAGTACAATACAAGAGAGATATAAGTAGTATGGGAAGGCTTATGTAAGATATGTACAGTTATTAGTAAGGATCATGTGATTGTGAGAGATAGGTATATAGACCAACAAATATTTGTATAAATAGTTGTATAATCTAACAGAGAACTCTATTGAGTTCTTTCTAACCAACTATCTTAATTAAGCTCTAAGCCTTCATAACTTTGCACTAACATAAGAACTCAATACCTATTGTTGACCCTGCATCTCACAGCCTCAATACTCTCTTATCCTACTTATTCTCTTATCATTCTTGCTAGTAAGTATAGTGCTTACAAGTATTTTAGATAGTAGGCCCTAGCTGTAAAGGGGACTTTACTGTTAGTTAGAGATAGTGGATAAAAGACCTGGACAAAACTTGTGTCCCTGCCTAAGACCTAATCTCTATATCAAGTGGAACTGTATTTAGTCTTTTACTATTAGCTCTATGCTACTAGTTCATTATAATCAGTCTACACAGGAGAACAATGGTAATCTCTTAAAGGTTTATCTAGCTTAGAGATTTCCTTTTTAAAAATAATATTGTTTCACCCTTCTAGTCAGTAGCTAGTTATAAGTTCAGACAAAAAAGACTACTCTTCTTCATATAAGAAATCATCATCATTATCATTATTCCTATTACTACCATTACCACTATATATATCTCAATAACAATAATAACAATCTATAGAGTAATCTGCTACTCCTACACCATCTCCTCTCACTAGAAAGAAACAACTTCTTATCTTAATTGCTAGCCTACAGCAGCAGATGACTATTCTATTACAACAAAGTGAAGGAGCAAGAGTGGAGGTAGTAAAGCCCCCACTGTTTAGTGGAAAGATAGAAGAAGTAGGAGTGTTTGTTAATATAGCTCATTTGTATCTAAGGATAAAGATAATAGAGGAGTCAGAATCAACAAAGATAGTCTGGGTACCATTCCATGTGTAGGGGAGAGGTAGTAGAGGTATGGAAGGACAACCTGTTAGATAAGTTATTAAAGAGAGAATTAGAAGTAGAGACAATGGAAGAGTTATTTAGTAAGATAAGAAATGAGTTTAAAGAAACAGTAGAGAAAGAAAGAAAAGTAAAACAGTTGAGAATAATAGAACAGAGAGGAAGAACATATGATGAGTATGTCCAAGAATTTAAGAAGATTGCAAAAGAAAGCAAATATGAGGGATGACCCCTTATAGAGGAATTCAAAAGAGAATTAAGTAGAGGAATTAGGAGAAAGTTAGCAGAAGTAGAAAGCCTTCCCTGCACAATTGAAGAATGGCAGAAGAGGACAGTAAGACTGGATAGAAACTAGAGGCAAAGTAGAGTAGAAGAAAGGATGTTGGAGAGAAATATGGTACGCCTACAAGGAAATGTATAGCCTAGAGGAGGATCATATAGAGGAAGAGGAGGACAGATTATATAGAGGCTAGGGAGCCAGTATAGAGAAGGATATCAGAATAGAAAGGAATAGCTGGAGCTAGCAAGAGATTCCAACACAATAAGAGTATGTCACAAGCTTCATTTAGACTATAACTCTGGGAATACTTGACTGATTTCAACAATATAAATAGCTACCAAAAGCCCTTAAGAAGACCTTTTAGATGGTACCAAAAGTTTCTTGTCAAAACAACACTAAGGGAGTAAAAGATATATAGCACACACTTTGGCTGCTGGGAAAAGTATAGATGAAAGTAGGATTGGAAAAGTTGAAAAACTATAAAGAAATAGCAGTAAAAGCACTGTTGGATAGCAGGGCAACAGGTCTATTCACAAACACAAAGTTTACAAAGGAGAAAGAATTTAAGCTAGAAAGATTAAAAAATCCTCTACTAGTACAAAACATAGATGGAATGATAAATGTGGAAGAAGCAATCACTTATTAAGTAGAATGCAATATATTCTTCAAAGGACATATTGAGAGGACACGAATGGATATATACAATCTAGAAAAAACAAAGGTAATATTAGGTATACCATAGTTAGCTACCTATAATCCAGAAATCAACTAGGAGAAGAGAGAGGTGAAAATAATATACTATCTACTGATATGTAGAAAGAGAAAGCAGGAAGAAAAGAAAAAAGTGGTTAGGAAAACAGAAGAGGAAAAAACAGTAGAAAAACTAGTACCAAGGAGATTTTGGAAATGTAAGAGAGTATTTGAAAAAGCAGAGCCAGAGAGGATACCAGTATAAAAGGTCTGGGACTATACAATAGAGTTAAAGGAAAGCTTTATATCTAAGAAAGAGAAGGTATATTTGTTGTCAAGGAAGAAGCAAGAGAAAGTACAGGTGTTTATAGAGAACTAACTACAAAAGGGATATATTTGACTATTAAAGTTGCCACAAACATCTCCTGTTCACTTTGTAGCTAAAAAGGATAAAAAACAATGAATAGTGTAGGATTACAAACATGTGAACCAATAGACTATCAAAAATGGTTACCCATTACCACTAATTGCTGATATCCTGGATGGAATAGGAAATAAGAAGGTTTTCACAAAGCTAGACCTGAGATAGAGATACAACAACATTAAAATCAAAGGAGACAAATAAAAGACAGCATTTACAATATACATTAGAGTCTATAAGCCAACCATAATATACTTTGGGCTCACAAATTCCTCTGCTATTTTCTAAACAATAATAAATGATCTATTCCACAATATAATAAATCAAGAAAGCATAGCTATCTTTATTAACAATATTATTGTAGTAATAGAGACAAAGAAGAGACATGATAAAATAGTAGAGGAAGTGTTAAAGTGACTCGAAGAGAATGATCTCTTTGTAAAACTAGAGAAGTATCAGTTGTTGTGAGAACCTTGAGTAGGAAAAGGTTTCCACAACATTCGAACATCCAACCTAAAAACCTCCAAGCACACAA
>Ga0153969_1000058_pt1 | contig 17704 bp, 9 predicted proteins | sample TSGA053MetaG_FD_104702 | JGI IMG/M metagenome (GOLD analysis project Ga0153969, IMG submission 104702) | Attine ant fungus gardens microbial communities from Georgia, USA - TSGA053 MetaG | ecosystem: Host-associated > Fungi > Mycelium > Unclassified | place: USA: Georgia, George L Smith State...
GCGCAGGCGTTGCAGGTGGTCGGCGCGCAGCAAAGCGCCCGTGAGGGCCACGTCCAGCTCGATGCCGGTGCGTTGAGCACCCTGGGTGAGGGCAGCCTGCTGATCGGCGGCGTCCGCCGCCAGACTGACGATGGTCTGCGCCTGGACGCCACTGCCGAGAGTTTGGTGATTTCCAACAACGCCAATCATCCGTTGCGCGGCGCGGAGATCATCCTGGTCACCAATGCCGAGGGCGACGGTCTGCAGGTGGATGCCGGCAGTGTGATCGAAGCCGACGGTGCATTGACTGGCTCAGGTGATACCCGGATCGTGATCGGCCAAGCCGCGAACGCCACTGGCGCCGGTGGAATCAGTGGCGCCGGTGCGTTGCTGCGGATGTCGAATGCCGGCGATGCCAGGATCGTGCGCCGCAATCTTCCGGTAGACGGCGCAGCCGGAGGTGACTTGCAGATCGGGGCCGGTGCGCGCCTGGATGGTGGCGCTTCTTTGACCATTGATGCCACCGGCAGCCCGCGCGTGGATCCGGATGCCACCCTAGCGGGCACCGCGATCAGCGCCAATGCCAGCCGAATTGTATTTGCCGCCAGCGACGCCGCCGCGGTCGACAATGCACTGATCATCGGTGCGCGCACCTTGGCTCAGTTCGCCAATGCCGAGCGCGTCAATCTGGGCAGTTATGGACGCATGGATTTTCTCGGCGATGTGCGGGTCGATGTTGACCAGGCGCTGATCCTAAACGCCGGCGCCTTTACCGGTGACGGCGGCAATGTGCGCCTGCGCGCGGACAAGTTGAGCCTGGGTAACGCTGGCGAGGCGGCCGCTGATCTCGACGCGGTTGCGCCCAATTCCGGCCGGTTTGATCTCGGCGGCCGCGAAGTGGCATTCGGCACAGGCGAGGCGGTCGTTGCGGGATTCGGTGAGGTCCTTGTCCAGGCCAGTGATGCCATTATCGGGCGCGATCGCGGCAGTTTCGATTTCGGTGCCGGCGATGTCACCTTGCGCGCACCGGTGATCCAGGTCCATGCCGGCGCCGACACCGCCCTAACCACCACCGGTGCCGTCGCCCTGGCGCGCAGCGCTGGCGCAGTGACCGACGACGCTGCAATGATTGGCGGTCGGTTCGCGCTGACCGGCGCCAGCATCACCGGCGATGGGATGATCCGCGCCAATGCCGGCACCGTCGCTCTGCGCAGCACCGTTGGCGATCTGCGCCTGGCACCTGGCGCGCTGGTCGACGTCAGCGGTGCTGCTAAAACATTTTTTGATACCCAAGGCTACGCACCTGGCGGCACGATCAGGCTGATCGCAGATCGGGGCATGGTGCAACTGGCCGATGGCGCGGCGCTTGATTTCTCCGCGGCTGCCGATGGCGGCAATGCCGGCACGCTAGAGATCCAGGCTGGTCGGGGCACGGCGCAGCTGCAAGGCGCATTGCGTGGCGGCGCCAGCAGCGGTGTCGGCGGCAGTTTTACCTTGGACGCCGGTGGCGCGGTTGGTCTCGACGCCTTGGCAGAACGCCTGGCCGACAGCGGCGTCGAGCGCGCGATCCAGATCCGCAGCAACACCGGCAATCTGCTGCTGTCAGAAGGTAGCAGGCTCGCCGCACGTTCTGTCACCCTCACCGCCGACGGCGGCGCCGATGCCCAGCAGCGCGATGCCGACAACGGCACTATCGTGATCAACGGCAGTATCGATGTCTCCGGCGAGGCCGGCGGTGAGCTCGCGCTCTGGGGCCGTCATGGCGTGACCATCAACGGTGATCTGCTCGCCACTGGCAGCAGCCCGGCGCGTCGCGGCGGTGATGTCACTCTGGGCACCAGCGGACGCAGTGACGGCAGCCTCAATACCCAGTACGGTTACCAGAATGTGCAGGCCGCCGATGCCGGCGTGATCATCCTGGGTGGTGATGCGCGCATCGATGTATCCGGCGGCAGCGCTGGCGGCCTATCCGGCGGCACGGTGACATTGCGTGCGCCACTGCTGGCCGACGGCGAGGTCAACGTGGATGTTGCACAAGGCGCGACCATCGACGGCGCGCGCGAGACCGGACTGGAAGCCTATGCGGTTTGGAGTAGTGATGATGCCGTCACCGACCCGACCAAGCATTTCGACGGAATCGTCGACCCCGCCGGCTGGTACGACGCAGAGGGCAGTCTGCTGGCTGGCACCTGGACTGATCACAACGGCGCCGAACTCGCGCCGCCCGCTAACCGCGAACAACTGGCCGACTATCTCGACCAGCATTACTTCACTCCTGACGCGGCCAATACCGACCGGCAGACGTTCTATGGCTATGTTGATGGCGACGCAGAACAGGCGCAGCCCGGTACGCTGATGGGGTTTGTGCAGGCGCCCGGGTTTGCTTTCGACCGGCGCCTGACGCAGCGGCTGCCTAATTTCCTTGCTCGCGCCGGTGTCGAGCTACGCAATCCCGACGCCAACCAGCACCAGGGCGCGATCCGGGTGCTGACCAACTGGAATCTCGGTTCTGGCGCATCGCCTACCAATCGCGACTATCGAACTGGGCAAGTCGCCCCGGTGCTGACCCTGCGCGCGGCGGGCGATGTGGAGATCGCCGCCAGTATTTCTGACGGGTTTTACAATTTCGGCAACGGCGGCCCTCCACCTGGCAGCGATTACGACACGGCCATGAGCTCCTATCAGGCGCTCGAGGAGCAATGGAACACCGAATGGTATTTGGGAGGCGGGTACGGCGCCGCGCTCGGAGATTTTGTGCCGATGCCAGAGCGTATCACCACCGGTTCGCCTGAAGAGATCGCGCAGTATTACGGGCAGTATCTGGACTTGCTGGCGACGTTAACCTCGCCCCAGGATCCAGCCGAGTACCCGTGGCTGACCGCGAATACCTTTAATGACCCTAGTCAGCCAACCGTCTGGGAGGCGTTATTCACCACCATTTACACGCTCAATAGCGGTCTGCCCACCGACAACTTTCCCGATCAGCCGCCGCCGCCGCCTGAGCCGGCCGGGCCACAGGGCTATGCGGCTTATTTGTCTTCTTATGTGCGATATGCCGACGATATGGCGGGCTATTTCACCAACAGTTTGGGTGGGTCAGCGCTGCCGGAGTTGACCATGGCCTTGCGGCCGCTGCTAGGCCCTGTCTTGCCGGCCCCGATTCCGGCCGACCGCACTCCCTGGCTGCAGGCTAGCGCTGCCAATCCGGTTCCTTTTGCCAGCGCCAGTCTGACCGCGGGCGACAGCAGCTCGTATCGCGTTGTCGCTGGTGCCGATTTCAGCAGCACCGCGCCGGCTTCGGTGCGCGCGAGCGCGCAGGCCGATATCCTGCTCGATGGCCGCACGACGTATCGCGAGGATGGCAGACGCGATATCGTGCTGCCCACTGTGGTGCGTACCGGCACTGGTGAGATTCAGTTCGTCGCCGCCCGCGATCTGCGCTTTGCTGACGACATCGCACCAGCCAGCGTTTATACCGCAGGCCGGCCGGTGGCCGGTACCACGCCAGGCACCGAGCTACAAATCAGGCGCAATGCACCTCTGGAAACAACTCATTACACGTTGGATGTCCTGATTGCCGGACAGGCGACGTCTGAAGCCGCCGGTGATATCAAACTGGGCGCTGGCCGCGATATTCGTGGCAATCGCCAGACCTATGACCGCTCTGGTGCCATCTCCGGGGTAGAGGGCGAAACCTTTATCGGCCAGTACTGGTGGCCGTGGATGCAGACCGCCAATGGTGACAATTACACGGCGATCAATTTCGGCGGCTTTGCCCAGGGTGTGCTCAGCGCCGGTGGCGATGTCCAGGTATCAGCCGGACGCGATGTGCGCGAGCTGTCGGTCTCGCTGCCCACGACCTGGACACGCGGTGGCGGTTCGGATGGATTAACCGTACATGGCGGCGGTGATTTGTCTGTTGCCGCTGGTCGCGATGTCCTGGGAGGCGATTATTTTGTCGCGCGCGGGACCGGGGCGCTCAACGCGGGAGGAACGATCGGCTCCGCGTTTGATCTGACCGCGACCGTCTATGGCGTTAGCGGGCTCGCAACCCCAGTGGCGCCAATTCTGGCGTTGCAGGATGCGACCTGGACGGTGGTGGCGACCGGTGATGCGCAAATCGGCGCGGTCGTCAATCCCTCCTATGTTTATGACGCCAACCTTGGCGGCTATTTCGCCTACAGCGATTCCATGCCTTATGGCGTCAATTCTGCATTGTCAGTGGCCTCGATCGGCGGTGATATCCGCTTCGGCACCCTGACTCTGCCTGCTCCGCTATTTTCCTATGGCGGCCTTGTTCCAATAGACGATGGGTTGAGTTACTCCAGGGATGCCAACTATTTCTCCAATGTCTTCCCGGCGAAGTTGTCGTTGACATCGCTGGACGGTGATATTTCGGTCGAAAATGGTGGGAAGTTATTCCCAGCATCACGTGGCGATCTGTCTATGCTGGCGGCTGGGAGTTTGCGCCTGTTCACAGGGCAACTGCCAGCGAGCAGCAGTTTAAGTCTGCTGGATGTAGATGCGGCAGCGTTATTGCCGTCTCCATCGAATCGGTTGGACATGAGCGTCAGGGATGGTGGATTTTCAATCCTTCTGCCTACAAGCAACCCGCTTGGCCGCAGCCAGGCCGCCAATCTGCACGTCGGCGACGAGCGGCCCGCACGGCTTTATGCCTTGGCCGGTGATCTTGTCAACGGCTTCGCCAGCAATGGCTATCAGGTCGCGTCATTGACCCTGGATCTGCCCAAGCCGGCTTTGATCCGCGCCGGCCGCGATATCGTAGACCTGGATTTGCGCGGACAGAATTTGGATCAAACGGACGTCACCAGCGTGGTCGCTGGGCGTGATCTGTATTACACCCTAATCCAGGGAGGGCCTATCAGTGAGCCGCGAGCAAGCTGGCGCTGGATGGAGTTGGGCGGCCCCGGTTTATTCGAGGTGCAAGCAGGACGCGACCTCGGCCCCTTGACCTCGGCCAACGAGGCATATGACGGCGGTTACATCGATGTGACCAACATCGAGCAAGGCGGTATCCGCACCATCGGCAATCGCGACAACGCCGGTCTGCCCTATGCCGGCGCCGATATCGCTGTCCGTTTTGGCGTAGCGCCTGGCCTGGCCACCGCCGATTTTGTGCAGCGCTATCTCAACCCGGATAGTGAGCTTGCGGCTGGTAATGGCGATGCATTGATCGCATTTATGCAGCAGCGGATGCGCGAGCGCGGCGGGGCCAAGCTCACCACGGCCGCGCTGCCGTCCGACGATGGGCAAAGCGGTGCGAAGCTTAGCCTGGCCCAGGCTTGGCAGGCATTTGCGCAGGAGCCGACCGAGGTGCAGCAACGCCTGGTTGATCGCATCTTCCTGGATGTGCTTCAGCGCGCCGGTGTGGATTTCAACAATCCGGACAGCCCCGATTTCGGCAAATACGCCAGCGGTTACCAAGCGATCAATGCCCTGTTTCCCGCAGCCAGGGGCTATACCGCCAATAATCTGGAAGGCGGCGAAAATGGCGCAGCTACCCAGGCGGCGACCGGCAGCCTGGACATGCGCGGCAGTACCGTACAAACCCAGCAAGGCGGCGATATCCGTATCCTCGGGCCCGGCGGCAGTGTGCTGGTGGGCAGCTTGTCTGCGCCACCGGTGGTGCGCAGTCGAGACGATGGAACGATACTGGTCGGTCCCAACCAGCAGGGCATTCTGACCCTGGCCGATGGCGATATCGGCATCTTCACCGATCTGGATGTGCAACTGGCGCAGAGCCGCATCTTTACTCAGCGCGGCGGCGACCTGACCATTTGGAGTTCCAACGGCGATATCAATGCCGGCAAGGGCAGCAAGACCAGTTCTGACCGGCCGCCGGTGCAATACCGCTGCGATCAGGATTTTTACTGCATGATCGACGCCAAGGGCCAGGTCAGCGGCGCCGGCATCGCCACCTTGCAGACCGTGTCCGGTGCGCCAGTCGGCGACGCGGTATTAGTGGCCCCGCGTGGCACGGTGGATGCAGGCGACGCCGGCATCCGTGTGTCCGGTAATTTGATCGTGGCCGCCCAATTCGTGGCCAATGCCGACAATATCCAGGTGCAAGGCGAATCGATCGGCGTGCCCACCGTGGCCGCAGTCAATGTCGGCGCCCTGACCGCTGCCTCCGCCGCTGCCGCCGCGACCACCCAGGCCGTGCAGGACATGCAACAACGTCAACGCGAAGACGCCCGTGATCGTGCTGGCTCGGTGATTACCGTCAATGTGTTGGGATTCGGTAACCGCCAATAGTGCGGTTACCTGCCGGAAAAGCGGCTAAAAACCGCGCATGGTGCTGGTCGTTCAATGTCGGCGTTATCAAGAGTTTGATATCAAGACATAGAGTGACTAGAACTTAAGAGTGACTAGAACCTATCGCAAACTCGAATGTCGATAAAAATCAAGATCGTCATTCCAGCGAAACAATGTCATTCCGCGAAAACGTAAACCCAGCGTCTTTGATTTTCAAAGTCGCAACGTCACTGGATGCACAGCGCTGAGCGCTGTTGACAACAGTTTCCGCTATACCAATTGCGCTTCTTCGCTGCGCAGTGGCGTCGATGGCGAGCGACAGCGGGCTCACTCGGCGCAATGATTTAGACAATTTTCTTAGCGGCTGTTCTGGTGCAGGTGGAACAATTCGAGACCTGTTGCATGGTCGAATTGTGCGCTTGGTCGTTCTATGTCGGTTATGCGCAAACGCGCCACAAAAGCGTCAATGCATGGTCGTACTGCGGACATATATCCGCATCAGTCTTGCGCGACGTCCAGCACAGACATCGGGCGTCGCGACTGTAGTGATCTTAATCACTCAAACCATCTCATCAATCATCACCAAGACGGGAGAGTTCTTGTGTCTTCGATCCAATCAATCACCAACGTTGCGTTAAACCGCAACGGTGTCACCAAACTTGCTATCGGCACGCTGCTGGCGCTGTCGGCAGGTTCCGTACTCGCTGCGGACCTGTACGGCGGCGGTGCGACCTTTCCGGCGCAGGCCTATGTAGGCAATGATTTTCTCAAGTACACCCCCAATCGGCGTCTGTCGCGCAATGTGACGGCGCCGGCGGCCACCAGTGCGACGTTGACGCCGCCCAACACGGTATTCGCCCGCTATTCAACCGCTACCTCCAACCGCATCTCCTACTGCCAGACTGGCAGCGGCACCGGCAAGTCGATCCTGATCGGAGTGGGCAGTGTCATCAACGCGAACGGCGCGTGCGGTGATTTTTCTGGTAAGCCGGCGGGATTCAGCTCGGTGAGCGCATCGCCCGACTACATCGGCACAGATTCGCCGATCACTCAAGATGATGCGACCAAATTCACCGGTGGTCCGCGTGCTGCGCGTAACGGCATTTTCCAAATTCCGACGATCGCAGGTTCGATCGCGTTGCCGCGCCATAGCGGCATCAAAAATGCCGATCTCAACACCGAGCAGGTCTGCAAGATCTATTCCGCGCGGATTACCAATTGGTCGGGTATCACCAACTCCGGCTCCACCGCCCCGATCCATGTGGTGTATCGCGAGGATGGCAGTGGTACCAGCTTCGCCTTTACCAGCTATCTTGCGGCCGCCTGTAACGGCAAGTTCGGTATCCCCGCCAACTACTTCAAGCCAAACCAGAGCTATGCCGCGGCAGTGCCGGCAGCCGGCTCGCAGGCGCCACTGTATGCGGCGTCGACCAAGGTCAATGGCAATCCCGATATGGTCACCAAGGTAAAGGCGCTTGCCAATGCAACCGGTTATGCCGATTACTCCGAGGTCGCGGCGCAAGCTGCCTCGTTCCCGACGGTCAATAAAGTGACTCCTGCCCAGCCGGCGCTGTCTGGCGCGGTGAAGATTCCAGCTCCGCTGTCAGGCCGCGTGCTCGATGCCAATAATGCGCCGGTAGCCGTCACCGGCATCGCCAACGCAAATTGCTTGCGCCTGGTGAATCCCCGCGTAAATCCCACTGGCGTGACTTATCCGATCCTGGCCTATACCTATATCAATGGCTATGTCGGCGGCAACGCTGCCAAGGCGACCGCGCTGCGCAGCTTGCTCGGCAGTTTTCTGTCGACCAATGCCAATCGTCCAGCGCTGCCAGCAGGATCTGCCTATCTGGATGGCGATAATACGTACCGTCAATCGATCCAGAGCACGATCGACAGCTGCATCAAATAATCGCTTAGATGCACGGACAGTTTGACTTGCATCCACGCAGATAGATGCGCAACCAGCGCCTGCCTGGGCTATCCCCGGGCAGGCACTTTTGTATGAAAAGGCTGCGTTGATGGTGCCTAGGTGGGATGCGCCTAGGTCGGTTGCGCCTAAGTGATCGGATTTTGTACCCGTTCACATGCGCGGCTGATCTTGCAGCGCGCAGTTTGATTCTGCACCGACACAAAGGCAAAAACGCCGATCGGCATATTGGCGCAATGGTTTCGTAATCTAGAACCGGTAACGTTGAGCGTGGCCTCAGATGGCGCATGCACTGATGTGGATGTGTGCCGATGTTGACGTGCACGGAGGTTGATGTGCACGGATGTTCGCATGCACGGACGTTCACATGTACGGATGTTCACATTCACGACGATCCATGCGTCCAACTCAATGCCTTGAGTGCCATTAAGACGTCAGTCTGCGGTCGTGCGTGATGTGATGGCGTGTTATCCATCTTCCCGGCCCAGTCTGCGGCGTTGTCCTGTGATGGTCATCTGACGACATCTTGAAGGACCCATACCGGCCAGGTACGGCCCATGTTTATTCACCTTTGAACGCAACATCAACAGACCCAACTTGGAGATTTTAAGTGCACCCCAAGCAGTCAACCACCAAGCAGTCAATCAACAACATCCCGTTGATCCGTAATGGTGTTACCAAGCTCGCCGTTGGCACGCTGCTGGCGCTGTCGGCCGGTTCCGTGCTTGCCGCAGACCTGTACGGCGGCGGCGCGACTTTCCCGGCGCAAGCCTACGTGGGCAACGATTTTCTCAGGTACACGCCCAATCGGCGTCTGTCGCGCAATGTGACCGCGCCGGCCGCCACCAGCGCCACGCTCACCCCTCCCAATAGCGTGTTCGCGCGTTTCGTGAGTAACGGCGCCAACCGCATTTCTTACTGCCAAAGCGGCAGCGGTACCGGTAAATCGCTGTTGACCGGCGTCGGCAGCGTGGTCGATGCCAGAGGTGCCTGCGGTGATTACTCCGGCTCGCCGGCAGGTTTCACCGCGCGCACGGTTGCCCCTGACTACATCGGCACCGATTCGCCGATCAATCAACAAGACGCCAACAACTTCACTGGCGGCCCGCGCGCAGCGCGCAGCGGTATCTTCCAGATTCCGACCATCGCCGGCTCGATCGCACTGGCGCGCAGCAAAAACCTCAACTACCCAAACCTCACCACTGAGCAGGTTTGCCGGATCTATTCTGCGCGGGTGACCAACTGGTCGCAGATTCCCAACTCCGGCTCCACTGCGCCGATCCGGGTGGCTTACCGCGATGATGACAGTGGTACCAGCTTTGCTTTCACCAGCTACTTGGCGACCGCCTGTAATGGCAAGTTCGGCGTCCCTGCCGGCTACTTCAAACCGAACCAGAGCTTCAAGGCGGCGGTGCCGGCAGTGCCGGGTCAGCCAGGTTCGCGCGCTCCGTTGTATGCGGCTTCCGCTGCGGCCAGCGGCAATGCTGGTCTAGTGACCAAGGTCAAGACCACTCCAAACGCGACCGCTTATGCCGACTACGCGGAAGTCGCCGCGCAAAGCGTCGAATTCCCGACCGTCAATAACGTCGGCCCCGCCAACCCCAGCTTGTCCGGTGCTGTCAATATCCCGGCGCCGTTGTCCGGTCGGGTATTGAATGCCAATAACGCACCGGTTGCGGTGACCGGGATCGCCAACCAGAATTGCCTGCGTCTGGTGAATCCGCGCACCGTTCCTACCGGCGTGACTTATCCGATCCTGGCCTATACCTATATCAATGGCTATGTCGGCGGCAACGCTGCAAAAGCGGCGGCACTGCGCGGTCTGGTCGGGACCTTTTTGGCAGGTAGCAATCGCGGCAAGTTGCCGCCGGGCTACGCCTATCTCGACGGGAATACCACCTACCGCAATTCGATCCGCAGCACGATCAACACCTGCATCAAATAACCCAGCAGGCGTTGCGTTACTGAACGTTGAATGACAGCACGTTGCGTCACAGCAGCGGCGTCAACCAAAAGGGGAGGGAGCATCGCTCCCTCCCCGTTTTTTCTGCGCCGAAAGGCGCGTACCAGCGCTGAAGGTGTCAGGCGAACACAGCGCCCGACACGTATAACTAGAACCTGCTCTCGCAATCGAATGCTGATGACACGTCAAGATCGTCATCTTCAAACATGCGCGGTTCCATCGCATTGAGTCGTTGAAAATCAAAGTCGCTGGATGACCAGCGCTTCGCGTTGTTGAAAAGCGCCTCCCGCGTTCGCGGGGATGACGGCTTGACAATTCCATGCCCCAATGTATTTCCGGAGTGAGATAGGTCCTAGCTGTTCTCAATCATCATTCGGGCATGCTCGTCGGGACATCATCGGGGCATGCTCAATCGGGGCATGCTCATCCTGGCATGCGCCAGCCTGGAATTTGGCTATGCGCCGTTATTCGCAGGTGCAGGTGGTTTTGGCCCGCATGCGGCCTTTGGCTGGGGTGCCCAATACCAGTATGCATTCGGCCTCGGTCAAGACCGCCTCTGGATCGGACAGGGTTTGTTCTTCAGAAACGCAGGCTCGACTAACGCGGCCTTGGCGCTCGTCGGCAGAGCATGAGGTAAGCAGCGCCTCTGGGCTGTTGGATGAGACCGCATAATTCCCACCAGCGAGCAGTGAGTTGCGGCTGGCCACGCCTTTGGTAGAGCTCTGGATCTTGTTGGCGTTTGCGGCACATTGATAGGTGACTCGGCAATCCCTGGCATCGCCATCGGTTTTACTGCCGCGGGCGAATCCTAATACCGATACTGCGCCAGGATAGTATTCGATGTAGCCACATTTGGGATCGTCTAGTGGTTGCACCTTGGGCTCGTTGGCCGCCATCACCGCCGGCGCAGTGCAGCAGATCAGTACAGCGGCGGTCGTGGCTTTGATGATTGTCGTCAAACGGTACATAGGATGGGTCCTTTTTGGTCAGATGATTTGAAAGAATGGTCTGCACGACGAGATACGAGCCTGGGCGAAGTCGGTCACATCGATCTCCAACATGGCGTATCGCTACAGCGTTGATTTCGCATTGATTCGTTCCTCGGAAGGCCAAGCACTGGCATGTGTGACTGGTTGTTGCGGCAGCCCATCTGGAGTTGAGGAACGTCCGAACCGGTCAACGGTCATATCTGTTGCGAGCGCGTCCATGCGCAGCGGATCCCGACGGGTTTGGTGTGCCTCACAGACAAGCAGGGTTGAGACGTCGTGCGCTAGACTCGCAGCCTCAAAACCTACTGCGCGATCGAGCGTTTTCGTTGCCAACGTCGCACAGTCCCCGGTTGTCTGCGTGCTTCATAGCAGCGGCTGATGTCAGGTAGATGGCGGTTTCGGGTCTAAGGAACACACACCAGCTCTTGGCCATGCGTCAGCAACGATCCGAACCAGCTTCGCGACCCTGCCACCGTCGGACGTCGGCCCGCCCGAAACGGGGCGGGAGCGCCAGGGTCGGAAGCCTGCACAGCCGCGGTGCCGCGTTGTTGCTGGTCATGTGGCTGATCGCGCTGCTCGCTGCCCTGGTTGGCGGCTTTGCGTTGACGGCACGGGTCGAATACCTACAAGGGCGGGTGCTGGCGCGCGGCGTGGTTGCGGAGCAGGCGGCGCGCGCGGGGATCGAGTACGCCATGATGCGGCTGGCCGAGCAGGATGTGCGGCGACGCTGGTTGCCGGATGGCCGCGCGTATCGCTGGCGCTTCAATCAGGCGCAGATCGATCTGCGCATCGTCGACGAACAGGGCAAGATCGATTTGAACGCCGCGCCGCTGCCACTACTGGCCGCATTGCTGCGCGGCGCCGGACTCGAACAGCAGCCGGCCGAGCGCCTGGCCGGGGCGATCATCGACTGGCGCGATCAGGATTCGATGACCCAGCCCTCCGCTGGCGCCGAGGACGCCGACTACGCTGAGGCGGAGCTGCCCTATGGCGCCAAGGATGCGCCGTTCGAGACCGCTGCCGAACTCTTGCTGGTGTTGGGCATGACCCCGCAGTTGTATGCGCGCATCGCGCCTTCGATTACCGTGTTCAGTGGCCGTGACGTCCCGGATCCGGCCTTCGCATCTGCACCAGTGCTGACCGCGATGGGAATGGATGCGACGGCGATCGTCCAGCACCGCGAGAATTGGAATCCTGCCACTGGCCAGCCGTTGCAACCGCTGGCCGATGGCACCAATCTCGTTGGTTCAAACAGCGGCACGTATAGTATCCACAGCCGCGCCAAACTCAATGACGGGCGCGAATCACTGCTTCGAGTCGTGGTGCGTTCCGGCGCGACCGGCGCGCCAGGTGCGGCTTATCAGCCGCTGCAATGGGAGGAAGGCACATCGCTACGATGACCGCGCCCGCCGCGCCTCGGCCACTGCGTGAACGTCTGCGCGCTGCACGCTTGCCCGCGTTCGGCGGATTGCGCGGTTTCTGGTCGTGGTGGGGCCAGTCGCTGCTGGCCTGGTTGCCGCGCAGTTGGCGGCGGGTTCTCGGCCTGGATCGTGGGCGTTTATTGCTACAGCTCGATGTTCAGGGTGTGCAGCTCCGGGTCCAGGATGAAGACGGCGTGCGCGACGTCGCACGGCTCCCAGCGCTGGATACGCTGCCGTCTGCCGATGTGGCCATGTCCGGGTTACTCGCGCGCTCGCTGCAAGACTTGCCGCGCTGGCTGGTGTTACCGGCCTCGGTGGCGCTGCGCCGGCGCATGACCTTGCCCGCGGCAGCGGCCGAGCGCCTGCGTGATGTCATCGGATTCGAAATCGACCGCCAAACCCCATTCGCTGCCGATGCGGTTGCCTATGACGCAAGGTTGCTGGGGCCTGGTGCAGGTGATGCGCAACTCGACGTCGAACTGATCGCGGTACCCCATGAGGCGACCCGGTTAGCCGAGGCTGCGCTTGGCGATCTTTCCGAACATCTTGCCGGCATCGATGTGCTTGACATGGACGGTGTACCGCTGGCGGTGAATCTGCTGCCGCCCGAGCGGCGCCGGGTTCAGGCCGACCCGATGCGGAATTGGAATCTGGTGTTGGCGACCCTGGCGTTGCTCGCAGGTGCGGCGATGTTGTGGCAGATCTTGGACAACCGGCGCACCGCGGCCGATGCGTTTGAGCAGATCGCCAACCAACGCGCCCGCGCCGCGCGCGGTGTCGCGGCCCAACGCCAGGAACTCGTCGACAGTGTCCAAGGTCAAGTGTTTCTGGACCAGGCTCGCGCCGGTCGCCCGACCGCGGTGGAAGTGCTGGAGGATCTGAGTCGGCGGATACCCGATGACACCCATCTTGAAAAATTGGCGATCGAGGGCGGGCGCATTACCTTGATCGGCCGCAGCAGTGAGGCGTCTGCGCTGCCCGCAAGGCTCGAAGGCTCGCGCCTGTGGCGTGCACCGGCGCTGGCCGGCGCGTTGCAGTCTGATCCGCGCAGTGGCCGTGACATTTTCACCTTGACTGCCGAACTGGCCACCGCCCCCACCAAGCCCGCGGAGCAGCGTCGTGACCCCAATCGCTGAGCGCGACCGCTGGCTGGCGCTGGGATTGTTGCTGCTGGCGCTGGCGCTGGTATATCTGGTGCTGATCCATCCATGGTGGACCGTCCCGATGCTGGCAGAGGGCGAGCGCATCCAAGCCTTGCAGGCCAGAGAGCTGCGTGCGCGCATGCAGCTGCAGCAGGCGCCACAGATTCGTCAGGCGTTGACCCGCGCGCGCCAACAGCACACGCGCAGCGCCGGGTTTTTACCAGAAGCCAGCGCGGAATTGGCCACCGCCAGCTTGATCAAGCGGCTGGAAACGGTGGTGACCCAGGCGAGCCCTGGCAACCGCGCTTGCGCGATCAACAACCGCTCGCCGCTGTCGGAACCTGGAAATGGGCGCTACACGCGCGTTGCGGTCCAAGTGCGGCTGCGCTGCGGAGTGCCGGAGACTGCGGCGGTGCTGTATGCATTGGAAAGCGGGTCGCCGCGACTATTCGTCGACAATCTCAATATCCTGGCGCGGACCCATTTCGCTGTTGCCGAACAGCAGGGGCGGGCCGGCGGCGTTGACGTGAATTTCGATCTGTATGGCTATTTGCGCCCGCGCCCCGGACGCGCCACGGTGCAGCCGAATGCATCGTCGGAGGCTGCCGGTGCGCGCTGAAGCTATCGCGCCGCGAACCTGGTTGCTGGTCGCCTTGGCGGTTTGGGGTTTGCTGGCTTGGCTAGCCGCTGTCGCCGGGCTGGGCGGATGGGTAGCGCCGGTTGCCAGCGACAGTGCACTGATGCAGCCATTGCCGCAGACGCGGCCGACGCCCAACGCGCGGCTTGGACCGCCAGGTCAGTATCGTGAAACCGTGACCCGGCCGTTATTCTTCGCAGATCGTCGCCCGAAACCGTTCTCGCTAGGCGGCAAAGGCGAGGGCGAGGAACCGGTCAATGATTTCAATTATGTCTTGACCAGTGTGCTGCTCAGCCCGCGCCTGAAGCTGGCCATCCTGCAACCTGCCCAGCCAGAAGGTGAGGCGAACGAAGGCCAGCAGCCGGATGGATCCGGTGAATCCATCCGGGTCAAGTTGGGTGAGAGCGCTGAGCAAGCCGCCGACTGGCGTCTGGTATCGCTGGAACCGCGTAGTGCGGTGTTCGACGGCCCGGAGGGCGAGCGTACTCTGCAACTACGCGTGTTTGACGGCACCGGTGCGACCCCCGCCACCCCGGCAACCCAACCGCGGGCGCAGCCAGGTCGCCGGCAGATCCGGACCAGGACTGCCAATGTGCCGCGGCCGCCGCGACCGGCGCAATTGGCGGTGGACATCCTGGAAGAGCAGCCGGCCCCAGAAGCGCCGGAAGCGCCGACAGGTAAAAAGTCTGCGCAGGAGAATGCCGCAGCTGACCCGCCCGCGCGCTCCCCTGAGGACCAGATCGAGGCGATTCGCCAACGCATCCAGGCCAGGCGCGAGCAGTTGCGGCGCGAAGCTGCCGGTAACGCCGCATCGGGCAACAATTCGCCCGCCCAATAATCTTTAAAGTCCCGATCATGATTGCGATGCTGACTCGTCTCCTAGTGCTACTGTCGTGTGCCACCGTCCTGGCGGCCTGCGCCACGATTCCCGCGCCATCTCTGCGCAGGGATGGTGGCGCGCAACCTGGCTCGACCGTTGGCGGTGTCGCTCACGAAAGCGCCGGCCAAGAAAGTGCTGATCAAGAAAGTGCCGTTCAACAACATGCTGTTCAACAACGTGACATTCAAAATCAGGCGCCCGGCGCTCAGCAGCCGCTGCAGGCGCAGGATGTCGATCCGCAGCCGATCATCCGCCGCGGCACCGGCCAGACCATCAACAGTGCCGCAGCCGGCGCACCGGCACCGAATCTGCGCGGCAGCACTGGCCAGGCTACCTTCAACTTCGAAGGCGAATCGCTGCACGCCGTGGTCAAGGCGATCCTGGGCGACATGCTTGGTCAGAACTACGTGATCGCCCCGGGCGTGCAGGGCACGGTGACCTATGTCACCGCCAGGCCGGTCAGCCCGTCAGAAGCGCTCAGCTTGCTCGAGATGATCCTGGGTTGGAACAACGCGCGCATGGTCTATGCCGACGGTCGTTACAGCATCGTTGCGGCCGATGCGCCGCTGGCCGGCAGTGTGGCGCCGCGCGCAGGGTCGGCCAGCGATGCGCGCGGATTCGAGTCGCGTGTGGTTCCGCTGCGTTACATCTCGGCGGAGGAAATGAAGAAACTGCTCGAGCCGCATGCCCGCCCCAATGCCATCGTCAATGCCGACTCAGGGCGCAATGTCATCACTGTCGCCGGGACGCGCGCGGAGCTGGAAAACTATCTGCGCACGATCGAAATCTTCGACGTTGACTGGATGAGCAGCATGTCGGTCGGAGTGTTCCCGCTGCAGTCGGGCAAGGCGAGTCAGGTGGTGCGCGATCTTGAGAAAGTATTCGGAGAAGCCGGCAAATCGCCGGTTGCCGGCATGTTCCGCTTCATGCCATTGGACGGGGCCAATGCCATCGTGGTCATTACCCCACAGCCGGATTATCTCGACGATATCCGTGAGTGGCTGGACCAAATCGATAGCGCAGGCGAGGGCGTGCGCCTGCATTCGTATGAACTGAAGTACATCACCGCCAGGGATCTGGCCGAGCGTCTGGCCGAGGTCTATGGTGCCAGCCGCCGTGGTGGTGGATCCGGCGCTGGTGAGGCATCGATTATGCCGGGGTTGGAGCCAACGACTATCGAAGATGGCGGAATCGACGGTGACGGGATCGGCAGGCCCTCCACTAGCGAGGACAGTTTTGATTCCACTGCCAGCAGCGGCCCTGGCGGCAATGCCATGAGCGGAGCTGGCGGCGGCATGGGTGACGGCATGTCATTAGGCCGGCAGGAAAACGGCAACACCTCGGTGAGTTTTGAGATCGACGGCAGTCAGGTCGGTGTGTCAGCGGTCGAGGAAACCAATTCCATCCTGGTGCGCAGCACCAGTCAGGCCTGGCGTTCGATTAGGGAAGTCATCGAAAAGCTCGACGTCATGCCGATGCAGTTGCATATCGAAGCGCAGATCGTGAGTGTCGATCTGTCGGGTGATCTGCAGTACGGGGTCAACTGGTTCTTCGAACGCGCGGTCACTGATGCCGGGTTACCCAACTCGTTCCGGCGCACCACCTGGAGTGGATTAGCTGGCAATGTCACCGGGAGTAACGTCGGCAGAGTCGGTAGCGGATTCTCCTGGACATTTCTTGGTCGCAACGCAGCGGCGGTGATCAGTGCATTGGATGAAGTCACCGATGTGCGCATGCTCTCCACGCCGTCGGTATTCGTGCGCAACAATTCGGAAGCCAATTTCAATGTCGGCAGAAACATCCCAATCGCGTCGGTATCGATCAACCCGAATTCGATGGCGGGTAACACGTTCAGTCAAGTGCAGTATTTGCAGACCGGTAATATCCTCAAAGTCCGGCCACGCGCGACCAAAGACGGCACGGTGTTTATGGATATCGTCCAGGAAATCAGCATCCCAGGTGAGACGCCGACCAGTTGCGGGGTCCCCGGTGGCTCGTGCAATCCAGCGATTGCCACGCGCAAACTCAAAACCCGGGCTGCGGTGCAGGACGGGGAAACCATCATGCTGGCAGGACTGATTGATGATTCGAACGTACGCGGGTCTACAGGCTTTCCGGGTCTAAGCCGGATTCCGGTGATCGGAGGTTTATTCGGCCGTCAGACCAGCACCACTGGCCGCAATGAAACCATCATCCTGATCACCCCCACCATCGTTCGTAGCAGTCAGGAATCGCGCGACTTCACCGACGAATACAGCCGCCGCTTCCGCGCGATGGAACCGCTGCAGCGCGCGCGATCAGGACAGTGATCGGGCATGGTCGGCGGCAGGTCCGCGCGAATCGATGGACCGCCGATCATGCGACATCTATCGTGCAGTCGCCGAGCACGCAGTCATCGGGCACGCAGTCACCGGGCACGCAGTCACGGAGCATGCGGTCGCCGGGCACGCAGTCATCGAGCACGCGGTCACCGAGCACGCAGTTACC
>Ga0153969_1000061_pt1 | contig 17235 bp, 12 predicted proteins | sample TSGA053MetaG_FD_104702 | JGI IMG/M metagenome (GOLD analysis project Ga0153969, IMG submission 104702) | Attine ant fungus gardens microbial communities from Georgia, USA - TSGA053 MetaG | ecosystem: Host-associated > Fungi > Mycelium > Unclassified | place: USA: Georgia, George L Smith State...
ATGTCTGAGGATAAACCTCAGACTTAACAACATCTTTTGCTGCTTGTCTAACTTTGCTTTTTTGAACACTTTGATTATCAAATCAAGCAATCACAAATCAGTAAGTGGCCATTTGTGATAAGAACACTCAATCTTCAGGGTGGAATATTGGGGCAGGGGTTCTTCTCTGGTTGTAGTACTGGACCATGTCTCCTTGTGTCTTCTGGATTACTGACTTTGCTTCTTTGACAGCTGCTTTCATCTGTTTCATAAACTCATTGACAGTCTCTAGTCTAGAGGGGTGCTACCTCAGTTCAAAGCCCATGTATGGAGTTTGTCCAGTATTGAGTAGAAACAGAGTTTGCTGGGTTGCTGTATAGACATGATTATTGTGCTGGAACTCTGCCAAGGGCAGAAGATTGTACCAATCATCCTATCATTCATTCACAACTATTTGGAGGTATTGGTCCAGCTCTTGGTTAACTCTCTCCATCTGCCTGTCTGTCTGAGAATGCCAGACCATAGATGATGCTAGTTATGTACCTAGTAGTCTGTAAAGTTCCTTGTTATCAATAGACAGTGAGTGCCCTTAGTGATCACCCTAGGTGAATGTTCAAGAAGAACTTGATGGAGTTCTTTGTTGGATTGGTCTCCTACTTATACTACTTTTACAGTGGCTGTACTACTAATCCATGATCACATGTCCTTCCAGAATGTTCTGTGGTCACTTGACCTTGTCACATGACTTTAGTTCCCACACTATCTATATCTCGACCCTATTGTATATCTTGAGGTTTTTGATCAAGTGTTCAAATGCTTGGGAAACTATTCCCTTTTTAGGGCTCTCATAACATTCCTTAGTAAACAGAGCTACAAACTGTGCTCTATGGTCCAAGATGATATATTGAGGGAGTTCATAGAGTTTCCAGATATAGTAGAGAAATAGCCTTGCTACTCCTTCTGTGGTGACCATTGTATGAGCTAGAATGAAGTGTGTCCTTCCAGGACTGGAAGGGGGTAGAGCTCACCTGTCAGAGGATGTCTTGCAGGTTTGGTACAGAGGCATAGGTTGTAGGTGTTAACATACTGACCTATGTACCTTGACATCTAGGGCCACTAGTAGTTGTGGGATACTAACTCCAATATCTTCCAGTATCTGGAGTACCCTACTGTTTTTGAATTGTGGCACAGTAAGACAATTTGCCTTTGTAGTTCTGGGTTCTGGGGTATGTAAATCTTGCCTCAGAAGTGGAGTAGCCTATTGATATTAGACTATTCTGATAAGTGTACCAACCTGCTAGTGGATTGCTGGAGCTCTTGGACTGCTTTGGTAATGGGCTCTTCAAGATCTCCTTTGCAATTGCTATAGTGGATTTTAGACAGCACTTTCTGTTCAACCTCTATTAACTCTACTTTTTTGAGGGTATGAATGGTAAAGAGCTCTGGGCAGAGTAGGGTGATCCCCTCATTGTCAGTGGCTCCACTACCATGATCCAGCCTCTAAGATAGTGCATCAGGTTTTCCTATGGAGCAACCAGGGCAATGACAGAGGGAGAAGTCAAAGTGGATAAGATACAAGGACCAGCAGGCTTGACAATGGTTGAGCTTCTTGGCTGTCATGAAGTACTCCAGGTTCTTGTGGTCTGTCCATATCTCTACTGGATATACCACTCCTTTGAGGAAATGCCTCTACTCTTCCAGAACCTGGATGATAGCCAGTATCTTCTTGTTATAGATCTCATAGTTGTGCTCTACTGGGGACAAGAACTTGCTGTAAAAGACCACTGGGTACTATTTACTATCCAACAGAGACTGCTGAGACAAGACCGCCTCTATGGTGAAGTCAGAGCTGTTGGCCTCAATCCTAAAAGGGTCTGAGTCCTGAGACAACACCAGTACCAGAGCAGAGGTCACCGGTGTCTTGAGGTTATCAAAGGCCTTCTGCTTCTTATCAGCCCATGTTCAAGCTTGATTAGAATGGATGAGGTCAAAGAGAGAACATGCTATTGTAGAGAAGTCTTGGATGAACCTCTGGTAGAAGTTGATGAACACAAGGAAGACCTGGATGTTTGTCTAGTTTTCTAGGATTGGTCATTTGTGGACTCTAGCCATCTTGACAGAGTCCATAGAGACTTTATTCTCTGAGATGACAAGTCCTAGATACTTGATCCACTCCTTTTAGAACTTACACTTTTTGGGATGTAGAAACAGCTTGTGCTTGGCCAGACTCTCCAGTACTCTCTGGACAGCTTGTGCATGTTCTTTCATAGATCTAGTAAAGATGAAAATGTTATCTAGGTAGACAACTACTATACCCTCCACAATGAGATCCTAGAAGATATTATTTGTCATTGTTTAGAAGGTGGCTGGACTATTGGTCATTCCAAAGAACATTATGAGAGACTTGAACAGGTCACAGTTAGTATAGAAAGCTGCCTTCTACTCATTGCCAGACTTGATATGCATATTATTTAACCTTCACTAGATATCAAGCTTGGTAAAGTATTTGGCTCCATGAAGTTGTGAGATGAGCTCAAAGATCAGTGGAAGAGAGTACTTGTTCTTCATTGTTATGGAGTTGAGTGCTTAGTAGTCCTAGACCAAATGGAGAGAGCTATTCTTTTTCTTGATGAAGAATACCAGAGCTACCATAGGGGACTTAGATGGCCTGATGCATTTAGTCTGCAGGTTCTTCTCTAGGAAGGTGTTGAGCTCCCTCTGTTCTACTAGAGATAAGGAATACATCTTAGAAGACTTGGGCTCCAAGCCTGGAAGGAGTCCAATAGTGTGGTCTTAATGGTGGTACTCTGGAAGGATGTTGAAGTCTTCCTTAGTGAACACAGCTTCAAATCCCTGGGTGCAGTTGGACAGTGGACTGTAGATAGCTTGGACTTCTGCACTATAATGGGCTTCTTCTACCAGGTACTGAGAAGTAGTGGCAGTGGCTTGGAGTTTCTCAACAGGAGGGTCTAGTAGTAATTGCATTATAAACAACCTGTCTCCAAGCTCTTAACCTTGTTCATTAGTCTTAGTCAGAGATTCTTCCTCATTAGCATCTTTTGCTAGCATGGGCAACTCTCCATTCTGACAGATGTTTACTGCTTGGACTTCTTGCCTTTTTTGTATAGTATATTCCTTCTGCATTGTTCAACACCCTTCACACCAGGGCAGACAGTGAGTCATTAGTACTTTACCTCTCTGCCAATCAACCTCTAGGTTGTGATCCTTAAGCCAGGAGTACTCCAGTATCAGGTCTTTTTTCCCTAGACTAGAGACCATGAAGAGTATCCACTTCAAGTGGGTGTTGTACCAAAGCATGATATCTATAACTTTGGAGATCTGTCCAGCTTTGTTGGGGGTACCATTTACATTGAACATAGGTATTGGATATGAGATACTCTGGGTGTTGATTCCTTTGTTGTAGACAAAATCCCTGTCAAAGAAACTTCCAGTTACTCCACAGTCTAGAAATGCCTTGTTGGAGTGGACCTTACTGGTGTCAGTGGTGCAGAGCTCTATAGTTAGGATTAGAGAGGCTCTATATATATCAAGTGCACTTACGGAGAGTTGCTTTGGGAGTCTCTTTTCCCATTTTAGTCTCCAAGTTGCTGGTGTTGTGGCAGGAGAGAAAGGAGGAGAGGGAGGGGGGGAGAAGAATATGACTATAGGTTCACATACACTTGTATTGGATTTTTCTATGTCAAGTATACAGAATCTATTTACTAGGGGCAACTGGAGCATACTATTTGCCAGCTACATTATGCAAAATTCTCTTCTGCTGGAGGGTTCTCTTCTTCCAAAACCATATCTTTCAAGGCCAAGAGATCTTCTATCAGCTCCTTCTATTGCTCTACCATTAACAGCCTTATGTCCATCTGGTAGGGACAGTCTTTTACCAGGTAGTTTGCATCTCTGTACCTGTAGCAGCCTTTTGGAGGCATGGGGTAGAGTTTCCAAGCAACATTGACATCCATAGCCATAAATAGAGTTGGAGGGGGAAAATAGGGAGACAGAGGAGTTGGAACTGGCAGGGGGCAGGCCATAGGAGGAGAGAAGTGGATAACTGACAAGGGGGGTAGATAGACTGGAGTAGAGCAGAAAGGAAGTTGCTATTGGTTGGACTAGAAAGCCTCATTTACCAGGTGAGCTTGGTCAATCCTTTTGGTAGCTTTGTACCATGCCTTCAGGTCTGTATTGCTAGGGCATCCAACCAGCATGGTTATGATCTGGTTTTGGATGTCTATCTATAACCCTCTCTGGAATTTAATGACAAGGGTTCTCAGATCAGAATAGCTAGTATCTGAGACCAGGGTTTGGAAAGAGTCCAGGTAGTTTTCTACTGTCTGACTGTTTTGGTAATAGAAAAACCCTTCCAGAGTGTTGGTAGCATCCACTTCCACATTGACAGGAAAGAACTGGGCCCAGAACTGTTGTTAAAAGACCAACCAAGACTAAAAAGAGAAAACACCAGTATCCATTTCCTGGTGGAAGAGGTTCTTGGACTACTTTGCTGTACATCCACTTTTGAAAAATGTCAGGGCCTAGAAAATCCATTTCTAGTCCAAGTCAAATTGCTCTGGAATCAACTGCATATAAAGGGTACAGGAGTTTAAGAAAGTTCAACTGTAATTCCACTCTCCATTAAAGTCTGGTAGAGAAGGGAGTTTTAGCTATACCCATGAGCAAGAGGGGGCAAAGATGACAGCTGAGGTACTGGAGGGGGTAAAGGTGACAGCTGAGGTACCAGAGACAGAGGGGTATTTATGACCAGGGTGAGAGAGAAGTATAAGACTAGCTGGGTGAGTTGCTGGAGCTGGGTTGTTAGAAAGGCAATGTTAGGGCAACCAGAGTGGAGTAACTCTAGGAGATTCCTTAGAGAATAGGATGAGGCTCCTGGAGGGCAATCTACACTATATATACAAGTTCCTCTAGCTATAGAATGTCTCAGCAGTCAGGAACAGGAATGTAGGAGAAGGCAACTATAAGGGGACCCTACCAATACTAACCCTGATGCCAGACCAACTTCCTAGAGTAACCCTGTAATATACTAAATATTACATAGTAATATTTAATTACTCTTAGCTTGCTCCTAAAACTCTAGACCCTAACAACTAGGACTGTAGGGACAGGGATGCACTAGTGCCAAGATGTATATATAGTATAGAGTATCTCTCCAAGAGCCTTATCCTAATCTCTGAGGATTCTTCTGGAGATAAGTATAACTTATATTTTTGGACTGTAATTTAGCTAAGGATTCTTCTGGAGAGTTACTCCACTCCAGTTACCCTTACAGTAGATTAGAATCTCTTAAGTGGAGTCTTGAGCAAATGCAATGGGGCTGTCCATTGTGTTTGCTCAAGGCTCTATATAACTCTGCTCCCTAAGTATGTTGGTACCAGTGAAGAACCCCTAGGGTCTATTTAATGCTCTGAGCTATCTCCAACACCATCTACAGGAGCTTACCAAAAGACAAAATGTTTCAGAAAACAATACCAATACTGCCCTTGCTTTCCTGACAACCCAGCTTCAGCAACTTACCTAGCTGATCTCGCACTCTTCTCTTATCCTGGTCATAAACACCCCTCTATCTCTAGTACCTCAGCTGTCACCTTCACCCCCTCCAGTATCTCAGCTGTTACTTTTGTCCCCTCCAGTACCAGCTCTCTCTTGCTTATGGATATGGCCAAAACTCTCTTCCCTATCAGACTTTAATGGAGAGTGGAATTATAGTTGAACTTTCTTAAACTCCTGTACCCTCTACATGTAGTTGGCTCTAGAGCAATTTGACTTGGACTAGAAATGGATTTTCTAGGCCCTGATATTTTTCAAGAGTGGATATATAGCAAAGTGGTCCAAAAATCTCTTCTGCCAGGAAATGGACACTGGTATTTATTCCTTGCAGTCCTGGTTGGTCTTTTAACAACAGTTCTGGGCTCAATTCTTTCCTGTCAATGTGGAGACAGACACCATCAACACTCTAGAAGGGTCCTCCTACTACCAGAACAATCAGATGGTGGAAGACTACTTGGACTCCTTCCAGTCTCTGGTCTCTGATGCTAGTTACTCCAATCCAAGGATGTTTATTGTCAAGTTCCAGAGAGGGCTGCAGACAGGTATCCAGAACCAGATCATAACTATACTAGTAGGATGCTCTAGTGATATAGATCTAGAGGCTTGGTATGAAGCTACCAGAAGAATTGACCAAGCTTGCCTAGCAAATAAGGCCTTCTAGTCCAACTAATGGCAACTTCCCCTCTATTCCATATCTGTATGTCCACTCTCTCTGTTAGTTATCTGCTCCTCTCCTCCTGTAGCTTATTTCTTGTCAGTTCCAACCTCTCTGCCTCCCAAACCTTCCCCCCTGACTCTATTAATGGCCATGGACATTGATGCCACTCAGAAGACTCTCCCCATGCCCCCAAGAGGCTACTACCAGTGTAGAGATACAAACTACCTGGTAAAGAACTGCCTTTACTAAATGGACATGAGGCTGCTAACATTGGAGTAATGAAAGGAGCTGATAGAAGATCTCTTGGCTTTGAAAGATGTGGTTTTGGAAGAAAAGAACTATAAGGGAACCCTACCAATACTGCCCCTGAAACACCAGACTCATAGCCCAGAGCAACCTTATACTTAATTAAATATTACTATGTAATATTTAATTCCCCTTAGCTTGACTCAGAGACCCTTGACCTTAACTAACAGGACTATAGACTCAGGGATGTCTCAGCAGTAGGAGTATATTGTAGAAGTACACCCCAGGAGCCTTATCCTAATCTCTAAGGATTCTCCTGGAGGTGAGTTGTGACATACTTAGGACTTGTAATATTACTAAGGATTTTCCTGGAGTCCACTCTACTCAAGTTACCCTTACAAGAACTCTCTGGTAGAGGAGGATTTTGCATAGTGCAACCAGCAAATAGTATGCTCTGGTTATCCCCAGTAAATATGTTCTGTGTACTTCATGTAGAAAAATCCAATACAAGTACATGTAAACCTATAGCTACACTTCTCCCCTCCTCCCCTGCTACAACACTGGTAACCTAGAAACCAAAATGGGAAAAGAGACTCCTAAAACAACTCTCTGTTAGTACCCTAGACACACATAGAGCCTCCTTAATCCTAACTATTGAGCTCTGTACCACAGACACTAGTAAGGTCCACTCCATCAAGGCACTCCTGGATTGCAGAACAACTGGAAGTTTCATTGATAAGGATTTTGTCTGCAATAAGGGGATTAACATCCAGAGTATCTTGCATCTGATATCCATATTCAATGTAGATGGTACTCCCAACAAAGCCAGACAGATCTCTGAGGTTGTAGATGTTGTGCTCTTGTCACAAACTTCATTTGTACTATAACTCTGGGAATACTCAACTGATTTCAACAATATAAATGACTACTGAAAGCCCTTAAGAAGACCTTTCAAAAAATACCAAAAATGTCTCAAGGCAATCAGTATTCACCAAGTTATCAACAGATCAGTTGACAATCACCAAGTTACCAAACACTAAATTACTGATATCTCAGAAACTGCTTGACATAATCATTTGCTTCAATAACTATTATGAAGCTCTCTTCAATGCTCTTCTTTTGGCCATAAATAGACCCAGAGGCAATAAGATTCCATAGAGATACAAGGTCCTCAATTTTTGCACATGACACTAATCTTTATCTATAGATTATCATCTGTCCTTGAATAGAACAAAGAACTGCTCTAAGACAGTTAGGTTATCTTTATTTCAAGAACAATAGCACTCCTATATGTAGAACAATAGATAGTAATCATGTGGTAGACTGTCCTGGTGCACAGACCACCACAATTATGTATTTAAGGACTGTATATCTGAGGATAAACCTCAGACTTAACAATATCTTTTGCTACTATCTAAAATTTACTTTTTTGAGCCTTTTGACTATTAAATCATCAACTTACAAATCAGTAAGTGGCCATTTGTGATAGCTCCAGTACAACACCCACTTAGAGTAGATGCTCCTCGTGGTCTCTAGTCTAGGGAAAAAAGACCTGATACTGGGCTACCTCTGGCTTAAGGACCATAACCTGGAGGTTGACTAAAAAAGAGGTGAAGTACTGATGACCTGTTGTCTACCTCATTGCAAGAGGTGTCAAATGCTGTGAAGGGAATGCACTGCACAAAAGAAGCAAGAAGTCCAAGCAGTAAATGCCTACTAGAATGGAGAGTTGCCTGTGCTGGTGGAAAACACCAACAAGAAAGAGTCCCCAATTGGAACCAATAGTTAAGACTGGGAGCTCAGAGACAGGTTGTTTATAATATAGCTACTACTAGACCCTCTGACCAAGGAACTCTGAGCTATAGCTACAGCTTCTCAATGCTTAGCAGAAGGAGCTTGTGGTAGTGCAGAAGCCCAAGCCACCCACAGTCCACTGCCTAACTATGTCTTGGGATTCAAAGCCATGTTCACTAAGGAAGACTTCAACACTCTTCCAGAGCATTACCATTGGGACTATACAATAGAGCTCCTCCTGGGCTCAGAACCCAAGTCATTTAAGATAGATCCCTTATTTCTGGTAGAACAGAAGGAGCTCAATGTCTTCCTGGAAGAGAATCTATGGACCAGATGTATTAGGCCTTCTAACTCCCCTATGGCAGCTCTAGTGTTCTTTATCAAGAAAAGGGATAATTCTCTCTGTTTTGTTCAGAACCACTGAGCACTTAATTCTATAACAATTAAGAACAAGTACTCTCTTTTCCTGATTTCTGAGCTTGTTTCTCAACTTCACAGAGCCAAGTACTTCACCAAACTTAACATTGGATAGAGATTTAACAATGTGTGTATCAAGCCCAGAGATAAGTGAAAGGCAGCCTTCCATACTAACTATGGTCTGTTTAAGCCCCTTATAATGTTTGCTGATATGACCAACAGTCCAGCCACCTTCTGGACGATGATGAATGACATCTTCCAGAATCTCATTATGGAGGGTATAGTAGTTGTCTACCTAGACAACATTTTCATCTTTACTAGATCTATGGAAGAACATGCATGAGCTGTCTAGAGAGTACTAGAGATCCTAGCTGAGTATAAGCTGTTTCTGTATCCCAAAAAGTACAAACTCCAAAAGAAATAGATTAAATATCTAGAACTTGTCATCTTAGAGAATAAAGTCTCTATGAACTCCATCAAGATTACTAGAATCTACAAATGGCCAACTCCAGAGAACTGGATGGACATCAAAGCCTTCCTCAGGTTTATCAACTTCTATAGGAGGTTTATCCAAGGCTTTTCTATGATAACATACTCTCTCTTTAACCTCACCTGTTCTGGCTAGGCCTGGACATGGACCAATAAGGAGCAGTAGGCCTATGATGACCTCAAGATGGTGGTGACCTCTGCTCTAGTACTGGTGTTACCTCAGGACTTGGACCTCTTTAGGATTGATAAGGCCAATAGCTCTGACTTTGCTATGGAAGCAGTCTTATCTCAGCAGTCTCTAGTGGATGGAAAATAGTACCTGGTGGCCTTTTACAGCAAGTTCCTGTCTTTGGTAGAGCATAATTACAAGATCTACAATAAGGAGATGCTGGCCATTATCCATGTCCTGGAAGAGTAGAGGCATTTTCTTGAAGAAGTAGTTCATCTGGTAGAGATATGGATAGACCACAAGAACCTAGAGTACTGTATGATAGTCAAGAAACTTAATAGAGTTTCTCTTAGATATGGGCTGCTACTTATACCTTTTACACATGGTCTGTGCTACTAACCCTAACCTACTAATAATCTACTGGAATCTACTAGAATGTTCTTTGATATGTGACCTATGTGATATGACTAATCTTGTAACCAAATTGTCATAGGGAAAAAATGTGATGGATTGTGACAGATGTGATAGGTCATGTGATCCTGATCATGTGACTCCCCTTTTATCTAATTAAAAGAAAAGAAAAGTAAAAGATAAAGGACTAAAAGAATAAAAGTTATTATGGCCAAGATGGCTTATAACACTTCTGCCCTTCTACCTGAGGCTTGTACTATTGTACTCTACTTACATTAACTACAGGGTATATTTTAATAGAACTTGGTAATTCTAATTCTATAGCATTGGTTGAGATAATTTCTTTTACTTTGTATGGGCCTACAAACTATTCTATTAGCTTCTCTGATCTCCTTCCTATCATCTGCCCTTTTAGGTCCTTTGTACTCAACAGCACTAAGTCCCTGACTTTACACTCCTTCCCTTCTCCTCACTTCCTGTCTGTGTACTTCTTTATTTCCTCCTATACTTTTCCTAATGCTACTTTTGCTTTTTCCTGAATTTTCTTCATTCTTTCCACAAACTTTCCTGCTACTACAAACTTCCCCTTTCTTCTTTCTTCAAATCCCATTCTTGGATCCTGACCATAATTCATTTTGAAAGGGGATGCTTTTGTAGCCAAATGAAATTTGTTATTATATGCAAATTTGGCAGTTCCTAACCAGTCTAGCCATTGCTCCTGTTTATGATCAATAAAGACCCTCAGGTATTGTTCTAGCTTCTGATTGATCCTCTCCATTTGCCCATCCATTTGAGGGTAATAGGCTATTGACAGTTTTGTCTGGATCCCTAACAACTTGCTCAATTCCCTCATCATTCCTGCTACAAACTGTACCTCTCTATCCAATATGATACTTCCTAGAAGGCCATGCAATTTCCAGATATGATCCCTGAATAACCTAATAAGTCCCTCTGCCAATGTTTTCTCCATAGTTGCTATGAAATGTACTATTTTACTGGATTGGTTGCAAATTACTAGAATTATATTGTAATCCTGAGCTAAAGGTAGTTTTGTAATGAAGTCTGCTGAAATGTAGCTCTATGGTTTCTCTGGGATTGCATTGGACATTAGCTTTCCTGCTGGAGCCTTGCTTCTGTTCTTTTAATGTTGACAAGCATCATATCTATCCATATACTTTCCCACTTCCTTTGTAACTCCTAGCCACCAATAATTTCTCATGACCAGTTTGGTTGTCTTCTATCTTCCTCTATGTTCTCCTATTGGCATATTGTGATGTAACCATATCACTTCCCCCTTCAGTTCCTCTTCTGGTATATAGATTTGTCTCTCCTTTATAACTATTCCCTCCTCTATTGTCTATTCTTTATCCCTTAGCATTTTCATCTCTGCTTTCTTTAGTTCTTCTACTGCTTTAACTTATCACAAATGGCCACTTACTGATTTGTGATTAGTTGATTTGATAATCAAAGTGCTCAAAAAAGAAAAGTTAGACAAGCAGCAAAAGATGTTGTTAAGTCTGAGGTTTATCCTCAGACATACAGTTCTTAAATACATGATTGTGGTGGTCTGTGCACCAGGACAGTCTACTACATGATTACTACCTATTGTTCTACATATAGGAGTGCTATTGTTCTTGAAATAAAGATAACCTAACTGTCTTAGGGCAGTCCTTTGTTCTATTCAAGGACAGATGATAATCTATGGGTAAAGATCAGTGTCATGTGCAAACATTGAGGATCTTGTATCTCTATGGGATCTATTTATAGCTGAAAGAAGTGCATTGAAGAGAACTTCATGATGGTTGTTGAAGCAAACAATTATATTAAGTAGTTCCCGAGATATCAGTAATTTAGTGTCTGGTAACTTAGTGATTGCCAACTGATCTGCTGATAACTCAGTGAATACTAATTGCCTTGAGACATTTTTGGTACTGTTTGAAAGGTCTTCTTAAGGGCTTTTAGTGGCCATTTAGATCGTCAAAATTGGTCAAGTATTCCCAAAGTTATGATCTGAATGAAGTTTGTGACATAACTACTCTTTTATTCCCTTTCTGTGCTTTTCTAATCCTATCTCTTAGATTGTCTTCTTCTACCAGTATTTCCATTCTCTTTATCTATTCTGGCTTTATTAATGTTTGATCCTTATTATCATTCTCTATCCCTTCTTGCCAATCCAGTCTCCTGCTCAATCCATCTGCCTTTTCCATACTCTTTTCTGGAATGTGCTTCAAGGTAAAGTCAAATTGTGAAAGGCATAATGTTCATCTAGCTTGTCTTTGGTTTAACTTCTGGCTAGTCATAAAGTACTAGAGATTTTTGTAGTCTGTCCAGATTTTGAACTTTACTTTTGCTCCCTATGACATGTGATATGTGACACAACATGTGATTCTTTCCCACACTCCTTCCTTATGTAGTAAGTCCAAATAAGAAAATTAAATTAAATTAAATTAAATTAAATAATGACTTAGCTGTTTTGCCAAGTCATAATATCTATCTTCTACTTTTTTTCTCTGTTAATGTATTACAAACTTCATTCAGACCTAACTTCAGGAATACTTGACTAATTTTGACGATCTCAATAGCCACTGAAAGCCCTTGAGAAGACCTTTCCAACAATGCCAAAAACATCTCAAAGCAATCAGGCAACCATCAAGATACCAAACACTAAATTACTGATATCTTAGGAACCACTGGACATAATCATTTGCTTTAATGTTTACTGTGAATTTCTTCTCAATATGCTTCTTTTGTCCATAAATAGACCCTAAGACAATAAGATCCCATAGAGATAAAAGGTTCTCAACATTTGCATATACACTGATCTATTATCCATAGATTATTATCTGTCCTTGAATAAACTAGAAGTAACAGTAAGTCTCAGTTGTCACCCAATGTAGTATATGGCTGAGATACAAAGGTGCACAAAAAACTAATTATATGGAAATGGGATCATAATATAGATAGGAAAGAAAGAGACATCATCAACTTATTGGTTCACTTCAATACTCCCCCTGGACTATTGTAGTCAGTGAATTGTCATACTTGAGATACATAGTCAACTTCTGAATAGTGTTACATGGCAATAGCTTTGTGAATATATCTGTGAGGTTATCTGATAATAGAATGTACTTAAACAAAACTTCCCCTTGAGCAGTATGTTCTTTGACAAAATGGTACTTTATATTGATGTACTTGGTATGTCTGTGGTTTTTATCATTAATACTGTTTGAGATTGATCTATTATTATCTACCCTGATTTCAATTGGAGATTTGATAGGTAAACTAATTTCATTGAAGAACTTTGTTAACCATAGCACTTGGGTTGTTGCTCTAGTAAATGCTACATACTCTGCCTTAATGGTTGATAGTGTTACAATCTCTTGTCATTTGCTCTCCCATGAAACAGGACCTTCAGCCACTATGAAAATATTTCCTTTCATTGATTGGCACATATTCTTGCAACCAGCATAGTCTGAGTTGACATACCCAACAGGATTCAAGTTTCCTCTACTTTGATATACCACCTCATAGTATGTTGTTCCTCTAACATAAGCAAGAGTATGTTTAAGAGCCAACTAGTGCTGTTTCCCTAGGTTGTTGTCACAATTGTGACCCATAGCATAGCCACTTCCTAGACAACCACCATGGCTGACATAGTCATTCCATGGATTATTAGTATAAGTAGAGCTGGTAGTAGTCCCCTTCCTTAGTTTGTTCTCAACTTAGTATTCTAAGTCCTTGTCAATCAATTCCTCTTATCCTTAATCCCCTTTCACCTACTAAGTGGAGTACACTGGTTTATGTAAGGGCAACATCAGACTCAAGGCCAGAGGTTACACTGGAAAGCTAGTAAGAGTCTCAGAAGCTAGGGTAATATTCAAGTAAAGGTAGATCTACTGATACAGGCTCCTATATATACTACTGGAGGCAGTCTGTGTACAACTACATGAGCACTAACACAACAATACCAAGTATTCCTAATATAGTTACAGGCTATAGACCAAGTACAAACCAGACTGAAGGGAGACAGAGAAGAGTAAACATGTGCTAAGAGATCCAGACTCCAGATAAGAATAGATCCATCAACACTTACTAAGCACACTCCTAGGGTGTTCCCTTACAGTTCAGGTGCTGCTCAGGTTGGGAATCAGACTTGATTGGTAGTCCAGGCTTGACAATTGTGAGTGAAACAAGAAAGAATGTTAACAGTATAAAAGAGATCTAGCCAAGTAGCTACCTGTAGCCACATTAGTGATCCCAAAGCCTTGTAATAAGGGATGTTTTTCATCTCCTTGGCTTCTTGGGTTATAGTGGGACAATTGTCAGATGATAACATAAGTTCTGGTAGAAGTATAGTCAAAACTGGTATACATTTAGACATATTGAATCTATCAAGCATTTGTTTACAGTATGCCTTTTGAGATAATATAATATTGCCAGTAGCTGGGTCCCTATCAACATGTATTCCTAATATGAGTTTCACTTTCCCAAGGTCTTTTATCTCACAGCTGGTCCCAAGTTGATTTTTAGCTAGAGTTTTGCCCTCCAAAGTAAATGAAACCCCTAGTATATCATCAGTCTAGGTAGATGTTAACATGAATTCATTTTCAAAGACACATGAGTGGATTTGAGGATCAGCCTTTGATTTATAGTATCCATGTCCTTCAAATGTCCTATCTAAGTTTTTAGTCCAATCATGGGCCTCTTACATTGTCCTATATAGTGTCTTGTTCAATTTCCACATATACTCATCTCTTCCTTCCTCAAATTCTCTCAGCTGCTCCATGAATACCTCAAAAGTACTATTACTGTTCAAAAATGCCAACACAAAGTCAACCTGCCAAAGTCAAAGTCTTCTTGAAGTAGCAATAGCACATACTAAGTATACTGATTCTAATCTCACCACTAATGCATATATCTCCTCGTAATCCTCCCCAATGACTTGTGTATATCCCTTTGCTACTGTTTGAGCTTTCCACTTTTCCAAACTACTATTCTCCTTCTATTTTATTGCATATACCCATTTTGATCCTACTATATTCTTTTCTTCTGGCCTGAGTACAATGTCAAATACATTTTGTTCCCTGAGTATCTCCAACTCCTTCACTATTGGTTCCCACCAAAGATCTGGTTGCTTTATTGCATTATTGTATAATTTTGGTATTCAAGTATCTACATCAACAACATTCACATTTGGCCTGCTGAGATATTCAAGGGAGTCTTTCAGTTGGGCTGATGGCTTTGGTTCTCTATGAGTTCATCTGGTTGCTAATGGTAATTCATTCACTTGTTTGGTTTGCATGTTGTTTTGAAGTTCAGATGTTGGTTGTAAAAAAGTTGTCTCTCTGTGTAATTCAGTACTTGGTAGTAGTCTTGGTGCAATGCCATGGTCAAGAGTAGTGGGTTCAGTTGTAGCCTTGGGTATGTGTTCCAATGTTGAGAAAGTCAATGGTTCAATATATTCATATATATTGGTATTGTTGGAAGTAAAGATTTAGTAGGGTCATTGGGTAAAGTAAGTGTTGCCTTCTTCAAAGATAACATCACATGATTTGTAAAAAGCACCCATACCTCTGTCTAATATCTTATATGCTTTATGACTAAAATAACCTATTAGAGACTTTAACTGATTATGGTGATAACTTTGAAATGTTCAGATCAAAAGGGACATATACATATCTGATGGTTCCAAATGGTCTAAGATGTGAAACACTCTGACATTGTCTGAACCATACTTTAGCTGGTACTATGTTGGATTGTCGAAGTGATGGTATGAAGTTTTTGACATAAATAACACTTTGAATTGCATTAGCCCAATATTTCAGAGAAATACCCAACTTAGCCAGCATAGTTCTGGTACTATCAAGCACCATTTGCATTGCCCACTCAGCTACCCCATTTTGTTGGTAGACATAGGGAGTTGTGAACTCAAAAATCAGCCCCTGACTCTTCCAGAAAACTTCCCACAATATGTTGAACCATTCCTTTCCCATGTCCATCCTCACATGCTTAAGCTTCCTCTCTGTTTAACATTTAGCTTCAATTTGATAAGCCTTTAACACCACTAATGTGGTATCTGATAATTTGGTACTGAGGAAAGCAATTGCGTAATATGAGAAGAATCCATCAGTTAACAGCATGAAATAGTTAGCTCTACCAGCCAATCAGATAAATGCCACTAGCATGATTTAATCAAGATTTGCAACATACAACTTCCCCCTTTATGTCACCAATAAGAACTCAATCCCCTCCTTTGACTTTACTATAGCCTTGTCAACATCAAGATTTATTGTCACTCCCTTTTTGCTCAACTTTGATACAGATATGAGGTTTGATTGGAGTCCAGGGGTGTGAAGTGCATCCTCAAAAGTGATTTTTCTGGTAACTCCATTCATGGTACAGCTCACATCAACATTTCCTCTTCTGACAATTGCAAACATTGAGTTTTTGCCTGCTGATAATCCATTTTGGTATCAATCAAGATTTGTATAAGTAGAAAAGGCCTCTTGATTAGTGAAACAGTGATCACTAGCTCTGGAGTCAATCAATGTAAGCATATCAGTGTCTCTATTCTACTGATAATATGCAATAATAGGTTTTGCAACAGCTTCAGGTATGGTATTAACTACTTCTACACCCCCTGTTCCATGTTCTAAATTGTTGTCATAATTAGAACTAGTGGATGGAACATCATTAGGTGAACAATTTTCCACAGGGGGTGGAGTAGCTAGCTATCTTGAGGTGTGTGTCATCCATAGTCATGAATGCATATGTATTGTTATTGTTATTTGGATTCTCAGCAACATTTGCAATAGCCTTTGGTTTATAACTTCCCTGGTCCATATAAGCTGCACTTTCTCTAACTCCTTCTCTCTTTTCAAAATCAGGTGGAAACTGGCCTTCTTTCCCTCCTCTGGGCCAATAGTACATACCTATAGTATACCCTTGTCAATTGCATTTTGGATTGATACAAATTAATTGGCTGTGATTTCATTGCATAGAGTTTGAAACTTGTAGGGCTGTGATGACTTTTCCTGGTTTCTTGGCATTGTTCATCCACCAAGCTCATAACTTTGCAATAACAACACTCAACCTCAACAATTTGTGCTTAAAGACATTTGCAATAACCAAATCCCAAGATGGTGGTAAGGAATTAAGAATGATGGCAATAAAGTTCTTTTCAGATATTTTGGCTTCTACTGATCTCACATAGGATAACTTGTTTCATAAAAGGGTAATATATACTGTAAAGTCTCTACTCTCATCGAGAGTAATTGCCCTCAATACTTTCTCAGTATTCAGCTGTTCAATTGACAATACTGCTTTATAAGTGGCCATATAGGATGCCTATGCATCTGCTGTGGTTCCAGTTATATTAATCTCCAAGCTAGTTGGACCTTTTGTATTAAATAATAACAGCATTTTTGCCCAAATATCACGGTTAGGGGTTAGGGGTTAGGGTTAGGGGTTAGGTTAGGGGTTAGGTTAGGGTTAGGTTAGG
>Ga0153969_1000062_pt1 | contig 17163 bp, 14 predicted proteins | sample TSGA053MetaG_FD_104702 | JGI IMG/M metagenome (GOLD analysis project Ga0153969, IMG submission 104702) | Attine ant fungus gardens microbial communities from Georgia, USA - TSGA053 MetaG | ecosystem: Host-associated > Fungi > Mycelium > Unclassified | place: USA: Georgia, George L Smith State...
CGACGTAGCCGAGGTGGCGTCCCTGCTCGGCCGCCATTGGCCGCAGCAGCGCCGATTACCGCCGCGGATCTTGCGGCTGGATCCTGCGTTGCAGATGGGTTACATCCGCGACTTGGATATCCTGCCCAATACGTTGCCGCCGCAGCGCCATCTAGGCTACGCAGTGCAATGGTTCGCATTGGCGGTCGCGGTGTTGGTGACCGCGCTATTGCTGACGTTCCGCAAACCACGTGTTTATCGATGAGCGAGCCCCACAATTCGCCCGCAACCGCCGAGTTTTTGTTCAGACGTCGGCGGAATCGTCAGTTGTTGATCGCGATCGCTGTGCTGTTTCTCGGCAGTTTTCTAATCGCCGGCTTGTTGCGCCTGTCTGGTTGGCGACCAGACCAGCTGAGGAATCGAGGCGAGCTGCTGAATCCCTATGCCGACCTGCGCAACGCCACGCCTGTGCTTGCGGACGGGCGCATCTACCGCTGGAATCCGTCGGCGCGCTTGTGGCGCATTGTCGTTGCGCCGCCGCCGGACTGCGCCATTGCGTGTGTGGAGTTGGCGAGCGAGTTGGACACCGTCTGGCGGCTATTCGGACGCCATGCAGATCAGGTGCATCTGCTGTGGATCGGCCCTCCCCCCACTGCTGCCAAACGCAATACCGCCACGCAGGTGCTGCGCGCAAGTCCGGCGCTGCGCGCGCAACTTCCCCGGGTCGATGATCCGCGCGGAGTGCCGGTGTATGTGATCGATCCCTACGGCTTCGTTATCCTGCGCTACGCGCCCGGGTTCAACCCTGCCGATTTGCGTAGCGACGTGGCGCGTCTGCTCAAGCTACGTTGAAGATGCAGTCGCCGTCGCGCCGCTATCGGCATTTCCATCGAATCGCCTGGCTCGCGGTAGCGCTGACCTTGGTGGTGATCGTGTTCGGTGCGTTCGTGCGTCTGTCCGACGCTGGACTGAGTTGTCCGGATTGGCCGACCTGTTACGGACGCGCCGCCTGGCCGACCAGTGCGAGTCAGGCAGCCGGCCACGCCGCAACTGCGATTCGTCCGGTGGAACCGCATAAGGCGTGGCGCGAACAGGTGCATCGGCATCTGGCCGCCGCGTTGGGGTTCGTGGTATTGGGATTGGCGCTACTGGCCGCACGCCGCGAGCGCTTCGGCAGTGCTTGGATCCTGTGCGCCTCAGCGCTGATCGCGCTGGCGATTGCGTTGTACATGCGCGAGAGCGGCACCGCTGCGATGACGATGGCGGTATCCGGTGGGCTGTTGCTGGCGGTTGCGGCGTGGCGCTGGTGGTCCAAGCCAGGCGAAGAGGGCGAGGATCATCTGTCCTCGATCGCGGTGCTGGTGCTATTGGTGATCGTGTTTCAGGCCTTGCTGGGCATGTGGACGGTGACCTGGCTACTGAAACCGATCGTGGTCATGGCGCACCTGCTCGGAGGGCTGCTGACTTTGTCCTTGTTGATCTGGTTGGCATGGCGCGCTACCGATAGGCCGATCCGGTTGGCTCAGGCTAATTCGCTGCGCGCTTGGGCGTGGCTGGCGTTGGCGGTGCTGGCGCTGCAGATCGCCCTGGGCGGGTGGGTCAGTGCCAATTACGCTGCGCTGGCTTGCGGACAGGATTTTCCCCAATGCGTCTCGCGTTGGTGGCCGCCGCATGATTTTCGCGAGGGATTTGTGTTTTGGCGTACGATCGGTGTGGACTACGAAGGCGGGGTGCTCGATGGTGAGGCGCGCATCGCCATCCATCTCGCGCACCGGATCATGGCAGTGGCGGCGGCGGCGGGCTTGATCGGTTTCGCGCTGCGGTTGTGGCGGACGGTGGGCATGCGTGGCTGGGCGGCGCTATTGCTACTGTTGACCGCGGCCCAAGTGGCACTTGGCATCGCCAATGTCAAACTCGGCCTGCCTTTGACGGTCGCGGTGTTGCATAACGCTGGTGCCGCTTTGTTGTTGTCTGTGTTGGTAACACTACTGGCGCGCATGCGCCAGCCAGGTTAGGACTCAGCCGAGCATGTCTACGATCCGAAGGGTCAAGCATGGCACCAAGTCCGCAACCTGGCGCGACTACTGGGCGCTGACTAAACCGCGGGTGGTCGCACTGATCGTGTTCACCGCTTTGGTTGGCATGTTTTTGGCGGTACCCGGGCTGCCGCCGCTGCGCCAAAGCCTGTTCGGGCTGATCGGCATCTGGCTGGCCGCCGCATCGGCTGCTGCGATCAATCATCTGATCGATCAGCGCATCGACAAACTGATGGTGCGTACCGCCGATCGCCCGCTAGCAACCGGACAGTTGCGACCGGCCCAGGTGCTGGCGTTCGCGGTGTTTCTGGGCGCCGCGTCCATGACGGTGCTGATCGCCTTGGTCAATCCGCTCACCGCCGCACTCACTTTTGCCTCATTGATCGGCTATGCCATCGTCTACACCGCTTGGCTCAAGCGCGCCACCCCTCAGAACATCGTCATTGGCGGAATCGCCGGCGCCGCGCCACCATTGCTGGGCTGGGCTGCGGTCACCGGGATGGCGAACGCAACCGACTGGCAGAATGCGTTGCTGCTGGTGTTGATTATCTTCGTGTGGACGCCGCCGCATTTTTGGGCGCTGGCGATCTTTCGCCGCGACGACTACGCCAGAGCCATGGTCCCGATGCTGCCGGTCACCCATGGCGTGCGCTATACCAGGATCCAAATCCTGCTGTACACCCTGCTGCTGGTTATCGCCACCATGTTGCCATGGTTGGTCGACATGTCCGGCACGTTCTATCTCGGCGGCGCCCTAGTCCTCGGCGCGGTGTTCATCTGGTACGCCTGGAGGCTGCTCGACCCGCCGGACGAATTCTTCGCCATGCGGGTATTCAATTACTCGGTGGTTTATCTGATGGCGCTGTTCGCGTTTTTATTGCTGGACCACTGGATGATGCCGTGGTTATGGCAGGTGCCGGTGTTGGACTTCATCACTCCGGCTTGAGCAGGGCCGGCTTAAGCAGAGGCGGCCTTGAGCAGAGGCGGCCTTGATCAGAGCCGCCCTGAGCAGTGTTAGCGAAAGAGTCGGCAATGTGCATATTGCGCCTGCGTCTAGCTGGCGCCGTGGCGACTGTTTTCAAGCAGCGCGCGATCAGGCGTTGGCGGCTTCGATCATGTCATCGATACGCTCTTCTGCGATCCGGTCAAACCGCTGCCCTGCTGCGTTGTCGAACACGATCCGTGAAGGGTCGTACACCACATTCCCGGTTTCAGGATCGATCACGTCGTAGTCCACCTGCACTCGGTCGGGGCGCTTGGCGTCGTTAGGAACTAGATTGACATCGATCTGCACGTCCATGCCAGCATCGAGCCAGTCACTCCATTCCTGTTCCATCTGGGTGTATACACGCTGATTGAAGTTGCTTTCCTGTGGAAACATGTTGACCGATCCGTGGCCGTTGACGAAGCGATAGGCCAGCAGATGGCCGACGTCGTCTCCGCTGCCGCGCATGTTGTTGTCGCTGCGGAAGCGGGTTTGTGCATCACCTTCTATGCGATCCGAATCTCGGCCACCGCTGCCTGGTTCCCAGGTCAAGGTGGCTTCGGCCGCGGTGGGACGGCCGGATGAGTCCAGGGTCCAGGTGACGGTATTGGTCTCGCCGGAACCGGTCTCGACAACTTCGCCGACGATCTCCTTGCCTTGCACGTCTTCTGACAGACGCACGGTATTTTCAGGGACCGTGCCATCGAGCAGCATCCGAGTGTAGGCGGCGCGGTCGGCTCCACGCGGGTCGTCCAACAGGGTGGTATGGCGGGTGAAGTCCTCCCGCTCGTCTGGGTACGAGGACGGGCCACCTTCGCGCGGTGCATCGAACAACTGGTTGGACGCGGTCATCACGCGCAGCTCGCCGTCTTCGGTCATTTCCAGCGACAGGCGCAGGTCATCGATCGAGGCGAGGTCGTTGGCATTGGCCAAGGTACGCAGGCTGGCCTCCAGCGGCGTGCCGGCGTAGTCGCGGCCGTAGACTTCGATCCGGGTGCGATCTGGAATCGAGGCCGGGTCGAATGGGTTGATTTCGCGCATCTGCGCCGCAGTGGCATTCTCGTTGCGCGTGGTCACCTCGTAGCGCACTGGCACGGTCGCAGCTGTTGTGCCCTGAGCAGAGACTTGCACCTCGCCGGAGACCGAATAATCGGTGTTGTACTGATCGCTGCGCTCGTTGGTGATGCGTACCGACGCGGCGTCAAGATCAAAGGACACATCGGCCGGATCCGCCTGCTGCACGGTAGGCGGGAACTGCGACTGCGCCTGGTTCTGCGCAAACAACGAGCGCAAGGAATCCAGCAGCGGCGGCACCGGCGGCATGGGCGGGGGCAGCGGTCGGTAGCCTTCAACAGTCATAGCGCCAGGTGCGATGGCGACGTAAAACGCCGATGTACCAAACTACCGCGTACGGTTGTCTGGCGGCACTGGGGTATACCCGAGGTTTGGATGAAATCTCGATGACAGTTCTGCCTATCCCGGTCAATCCATCCTGGAACCTATCGCAATCCGGACATACATTGGCGCACTGAATGTTCAACCGTTTTACAGTGCCAGCGGTGGAAGCCGCAGCCTTGCGCTAGCGTCTCGATAACGGCCCTCATGGCCGCCCGCGCTGGCGTACCAAGCCAACCCAGGCGCGCAGCTAGCCAGGATTGCAGCTGCCGATTTGAGCGCAACTAGCGCGTCGACTGCTGTTCTCGTCCCAGCAAATGCTTTTGCCAAAACAACACACTGACCGCGCCGAACAGATCGGCGTTGGCTTTTTTGCGGAAGCCATGCCCTTCGTCGTCGAACATTAAAAACCAGACCGGTTCACCGTTGGCACGCACGGCTTTGGCGATTTGTTCGGCCTCGGTATAGGGCACGCGCGGGTCGTTTTTTCCGTGGGCGATAAACAGCGGGGTTTTGATCTTGGCGGCATTCTTCAACGGGGAAATGCGCTCGAAGACGGCTTTCATCTCTGGTTCGCGTTCATCGCCATATTCGACCCGGCGCAGGTCGCGGCGGTAACTTTCGGTATTGGTCAAGAACGTGGTGAAATCGGAGATACCGACAATATCGATCCCGGCGCGGATCCGGTCGCTGTAATGCATCAATGACGACAGGACCATATAGCCGCCGTAGCTGCCGCCGACCACGCCGATACGTTGCGCATCTAGTTCGGGTTGTTGTGCGATCCAGTCCAACAGGGCGCCGATATCCTTGACCGAATCCTCGCGCTTTTCGGCATTGTCCAAGGTCAGATAGGTTTTACCGTAACCGGATGAGCCGCGCACATTTGGCACCAATACCGCGATGCCCAGTTCGTTGAGCAGAAATTGCGTGGTCGGATTGAAACTGGGTTGCGCCTGCCCTTCCGGGCCGCCATGGATGTTGATGATCACGGGATACTTGCCGCCGGGCGCGGGTTTGGCAGGTTGGTAATAAAACGCGGGGATGGTGCGCGGTCTTCCTGCAATTTGATCGAACGTGGGGAAGCGCACCAGGGCGGGCGCGCCGAATCGTGCCGAATCCAATCCGCCCACTTCACTGCGCGTCCAGCGCTCGAGCTTGGCGCTGGCCAAATCGACCACATAGGCATCTCTTGGCGACGCGGCGGAATGGAGCGTCAACGCCAGGCGTTTGCTGTCTGGCGAAAACTTGAGCTCGCTGATCAGGCCGATGGGCAGTTCCGGCAATCGCACCGGCGCGTGTCCGGGCACGGTGAGCACGGTGAGCTTGTTGATGCCGTCTTCATTGCTGACGTAGGCCAGATACTGGCCATCATCGGAAAGCTCGAAGCTATCCACATCCCAAGCTGCCGTGCTGAGCTGTTGCGGTATAGTGCCGCTGTTATTAGCGCTGCTATCACTGGCGCTGCTGTTACCGGAGCTGGTGTTACCGGAGCTGCTGTTACCGGAGCTGCTGTTAGCGGAGCGATAGCGCAGAGTGCGAAATTCGCTAGGCTGATCTGCGATCGGTTCGTCGGATACGTAGTACACACCCGCATCGTCCGCTGCATACGCAAAGTCGGCAAATGCCGCCTTACCACCCGCCACTGGAAACTCGATGAGCTGGCCGCTGGCGACATCGACTTCGCCTGGATAAGACTCGTTGGCCGAAACACGTTTGCTCACCAGCAAGCGCTTGCCGTCTGACGAAAAATCGTGCGCAGTCCATGACCCGCCCTGTTGCAATAATATCCGCGCCTGACCGGTACGCATGTCGTGCAGCCAGATGTCGTGGTCAGTGCCGTTACGCGCGGTGCTGGTATACGCCATCAGCGAGCCGTCGCGATTGAACACACTGTCACCATTCTGGCTGCGTTTGCCGTTGCTGAGCAGGGTGGAAGCGCGCGTGCTGGCGTCGAACCAGTACAACTGGCTGAATTCATCGCCGCCACGGTCCTTGGCGTAGACAAAACCGTCATGAGCCGCTGCCTTCGGCGCCGGCACTACCCCTGCAACCGGCTCGGGATAGAACGTCAGCTGCTCGCGCATGCCCAGCGGCGCACACACGCGATGCACCTGACTGGTTTCGGCAAACCGCGTCGAGACCAACAAACAACCATCGCGCGTCCAGCCGGAAACACTGGCATCGCGGGTGTTCTGATAACGATTCAAGCGCTCGATCAGTTCGGCGGGGACATCTGGAACATTCTCGACGACGCGGTTGCCGATGGTCTTGCGTTCGACAACAGGCATCTGGGCATACGCTGTGCTGCAAGTGAGCAGGCAGGCAAAAACGCAGTAGCGGATCACATCATGTTCCCGAATTGACGGCGACCCGGCAGCTTACACAGTTACAGAGCAGCGTGTCTCGCGTTTGGCCAGACGCATGGTCTGGCGCATGAGGCTGGGATTCGCGTGGCTGCGTAGCTTGGCTGCTGTGGTCGGCTTGCGCGATGATGCTTGATCGATAGCGCCGCGATAGCGGGTGAGTCGCATTCAACCTGCCGCACACAGCGGGTTACTTCTCGCGACCATTCTGTTCGCAGCGCATTTGTTCGTAGCGCATCTATTTGCGAAGCAGAAGCACGTCTAGCGCGTCGGATTCGGTGTGACCGCCGCTGCCATGCCACCCGGTGGTGCGGCAGGATTTTCAACGCCGTCACGCAATATGATGCTCGCCTTATGGCCAGAGACGTCTTCTGCGGCAGATTCGGTCAGCGACACGGATCGGGCTTGGAGATACTCGGCTACCAACGTTCGCGCATCTTGCCACTTTAGATCGACCCCGAAGGCACTGGCATTGCGGGTGGCGCCATAAAGTTGAACGACGGCAGTGTCGTTTTTCCATGCGGCTCCACGCGGAATCAACCTGATGCGATACACAAACGAGGCAGTCGCCCCTGGATTCGCTTCGGTCAACACCGCGTCGATTGCCCCATTGGGCGAGGTGACTCGCGCTACCTCGACGTCTTCCCTCGTCGGATCCGCACTACACCCGGTCGCGAGAAAAACAACGAATGCTGCTGCCAGAGCCTTGATGAATCCGGATTGTCGTCTCATACCGATGCCACCATTGCCTGCATGCGTTTAAGCCTAAAGCAACGCCGGCAGATCTGCCGGCGCTACGGGGTGTTGCATGTGGAGCGACTCAGTCCGGCCAGGCTCGCCACAGTCCAGACTCATAGTAGTCGTAACCCGCGCGAATCTGGGCCTGGTCGGCTGGATCATCACCATAAGGACCGTTGCGGTCGAACGGATTGTACGGATTTCCGAATTCATCCTGCGACGCTCAGACAGTCGCTCTAGCGCAGTGTTAATGCAGGCGATATCGAGTGCGATGGTGAATGAAGTGCCAGTTTGGGCTAAGAGGCGCGTACCCTTAACTCACCTCTCGCGTGGCGTCAGGACGACTAATACAGTCGCGCCTCGGCTGCCTACGGGCGGTTCGACATATGCTGCGGCGACCCGCTGTGATCCGTTGCGCCATACGCGGCGCAAGTAGCCGGCCCCTGATTCCGCTAGCCCAGAATCTGGCGTCCAACCCGTATCGATCACCTGTTGATCGAGTTGCTCTCGCACGACTGGCCAACGGCTATCCGCTGGTAGCTGGTAATAGCGTGGCTCCCAGCGGGAACCCTCACTCTCATCCCCACCCTCGTGCAGAGCACGATGGAGGTCAGCAAAAGCAATCAAAACGCGATCGGTGGTGGCGTCATCTTGCGCGTAGGCTGTCGCCTTGGGGGGCACCAGGGTCGGTATCACATCGAGCTCGCTGCGCTGGCACCCTGAGGATAGGATGAAGGTAGCCGCGAACAGGACGGCGATGGGTATCGGCAAAGGCATGGCGGCTCTCGCATCGTATGGATCAGCTTCAATTAGCTTAGAACCTATCCATAAATAGCTGCTGTTTGTCGCCAGCAGATCAGCGCAGCGGCCAATGACAGCAGCGCCGCGCACAAAGCGGCTGTCTTATCAAACCGCACCAGAAACTTTCAAAATCAGTTGAACCAGCTGTGCGTTCGCTCGACAACCCAGCGTCGCGGTTTCGCGTTGGGGCCATGATCGCGATATGCCTCCTGCTTGCGACTGCGTACGTGCGGGGTCAGGCCACGCTCACGTATCGCTTGATCTGCTGTTGACCGACGTAGGCCGCGTCCGCGCATAGAATTGTTGTGCCGGCGTCTTTTCGTCGGCCTGGGCCACGCGTGTATCCAACGTGGCCTCCGGCAGCTTTACATCATGCGTGTGCTGGAAGTAGCGATGGATCGCGCTGGCACGAATCTGCCGGCCTGTGCTGCGATCCAGAAATCAGCGGTTCAATCTTGGCCCAGAACTCGTCCGAAATCCCCCGCTGCTGCCGATGCCCGGTTGCCATAGCTTTGCTCGAAGTTGGGACACCTGGGACAGGAAGCATAGACGCTTAACTATGGATAAGCTCTTAGCGGCATGAGTAGCCACAATGCAGACCATAGCTGTGCGTCACAACCAATTGCGTCTAGCGAGTCTCAGGCGTATTTGTCGCTACGACCAGTACGTCAGATTCGCCGGCTTGGAACTGCTCTACTACAATCACCGCTTCACCCTTGACCCAGGTCCGTGCCGCTGCTCTTCCGCTTTTCGGCGGAAAGCGTTTGTCCGCATTCCAGTCTTGCAAAGCTTGTGCGTAATGCGCTTCGACCGTTGTCCAGCTCGTGTCCTTAGATAGCAGGTAGGACGTTGCCTGGATATTGCCGAAATGCGGGCCATAGCTGTCGTAGATCTCGGCGACAGCCAGATCTGTCCTGACTTCATGGTCGCCCGTCGACGGCAAAGCTTTGGCGGTCTCTGGGGGAGGGGGCAAAGATACTGGCTCCGTACAAGCGGATAGCATCGACATCAAAAAGATGCTCATGAGGCGGATTAGTCGAGTTGGAGGAATGTGCTGCGGCATGAACGCAATAATGTAACCGCCGCCGCCCGCGGCAGATATTTAAGAGTCCTCTGACTAAGCCGAGGAATGGGCTGTTTGGACCTTACCCTAGCCAGTTAGCGTATGCGGCGCGATGCGTTTTACCTTATTAGAAACGGTTGGCGTTGACCACACGCAGCAATGCAGTATCGTACGGTGTTTCTGCCTGCTCCCCCTCGAAGGGCTGGCCGTTGTCGGCGCGCGGATAGGCGAGGTTGGTTAGGGTGTCGCGCAGGTTGGAGGCGTCGTTCTTGAAGCCGTCTACCGCGTTGTTGACCATAACATCGGTCAGAGTAGACACGCCGCTGGCGGTGACACCCGTGCCTGGATTGATTGCTCCGACAGCGCCAACGAAACCCTTGAACACCGTCGCGATCAAGTTGGCTTGATCACTACGGTTGTCGGTAACGATATTGATGCCAGCTTCCACGCCGCCCATGAAATAGCCCAGCATCTGGGCATTGCGGTAGTTACCGTCACCGTCCGTGGCCATGAAGCGCGTAGCGGGATTCTGCAACAGGTTGTTGCCCATCTGCAGCTTGGCGATAAATTCACCGATCTGCTCCTGGCCTGCCTGGCCGCCATAATCAAGCTGTTCAGCCAAATACGTGGTGATGCCCTTGCCATCCCGATACGCGGTTTCCAGCTCGCGCACAACTCCCGTGGTGTCGCTGTCTAACAGACTGGTCAGTGCACCGGTGATCTGGCTGGCGGGCGCATCGGCGCCACCCATTGGATTAATAGTGTCATCGCGGATGATGCCCAACTGCTGAGAACCAATTTCGAACACTCTCGCTTTCAGCGCCGGATCATTAATGTCGGCAGCGCCGCTGATGATTGCTGCAGTAACGGAAGGATTGACGCTGGTCGATGCGTACGTATAACCAGCTGTATAGCTGCGGCCAAGGCCGACTTCCATCACATCGCGCAATTGCGAGTCGCTCAGCGATCCCAGTGCCTGTTCGAAGGTGGCCGGATCATTGGACAAACTTGAGAGGATATTGGCGATGACTGTCGTTTCAGCATTGCCCCAACGGCCTTGCGTTGCTCGATAATCGGCGTTTATGCTGCCCTTGGCGGCTTCAATGAAGGCAGCCTTGGCTTCGGAAGAAGAGTTCTGCGCCACAGCAGAGCCCAGCGCCTCGAGGCCTCCCGGGCTGCCGTCGAAGGCCTCGACCATACGTGTGAGCTGCTCACCATCTAACCCCTCGGCGAGCTTATTGAATAAGTCTTGGCGCTGCTCGGCGCTGAGCGCTCCGTCCAGGCCGTCGATTTCTTGGGTCCAATTCTTTATGTCGTCGTCGCTCAGGCGGCTGATTAGTTCGTTGCGCTCAGACGGCTCCAACTCGTTGACAGCATTACTGATGTCGGTAAGGTCGCCGTGAGTGACATCCCAATCAAAAATCCCCTGTTCCAAGCGATTCTTGACAGTATTGACAGCATTATTGACATCACCCATGACGGCAACATCCTGAGTTCATTGTGGAGAGGCGCAGTGTAAGGGCGTGGAAGGCGATTGAAAGCTAGGGAAAACCCTGGGTTCGGATGGAGCATGCAGCGGCTTTCAAATTGCTCAAGCAGCTGAAAACGCGGATATTTGTTTGTAGATCGCGCAATTCGTTACGTGAGCTCGCCGCGCGCGTTCAGTCCGCAACATGCTCGGATGAGGCTTAACAGCCCCCGAGGCGCGAGAATCGCCCGAAAGTCATGTGTCCACCGATTCGTCGCGTGTGTTGGCAATAGGCTGATCAGCGTTGCCGGAGCGATGCGATAACAGTGCACGCAATTCCTGTTTTTCCGCATCGCTTAGCGTGGCTAGTCGCGCTTGCAATTCTTCGCGACGCTGTTGCAGGGTTTGCATGTCGAGTTGGTACAGTGCGCCGAAGAGTTCGGCACGCCAGCCTTCGGTATCGCCTGGCAAAGTTTGACTGGCCAGCGTCTGCAACGCGTCGATTTCTTCGCGGGCATCGAATTGTTCCAGCAGCGCGCCGGTGGTCACGTCCGGACGGGCGTGGATGGCTTCTAGTAACTCCACGAGTAAGGGAATCCCCCCTTGGCCCAGGGTCGCGAAAGCAGGCGGTAGTGCGATCTCCAGCGCTAGCGGCGGGTGTTGCAGTAGTAAGGCGATGGCGCTGCGCACCAGGCTGCGTTTGGGAGTGGGCGCTGGAGTCGGACGTTGCGACGGCGCGCGGGTTAGCGCTGCCGCGGTGCGTGCGCTGACGCCGGTCAGTTCGGTCAGGCGTTGCCGCATCAAATCGGCGAAGGCACCGTCGGGGATTTGGGCTAGCTGGGGTTTCGCGCGTTCGGCCAGGCGCGCTTTGCCATCGAGGGTGGTCAGATCAATGTCGGCGGACAAGGAGTCGAAGAAAAACCGCGATAACGGCGTAGCTTGTTGCAAGCGTGTGTCAAACCCGGCCGCGCCTTCCTTGCGCACCAAGGTGTCAGGGTCTTCGCCTTCTGGCAGAAACAGAAAAAACGCCTGACGCCCATCGCGCATCCGCGGCATCACCGACTCCATCGCGCGCGTCGCCGCATGGCGTCCGGCATCGTCACCATCGAAGCAGAAATACACGTCAGGCGCGTTGCGAAACAACAACTCGGCGTGTTCGGCTGTGGTCGCGGTGCCCAGTGTGGCCACCGCTTCCATCACTCCGTGTTGGGCTAGCGCGATCACGTCCATATAGCCTTCAACCACGATCAGGCGCGGGATTTGGGTATGGGCTTGCCGCACCTGCCACAGGCCGTAGAGTTCGCGGCCTTTGTGAAACAGTGTGGTTTCCGGGGAGTTGAGATATTTCGGTGCATCGTCCGGGTTGAGCACTCGTCCGCCGAAGGCGATCACCCGGCCGCGGCGGTCGTGGATGGGAAACATGATCCGGTTGCGGAACTTGTCGTAGCTATGGCCTTTGTCGTTTTTCGAGAACACGCCTGCGCGTTCGAGCAGCGCGATGCGCCGCGCGTCGGTGCCCAGCGCATCGCGCAGCGCGGTATAGCTGTCCGGCGCATAGCCGATGGCGAAGCGTTCGCGGATGGCAGGGTCTACACCGCGGCGATCGAGATAACTAAGCGCCGGCGCGCTGGTCGCCAACTGGCTGACGAAAAACCGCGTTGTCGCTTCCAGGGCTGCGAAGATGTCCTTGGTGTCCGGATTCTCGTTACGCTGGCGGGTATCGCGCGGCACCTCGATGCCGGCACGGCGCGCGAGTTCTTCAACCGCATCGACAAATTCCAGGCGGTCGTAGTGCATCAGGAAGCTGATCGCGCTGCCATGCGCACCACAGCCGAAGCAGTGATAGAACTGCTTGGTGGGCGAGACGGTAAAGCTGGGCGAACGCTCGTCATGAAACGGGCAGCGCGCGGCGTAGTCCCGGCCCTGCTTCTTCAGCGGCACCCGTGCGCCGACCACTTCGACGATGTCGGTGCGAGCCAGGAGATCGTCGATGAAGGCGTCTGGGAGGCGGGCCACGCCGTCATGATCGCATTGCCAACGATCGCGCGGGGTCACGGCCTGCCGATCGTGATGAACCGATCGTGTCGAAGCGATCCTATCGAAGCGGTCTCATCGAAGCGGTCCTAGCAAGCCGGTCCCGCCCGGCGCTCTGCGCAGGATGCTCGCGGTGCTGCGATCCTGCTCTTCCTTAGGAGTCTTGCTTCTGAGCCGCCGCTTTCGCAGCTGCGATCTTTTGCGCACGCGCGCGCTCGTCGATCACAGCGGTGATCAGTGCGCCGCCAAAGAACACGATGGCAGCGTAATACATCCAGACCAACAGCAGCACCATGGCGCCCATCGATCCGTAGGCGCTACCGGGGGCCGCAGTGGCCAAGTACATGCCGATGCCCCAGCGCCCGAGGACGAACAGTCCTGCGGTGATCGCGCCGCCGACGAAGGCCTGCTGCCAACCTACGCTGCGATCGGGCAAATAGTGGTAAAGCAAGCCAAAAGAGAACGCATACAGGGCCAAGGACGCGGCCGAGCCCATCACCGGCAGCAATGAGGGCATGCCGGCGAAAATAACCTGCAGCAACGTGGTAACCGTGGTAGCCAGCAGCAGCAGGAAACCGAGCGCGAACACTACCCCTACCGACAACAGGCGCTTGCGTATCCATGGCTTGACCCCGCTGATACGCGTGGCGTCAGTTTGAAAAATCTGGTTGAGCACATCCTGCAGCCGCCCAAATACCGCGCTGGCACCGAGCAGGAGCAGCAGCGTGCTCCACACGCCGGCAATGGAACCGATCCCCGGCCGGTCGTCAGCGTTGGCAATCACCGTATCGGCGACCGTGGCTGCCCCCTGTCCGGCCAAATCCCCCACTTGGTCGACGATCGCCTGCTGCGCTGAGCCGTACAGGGACGCAGTCAACCAGAGGATCAATACCAGCATCGGCGCCAACGACAACAGCGCATAGAACGCCAGCGATGCCGACTGGGTCAGGATGTCCACTTCCATAAAGCGCTGCGCCAGTGCCTTTGGCAGGGAAATATCAACCTTGGTGAGCTCGCGCAGCCGACGCGGGTCAAACGACTTGCGCAGCGAATCCGAGACGTTGCGAGTGGTCATATCCGGCAGTTTGACCGCATCAACCCGACAGTTTGCGTTTGACGAGGGTCGAAACCAGGCCCATGTCGGCCTGACCGGCCAATAACGGTTTGAGCACGCCCATCAGCTTGCCCATATCGGCCGGTCCATTGGCGCCGGTCTGTGCGATGGCGGCATCGATCGCCGCCTGCACCTCGGCCTCGCCGAGCTTGGCGGGCATATAGCGCTGGATCACGTTGATTTCGGTCCGCTCGAGCTCGGCCAGGTCCTCGCGTCCCGCCTGGGAATACTGGGTCACCGAATCTCTGCGCTGTTTGACCATTTTGTCCAGCACCGCGATGACCTGGGCGTCATCCAGGGTTATGCGCTCGTCAATTTCCTTTTGCTTGATCGCCGCATTGACTAACCGGATCGCGCCAAGACTGCTCTTGTCGCCGGATTTCATCGCTGCCTTCATATCGTCGTTAAGGCGTTGCTTGAGGGTCATCGATCATCTCCATCGCCACACCGCTGCATACGGTTGTTTGCTGTTCGATGCGGATTTTAGGGCAATGTTGGCGAAGTCAACGCGGCGTTAGCGGATTGCGGCCCGGGATCTCCGAGTTGGCTTCGTTATCGATAGGCTGAGGCGGCGCACTTGGGAGTGGCTGGGACTGGCCGCATAATCGGATCATGGAACGTCAGATCAGCCAATCTGGGCAGGGCTTCCAGTTTCCAGGAACGTTCGAGATCTCCGCGATGGGCGCCGCCGATCAGGACCTGCCGACTGTGCTGCCGCAGCTGCTCATCGATGCAGGGATCGACGTAGTGCATGAATCCGTGCGCTCGAAACGCTCAGCTGGTGGCAATTATGTTTCCGTGCGGATTAGTTTTCGCGCTGCGACGCGTGCGCAGTACGAAGCAGCGCACGCCGCGCTGCGCGCGCATCCTGAGGTCAAATGGACGCTGTAACGGTCAGAACTAATCCGTCAGAACGCGATCCAGATCCCGCGGCGCACGTCGTTGCCGGGGCCGGTGGTCGCGATGAGGGTTGTCTGCTTCGAGATCTCCGCCGGCAGCCCTATGAGTCGGTCTGGCGTGCGATGCAGGCCTATACCGATGCGCGCGCTGAGGACACGCCGGATGCCTTGTGGTTGGTCGAGCACGACCCGGTTTTCACCCTAGGCCAGGCCGGACGATCCGAGCATGTTCTGATGCCCGGCGATATCCCGGTGCTCCAGGTCGACCGCGGCGGTCAGGTGACCTATCACGGCCCAGGCCAGCTCGTGGCCTACCCACTGCTGAATCTGCGGAGATTGCAAATTGGCGTGCGCGACTATGTGCATCGGATCGAGCAGGCGGTGATCGATACCTTGGCCGAATGGAATCTCGCTGGCGTGCGTCGTGACGGTGCGCCGGGAGTCTATGTCGGTGCCGCCAAGATCGCCGCGCTCGGTATCCGGGTGCGGCGCGGCTGCAGCTTCCACGGCCTGGCCTTGAACATCGCGATGGATACCGAACCGTTTCAGCGCATCAATCCTTGCGGCTATCGAGGGTTGCAAGTGGTAACGATGGCGGATCTTGGTGGCCCGTCATCGCTGGCAGCGGTCAAGCCGGTGCTGGTCCAGCACCTGGCAACCCAACTGGGTCTGCATTTGCAGGGCGATTAAGCCATGCCGGTTGCCGCGCCCCTCACCTTGCGGTGCCAATCACAGTGCCGACCGCGGTCATGTGCATCGTGCCCGATCCACACTATCAATCCTCGCCATTGATCCACGCCATTGATCCTCAACATCGATCCTCACCCTAGCGCCATCACGTCTACAATGCCCTGCACATGAATTCCCTACGTGCCATTCCCCTGCAGGTTGTCGCCGACGACCCGTCGCCTACACTGGTCCCGGGCGCGCGTCAGGTTGCCGCGGACAAGATCGCGCGAAGTCCTGTGACCTTTGCCGAAGCGCCGGTGTTGCGCAAACCGTCGTGGATTCGGGTGCGGATCCCGTCGGACAACGCGGTCGCGCGGTTGAAAACCAAATTGCGCGCCAATCGCCTGGTAACGGTATGCGAGGAAGCCAGCTGCCCGAATATCCATGAATGTTTTGGCCACGGTACCGCGACCTTCATGATCTTGGGCGAGGTCTGCACCCGGCGCTGCAGTTTCTGCGATGTTGCGCACGGGCGGCCCAAACCGCCGGATCCGGCCGAGCCATTGCACCTGGCCCAGACCATCAAAGACATGGGCCTGCGTTACGTGGTGGTGACCAGCGTCGATCGCGACGATCTGCGCGATGGCGGGGCTGGGCATTTTGTCGATTGCATCACCGCGATCCGAGAATTCAGTCCCGGCACCAAGATTGAGATCCTCACCCCGGATTTTCGCGGCAAGGGACGGATGGATCGCGCATTGGATATCCTGGCGGTGAACCCGCCGGATGTGTTCAACCACAACATCGAGACCGTGCCCGATCTGTACACGAATGTGCGGCCCGGCGCGGATTACGCGTGGTCGCTGACTTTGCTGAAGAAATTCAAAGCGCAACATCCGCAGTTGCCGACCAAGTCGGGGATTATGCTCGGCCTGGGCGAAACCATGGCTCAGGTGCACGACACCCTGAGCGACTTGCGCGCGCACGACGTGGATATGATCACCATCGGCCAGTATTTGCAGCCCAGCCCGCACCATCACCCGGTACTGCGTTATTGGACGCCGGAAGAATTCAAGACGCTGGAAGATTTCGGCATGGCGCTGGGCTTTACTCACGTCGCCTCCGGCCCGCTGGTGCGTTCTTCCTATCACGCCGACCGCCACGCGGCGCAAGCGGGGGTGACTGTGAATTCCAATGGTCATATGGACTCCGCAGCGCTTCAGGCGATTGCGTAACACGATCTTTATAAGGCTTATCTCAAAATCGAACGCCGATGAAAATGAAGATCGTCATCTTCGCCTAGGCGGGGATGACGGCTTGAACAATTCGGTGCGCACTATATTTCGGTAGTGGGGTAGGCCGCCTCAAGTTCCACGATAGGGGGCGGGCAACTTCCGGCACTATCGAAGTGTCTTAATGCCCCGCAACCTGCAATCCTTGCCCGCCGCTGTTGACCAGGCGCACGACGCAGCGGCTGTATCTGCCGCGAAAAAGCTAGATAGAGAAGGCTGATGACAACCCGACAAACCCTGCTGTTTTTGGCCCTGACCTTGCCCACCGCGCTGCTGTCTTCAGCCAGCGGGCAGCAAGCCAGACCAAATTCCGCGATTGAGCAG
>Ga0153969_1000065_pt1 | contig 16903 bp, 11 predicted proteins | sample TSGA053MetaG_FD_104702 | JGI IMG/M metagenome (GOLD analysis project Ga0153969, IMG submission 104702) | Attine ant fungus gardens microbial communities from Georgia, USA - TSGA053 MetaG | ecosystem: Host-associated > Fungi > Mycelium > Unclassified | place: USA: Georgia, George L Smith State...
ATTTGACCAGACAAGACAGTTTGAGGTATGATGCAGGAAAGCAAGAGTATGGGGAGCAGCATAGCTGTGGGGAGGTAGACTGCAGTTATCACTTGTCACTTAAAAGGCTTCTTGGTTCAGGGTTATTGGCATAGAAGGGAACACATGTGGGTTTCGCTTGTACCGGCCGCGAAGCGACACATGGAAAATTGATCACACTGGAAAGTTTAGCAGTGGATATTTTAGATAACCAATGGCAGATTGAGAAGCAAAGCGGTATGAAGGGAAATTCATGATCAGAATATCCCTGCCAGATCCATTAGCAGTGGACTGAGACAATATCATCATGGCATAGGGATCCCATATGATGGGGTCAGGAGGAACATGTATTAGCGCAGGCAGTGGGTGACTTCCTGTAAGAATCTGGGAAATCCTGAGGATGTAGTGCATGGTCGAAATTCCGGTCTGAGAAAATGATTCCCGTAACGAGTAATGTCACACCACGTTGCACCCAACACTTTAATGTGACACAGAATTATGTATCCTTTTTCCAATTATCCTGAAGACGAAACACTGTTTGCATGTTGTGCAACTGTTCTTTGATATTTGTTCGAGGCATCTCCCTTTGACTTTGATAAGACCAATTAAGTCCAGTGACTCAGATTGTTGGCTCCTATTCCCTTGAAAGAAATCACACAACCTTTGGTAGTTCATAGAAGAGAATCAAGAGAAAAAATCAGCATGTTCAATTTAACTTCATTTTATACTGAAGGCAACATCTGTATTTAGTATGGCTTAATCTGTAATCGAGAGGATATCTATACAAGATTTTCATCTGGGCCTCCAGCCCAATCTAAACTCTCTACTAATTCTGAGTGGAGTTGATATTGTGTTGTCTGGCAGGTTGCTATGCTCCCTGCCTCCAACAGTCTTAGTATTGTCTACAGTGCGCTATACTCCCTTCCTCTAATATACTCTTGTCTGCAGTGTGTACAGTTAGTAGTATTGTATGCAGTCTGTTATACTCCTTTCCTTCAACAGTTTCTAGTTTGCTATACTTTCTTCCTCCAATAACTGCCAGTAGTCTTGTCTCCAGTCTGCTATACTATTTTCCTCTAACAGTCTCCAGTTCGCTATACTGTCTTCCTCTAATAACTTCTAGTAGTATTGTTTGTAGTCTACTACACTCCTTTCCTCCAATAGTTTGCAGTATGCTATACTTCCTTCCTCCAATACTTTCCCTAATTTTCTGCTCTTTTTTCTGATTTTTTCTGATTTTTTTCTAATTTTTAATCAATTTATTGTATTTTTTGAGTGAAAAGAGAGACTGTGGGAATGATTAGGTACATGATTTATCAGCACCATCATCCTACATGCAATGCAGCATACTTACTAGACTAGATATGGCATAGAGATGAATATAACAATTTTCTTCTCTATCATACTTGTAAAAGGACTTGTTAAGCCAATACTCAAGTACAAGAGGGGTGGGCTTGACTGCAACTTCTGGTTGAGTCACCCTCTGTACTGGTCTACTATAGTATATAGTCTAGAGGATTGGAATACAGGAATTGATGAGGAGACTGAGTTGATAACAAAGCTAAGAGTCCTAGTAAAGAATATTCTACCTTAAGTATGACAAAGTCTGTGATAGGGTTCTAGATGGCTTGTGCTCAATAACTAGTTACTGGGGACCTTGACTGAGGTAAGCATAGGTACCAGTGTGACTGCAGGTGGTGAGATGTCACTTGGTGTCACAAGAGCATGATAAGACTGCACTAAATTCCACTTCTGATACACTAGTGGTAGCCTATTGGAGCAACCCTAAACTAATTATCTATTACATAATTAGTTTAGCTAGCCCCTCCATTCCTGACCCTAACTGCTAAGTGTTGTGAAAATGGAGTTGCAAGATGGTTTGTCTTGGAATACTTTATTCTGTCTGTCACAGTTGTACTATGGACCAGTAGTCATATACTATATGGTTTACCACTACACCAAAAGGGTGACATTAGCAAGGCTACTTGCTAATGAGGGTCCAGCTATTTATATAGTTCTTTGAACAGGTATTTTATTATACCTCCATATCACTATTTAGTAGTCACTTTTTTGTGATACTGTCGCAAACTAGTGAGTACAAAATAATAAACTATTAATTTTATATGTAAAAAAGGGCAACATTCTAGAAGGTTCTTGAACCTTCTATAACATTGACTCAATATTCCAATACTAAGACATTCTATAACCAAGGGAATTGTATATATAGTATAGAGTACCCCTCTAGGAGCCTCATTCTATTCTCTGAGGTTTCTCCTGGAGGTGAGTTGTAATGTATTCTAGAGCTTATTCATATACTGAGGTTTCTCCTGGAGTCACTCCACTCTGGTTGCCCTTACAATACTTGTAATAAGGTCTTCATCTGGACCTTTAGCCCAACTTTGAACCCTTTACTAATTTTGAATGGAATTGATATTGTGTTGAAGTCAGTATGCTATACTCCTTTCCTCTAACAGTCTGTGAAACAGTGGGTAGTGTTGTTTGTCAGTCTTCTTTACTCTCTTCTTTCAATGGTCTACATAATAGTGAGCAGTGTTGTTTTTGCTGAGTTTTACTAAGAATTTAGAGTAAAGAAGTATACTGATAAAAGCTTGGGGACAGGTGCAACTAAAAATAGAAAAATAATTATATAAGTTCCAAAATTTAGTTATTAGAACCTCTAACAAACTGTTGTTGTACACTATATAATAAATTGCTGAATTAGAGAAAAAAATCAAAACCTTGGCCTAGTGTCTACAAACCAAGCAGCTCAAAGCTTATTTCTAAGAATGAATACAAGTGAGAGTCTAGTCACTCTGAGATAGTCAAGGACCAAGTTCAAGTAACCTAGTACAAGGCTTAAAGCTAATGTATAAATTGTAATACAATAAGGACCACCAAGGTATGCTATTTAGATTTTGCAAGTGCTAGAGGTTCTGATATATATATTCAGTAATTTATTGTGTGGTGTATGTCCAAGGTTTTGCAATTTTGTAATGAATTTTACCATCTCTAGTTTAGCTTGTCCTGATATAATTACATAGACCTATAGGCCTAGTAAATCTCTGGGCTTATTTACTAAGGCTTATCTAAGAGTTATATAATCATATACCTAGTAGATCCTCTACTATAGTATTATTAGTCAGCATCTATTTTGGGAATCTAGACAGAATATAACATGAGACTAACTAGTTTTAGGGGTTTTTCTAATAGTCTAGAATTATTTTTGTATTGATTATCATGATATGGCCAGAACAGCTAAGTTATTATTTATATTTCTTTTCTTTTCTTTTCTATTTAATTAAATAATCAGTGGATGTGTAAGAGGGAATGACTCAAAAGAGATGTGTGGGACTTTATAAATAGAAGTAAATACAGAATGTGTATAAGTAGTGTACAGCAATTGAATGGGAACTCTATTGAGTTCTCCTTGTCAACTCAGACTACGAGTGGTTCTAAGGTATCACAGTCTAAGTTCTTACATTAATGTTTTCAATTTGTCTTGTACATCTACTAATAAAATTGGCTTTCTCATTACTGTCTTTGGAGGTTGTTTGTTATATACCAAACCCCAGTATTATTATTATTATTTTCTTTCAATAAATATTCCTCTTGTTTTTTAACCACCACTATCTTTTCTCTTCTAGTTATAGTGGCTGTTGAAGGGCTTCTTATTCTACCAAGCCTCTCTTACTAATATTGCTGTTAATTACCTTCTATCTTTATATTCTGCCTATCCTAAGAGGCAGCACTATTTTTTACTTATGTTCAATGTTACAACCTTAAGGAGTAACTTAGGTTTTAATACTTAATAAAGACTTGAGGATGAGCTAAGAGTAAAGAAAGAAAGGGAATGACTATTATATACCCTATGTACCATGAGAGAAAAGTACATGGCAAATATAAGGTCTACTGAGTAAAAAATATGTCCCAACAGTGAGGTACTGACTGAGCTACTATACAATTAAGAAAGTGTTAATAAGAAAAGTAGACCATATATTGGACTCATAGAGAATACTTGTATAATATAAGGTCAATCATAACATGTATTAGATATCTTTAACCTAGTAAAGGTTTGTTTTACTATAAGCCTTTTGATCTTGGAATGTGGATTGGTGGAATTTTTGATACAGGTGGTTGTTTCAGGTTGTCTCCTATCTGTTTCCATCTTATATCAGGAGGGTTGGGCTAAATAGGGGACAGTTTATGAGACAGCATAACAATACCACTAAGGTCTCATACTTGGGTTGTCTTGGATCTGTTTTTTAACATCTTCACTTATATAGTAGAGTCCTAGCACTCATAAGGGATCTTATCTTTTGTCTTAATCATTTAGAGAGTTAATACTGGGTATGATAATTTGGAGAGCCAGAGATAAAATAAACTGGTCTAGGATCTACACATAGAGCTTTGGTTTGCTGTGCAGTCACTAGTACCTTTGAAAAGGGGTTTGACTAGAGTACTTTGTGTAAGGGCAACCAGAGCAGACTACTTCCTTAGCTTTGTTCTCAGCTAGATAACTCGACTACCCTTTGTGTTTTCCTATTTCTCCTCCAAGAATAAATCCTCAGTCATAACTTTATCAAGTTTAAGGCCTGGACCACCATGACCTGACACTGTGCATCAATCCTCTGTTACTGTTGTGGTCATGGATTTTAGAGTAGTTGTCAAGCTACACAAAACTTATCCAGGATAAACCCAACTCTTTCCTCTACTTCCAGTTCCTCTTATTCACCACTGGAAACTATTATGGGAAGCTCTTTTATTCAGAAGGTTTGGGTGCTAGGTTGAGAACAGAACTAGCTTACTAAGCAGAAATGCTAACTAATAAAGGTAGAATATTATGTAATAGATAGTAATAAAATAAGGTGTCAAGTCTCCATTGTAACAGTAGTAGAACATTGTCTGAAGAAGAGGTAAATTTAGGAATAGTGGAGTAAATAGTATTTAGCAGAGTATAGAAAAAAGAGTAAAAGAGGATGAATGCTACAAGACTATTACATACTGGAAATTTGGTATTATTTATCTTGATTTTGATTTTATTTTCTTTATAATTTTACTTCTGAACTCCTAAATTGTCTACTATAAGGGGACCACACCAAAGTCCACTTCTGATGTACTAGTAGTAGCATACTGGAGTAACCCTACAACTAATTAAATAACAGTTACTCAATATTTAATTAGTTGCCCTTTCCTCTGCACTCCTGACCCTGACTGCTGAGACATTCTATAACTAGGGGACTTGTATTGTAGTGACTTAGCCTGAGATGACTTAACCATACTCCTGGTCCAAGTTGACAAGGAGAACTTAATAGAGTTCTTGCTTAATTTCTGTACACTACTTATTTACCTACTATATGGTCTGTGCACTACTTTCCCACACTCATCATATGACTCTATCATGTGACATCACCCTGACCTATGACATATAACATGTCATATAGTACTTTTCCACACTTCTTCCTTGTATAGTAAGTCCAAATAAGAGAGGAAAAGAAAATAATGACTTAGTTGTTTTGCCAAGTTATGACATGTATATATAGTAAAGATTATCCCTCCAGGAGCCTTATCCTATTCTCTGAGGTTTCTCCTAGAGGTGAGTTGTAACATATTCCAGAGTTTATTTATATACTAAGATTTCTCCTGGAGTCACTCTGCTCTAGTCACCCTTATATCTACTCCTATAGGATCATGATATAGACCAAACACTTGTACAACTACTCCTATTTCAGATTTTGTATAAGTACTCTAGTTATATATTATAGTTCTCTAGTTTATAGATTAAAGTTACCAAATCATAAATTTCTGTAGTGCTGTTCCTTTTTGCTATATACCTTTCCACTCTACTACTCCTGAATTTACTCTTCTTTGGACAATGTTCCACTACTCTAAAATATGCAACTACAATAAGTGATGGAAGATTGAAGTACAGTGCATAAGCTGAGACCAAGGCTATTCCACTTCTTTGTTATCACTGATGTTCTCTCCATACAAAACTATAGGACTGGAGAGCAATGTCTTTCATTTCACTCAGCAGCATGTTTCTTACTCTGACTCCATTCTTTGTGTTACTTTCTGGAACCTAGAGTGCACATTTACAGTATTTTCACAGTAATTCACAGTATATTCCTGGCTTTTCCCATGCTGCCCCCCACCTTCCTGACATTGGTATCTTATTGGCTACCAACTGATCTTCTAATAACTTGGTGAATACAGAGATGTTTTGGGCATTTGTGGAAAGATCTTCTTAAGGCTTTTGATGGCTGTTAAGATTGTCAAAATTGTTTAAGTATTCATAAAGTTAGGTCCAAATGAAGTTTGTGACAGAAGTTGAGCACATGTTTGAAGCTAAGTTCTTTCATTTCTTCTATAAATAGTCCTTCTTTTCTTCTCTATTAGTGCTTCTTTTGCCTTATGCTTAGGTAGTGTAGAAGGTACATTTACAATGTGTACCACAGGGTTGTAGTCCCTTGACCTGTTTTTAGCTACCATAAACTGCCATCATGCCCTATATAATAAATTGTTGATTCAAAAATAAAAAATAAAAAATACTCTTGACTCCATTCATAGTTTATTATTTCATAACCTACTCCTTCCTATGCTACTCTAATGCTCTGTGACATGATTCTTCAACTGATCTTGATGTCTTCTTTGACACTGTTGATTGATACATACCTAGATTGAATGGTATGGGAAGGCCCTGATGTTGAAGTCTCCTGTCCAAATTAGGACATTATTGACATTAATCTCAGTATCCTTTAGATACTTTAGGGCTGTTTGATGTTCATCTGAGTACATGTTAACGAGCATGAACATGCAAGCAGTGTCTCATCTTCAGGGTGAGGATACATGATATTATTGCAATGTGGTGTGACATCACATCTGGGAACTCAGACTGAAATTTCACATGTGAGCTACATCTTCAAAATTTCCCAGGTCCTTGCAAAAAGTCACTCAATACACTCCACTTATGACATGTGTTGAGAAGAACTGGCCGTTTGGGAATATGTACGTCACCCCTACCTCGCCTCTTGTTACCCACCGGTCGAGTATTAGCCAGACATCCGTACGTGTATATTACCGTTAACTTTCTCAGTCGTTCATCCGAGCCGATAACACCTGAGATACTTACTATCCTTTGACACACTTTCCGAGGATGTACTGGTGTTTGTGAGGGTGTAGATCTGTAATCATCGCTTTGTTGGACCAAATTCAAGCGGAGACAAATTGATCGTGGAGACTGTTGATCTTCCAAATAGTTCTTGTCATGCCTCATAAAAAGGTTAAGCGCTCCACACGTGAAGAAAGACGAAAGCAACAGTGTGTCCTTCCTTCCAAGTCCTGACCAGCGCTTAAAGTAACGAAAGAGGCTCTGATCTTGTGCCAGCGAAGGAGTCCATTAGCAGCGAGGCGATTCCTAAATCAGCAGCACGAATCATCAATGCTCTGAAAATAAGAGATGACTACAGAAGGAAACGAAACTCGGAAGAAGGTACTGACGACAAGGTCAAACACAAACGCAGGAGAACAGAAGACACCCGGAAGATTCAGCCGGGAGAATCGATACAGCATTTCTACAGGTGCGAACTATTAGGTTTTGGTCAAAGTCTTGGCTCAACTATTGCTATGTGATAGGAGGGTTGAAGATGATTTGCGTCCAACAGTTCGATCTGCTATCCAATCGTCTCAGGCTTTGGAACGGAGAACGCGTAAAACCTTCTCTGAGCCTAGGAAGAAAGAGTCAGCCTGGAATCAAACAACCAGACCAGTTACAGGCCGTAGACTTCGAGGTCAATCGCCTACAGTGACGGTGGCAGTTTTAGGCTCGAAGTCAAAGGATCCAAACGAAAATGACGCTGATGAACGGCCAAAGGAGTTTACGCAGTTATCATTGTCGGCGCCACGGCGACTGAATGATATCGCACAAAGGCCACCAGAAATGAAGGAAATGCCTTGGGGTACCAAGTGCACGAATTTTGGTGCGCAAAGAGAAGGGATCTTGTCAATGGCTCAGAGGACAATGATGGAGCAGGAGCGGGAAAAAGCGATCACACGCTATCGTGAGTTGAAAGCTTCACGTTCATCAACTACAGGAAGTGGACAAACAAATAAAAGTAAATGTATCGACTGAAAGGGCATTGCACCACATTGTCCAAGACGATATTTACCTAGACTTTAATCCGTTATTTCTCTCTTCGCGTTGTAGTATTGTTTCGTGGCCTACGACCTCTAAACTTTCAGAGAAGAATTGGTCGCCGCTGGCTTATTGTTCCGCCCCTCCTTGGCTCCAAATGGTTTATACCCGCTCCTTCCATTCTTGATTAATAATATCCTCGATTATCGTGACAAATGCGCGATGGCTACCACACACACCACCTATTTCCTTCTAATGTAGTCTCTCAAGAGGCTTTGCTGAGCACACTACCCGCCTGTGGTGTATCCAGTAGGAGCTTTATGATCATGAGACTATGATACCAGAATTAAACTTCTGTGTTTACTCCCTCTCCAAAACTTTTACGAAGCTGAAAGTAGGCTTACCGTCAAATCCGTCATTGTTTCTTGAGATATTCATTTCCAGACACAGGAAGGCACGTAATTCCGTGACGTTCGGTTGATCCTGTCATCAGAAAATTTGTGTTCGGCTCAACTTATCAATTTACCAAATATATCCCTTGACAATGCCTCAAGGTACGGCCCTTCTGATTGTAACAACGGCCCTTTCCGTGATCAAGTTCTTACTCTGTAAAATTCTGCACTACGTTCAGATTGATACATGTGATCCATATAAAACTATTACGAGAATCCCGACAAAGGCCTTCCTTACCTCCTCCGACTCCTCCTTTTTTTTTGGCGCGGTCGTGCAAATGAATGACGACGAGAAGAGAGATCTGACGCCCAACACCATTGGGTCAATTTCAGTTGTTTCGAGTACTGCCACCCCTTCCGACTCCGCAGCAGAGAGACAAGCATTGGGTTGGAAACAAGAGACACACGACGTCCAGAGTAGAGAGGAGTGTCCAGGGACAAAAGGGTATTTAACTGTGTTCGGCGCTTTCGTCTCTCTCTTGGTCACCTTTGGTCAAATGAATGCATTTGGCACGTTTCAAGCGTGGTATTCGAGTCATCAACTCGCGTCGATGTCGCAGTCCACCATATCATGGATAGGCTCGCTGCAACTTTTAGTCTTCTTCCTCTCAGTGAACATACCTTACCTGAATCTCCAAGTTCAAACACTGACTAAAATTTGTAGGGTGCACCAATTGGCCGTTGTTTTGACACATATGGACCAACCGGACTCCTGATCACCGGGAGTATACTTGTTACTCTGAGTCTGGTATTCATGAGCATTTCGGTTGCATACTGGCAGTATATTCTTACACAGGGCCTCCTCTTTGGTTTTGGGGTAGCTCTTATGTGAGCTGTGCTTATTACGAAGCGCAAGCGGAAGATTGATGTTGACCAGGTTTTACCCCGCACTCGCTAGTATCACGACCTATTTCTGTCGATATCGCGCCACGGCTTTGGGCATTGCAGCAGCAGGGTCGAGTGTGGGTGAGTAAGTCTTTGTTACTTTGTGGAGAAGACGAAGTTAAACGTGGTACCCAGGTGGTGTACTTTTCCCAATCATCATCCAACACCTATTCGAGAAACTTGGATTTGCATGGGGGGTCAGAGTGTCAGCTTTAATCAGCGGCGTTGGCTGTGCGCTGGCGACTCTGACAGTGACAAATGATCGCCAAATAATCGGGGATAACTCCAACCCTGCCTGCAAGAAGCACAGAAATGCAGGTCCATACATCGACTTGGCAGCATTTAAAGATCCTCGGTTTTCACTTCTGGCCCTCGGAAGCAGTTTTGTAGCACTCGGTACGCGAGACTTCATTGCAGAGGCTAACAAGGTTCACTCTAAACTCAACCAGGCCTATACATCCCCTTCTTTTACGTCGTGGAATTTGCCAAAAATCTCAATGTCTCACCAAAACTCGCGTTCTACGTGCTCTCAGTTATGAATGCAGGTGGCATATTTGGACGGATTGCGCCAGCGTACATTTCCGACACCATCGGACACTTTAACCTCCTCACCCCCGCTGCATTCCTTTCTGGTTTGGCAACACTCATCTTGTGGTTGAATGTGCGGAACCTGGCTGGCCTCATGGTCTTTGCTACTCTCTATGGATTTCTGTCGGGTGCCTTTATTTCCGTGCTTACGCCCTCAATTGCCCGTATATCGGATAGGAGCCAGATGGGGACTAGAATGGGCATGTTGTATAGTGTTATATCTGTACCGTGAGTCATTGTTTCTAATCTTCCGTCAAGGCTGTGACTGCGACGATCATTGTATCATTTTATTTTTCTCCATGTTTCATAGCCCCATGTTTCAATTCTTATCGATCATCGTTAGATGAATAGCTTATCTAGAAATTTCTCCATAGGTCGCTTATTGGAAATCCAGCCGCAGGTGCACTGCTGACCCGCAGTAGCTCGCACTCCTTCCGAGCCATGATTTTATTTTCCGGATGCACCGTCATCGTCGGTTCATTGGGAATTTGGGGGGCAAGATTGTCAATTGAGAAGAAACTCTGTGCTAAAGTATGAAAAGGACTTGTGGCTGAGCTAGAAGTCATGACCCATTTGAGACATCCCTGCTGATTATTCAATTATGACATTATCACTCCTCATATTCACGATACCCCTAGATCAAAACACATCTGCAAACATCTCATTTACACTGTTGTTATAGGAGCATAGCATAAGTAGTGCCAAGCAATCATTTTCGTAGTTACCCCGAGTTCCTGCTCTGTCGGTATCACTCGTTGAGAAAGGAGACCCACAATACTCAGAGTACTTTGACAAATCGTTTAGACAGGCTAGGAATCAAGACGATGTTTCTGATATGATGAAAGTCCTGGCTGTTTGGGCACTGGCTGAACCAGTTTATTCACTTGGAGAAGCCTTTTGACAGATGTCAGCTGCCTATTCTGATTTCATCATCCAACTATTGCCCATTGGGACTGCTGTAGAAGTGGACTACTGCACTTGTAGCGGCCAGTCCACATGGAGAGCGTTATTTTTAGGGAATTTGACCGATGTGGTACTACTGTTGGTGTCCGTCAACTGATTATATCTCTATCACACTGCTTAGGTACTTGGCTAGTTAGGAAGTCTAGTGTACACATAAAGGCAATATCAGGGAAAATCCAAAATACTGATCCCAACTTTTTTTCATCTTATTAGTACCAATAAGTTGAAAATTAGCTATGTCAACAAGTATTTATTTTCATTGATTAAAATAAGAATAAGTGTGATGGGTCAGTAATCAATAAGTATGGACAAGGTTTTCATCTGGGCCTTCAACCTGGCTTGATCCCTCTACTAATTCTGAATGGTTAAGTATGTGTTGAAGTCAGTCTACTATGCTCCCTTCTTCAACTTTTTGTGCACTCTGTAACATTCTGTTCTATTGACAAATCAATATACTTGACTATTGATTGATTGACAGGCTTACTATAGTGACTGACCAATTTAACTCACTGACTAACTTACTGACTTAACTATTCTGACTGATTTCACTCACTTATTTTTTTTATCTCTCAAACCACAGTAAAAATCAATCACAAGCCCATTGTCATATATACATACAATCTATAATCTAATGCTATTAAAAACTTTTTATGCTACATTGAGTATTCTTCTGCTCTCTTGGCTCTGCTCTGGAAGAAGTACTGAAATGTTCAAAGGTGAAGTACATCTTGAAAAGGCTACATAAAGTTATTTATAGGTAAACACTGATATCTGAAGATTAATCCCTAGATGCTCTACTGACTGTCCCTGAGACTTGTTGATAGTTATGGCAAAGGTTAGTCTAACTGGGAATTAAAGTCTCTTGAGTGGTATAGGCAATGACTTTCCATTAGGTAACAATCTAATCCTTGGAATCAACATGACCTTCTCTTAAAACCTGTTGAAGGATGCAATTTGAGACCAGTTTGGGACTTCTTTAATAGCTAGTAAAGAGGACAATTCTGTAGTTCCTTGTATGTAAATGAAAAGTCTGGCTTATAATACTGTGCTCAACACAATGTTCCTCTAGTAAGCTTGTAGGGAACTGAATTCAAAAAGATATAAATATGGTTGCCAATGTCTCTACATAGTAGTAATCTCAATCAAATCAAGATCAGAGGTTCTAGACTAATATTCTAGCTCTTTTTCTGAGTCTTGCCTACCTAGTGTTGTCCTAACTATTCTCCCTTGGTCTTTATTACTGTTGTATATTTCCTAGTATTAGAGTTAGACAATCAATAATAATTAATTCTGATATTATTCTTAATATTATGTAATAATTAGCATAACTTACTGTTATGAGAGCCCCAAACAGAAAAAGGTTTCCCATGTATTTGAGCATTTAGTCCAAAACCTTAAGGCATACAATGGGGTCAAGATATAAATAGCACAAGGATGTGCAAGGGAAGATCATGTGACAAGATCATATGACTGTAGAAGGTTCTGGAAGATCATGTGACCATAGAAGGTTCTAGAAGAACATGTGATCATGGACTAGCAGTAGTACAGCCACTGTAAGAGTAGTATAAGTAGTAGTCAAAATCCAATAAAGAACTCCATCGAGTTCTTCTTGAACATTTACCTAGGGTGATTACTAAGGGCACTCACTGTCTCTTGATAACACTTACAAGGAGTAGAGTACCTTCCTTAGCCTCAAATTGTTATAAACCTAGGCAATTCAGTTGTTTTATCTTGATTCCCTGATACCTAGATATACTAGCTATTAGATTCTACAACATTTTCTTGGATATCTTATTCCATTCCTTCTCAATCCTGGCCCAAAGCTTATATACCCCCTAGATGGTTCTTCATAGTCATTGAGCTTTCTCTTAAAATAATCCCAAAGGTTGTTATGAGAGCTCCAAAAGGGGAATAGTTTCCTGAGCATTTGAACACTTTATCTAAAACCTCAAGATGTACAATGGGGTCAAGATATAAATAGTGTGGGAACTAAGGTCATGTGACAAGGTCAAGTGATCACAGAACATTCTGGAAGGATATGTGATCATGGACTAGTAGTACAGCCACTGTAAAAAGTAGTATAAGTAGAAGTCCAATCCAACAAAGAACTCCATTGAGTTCTTCTTGAACATCCACCTAGGGTAATCACTAAGGACATTCACTGTCTATTGATAACATAAGAACTCAATATCCATTGTTGACCTTGTACCTCATAGCCTCAATATCCCTATTTCCACTTACTCTCTTATTGTTCTTGCTAATGAGCACAGTACTCAAAGACATCTTGAATAGCAGGCTCTAGCTATAAAGGGGACTTCACTGTCAGTTAGGGATAGTGGGTAGATGGTCTGGACAAAGCTCATGTCCCTGCCCAAGACCTGACCTCTATATTGAGTGGGCTCATAACTAGTTTTTCACTATCAGCTCTATGCTACCAATCCATTGTGACCAGTCTACGCAGGGGAACAACAGCAACCTCTTAAAGGCCTGTCTAGCTTAGAGATTCCCTTCTTAGGGGTAGTACTGTTTTACCCTTCTTAGTTAGTAGTTAGCCATAAGTACAGACAAAGAAGATTGTTCATCCTCCTACAAGGAATCATCACCATCATCATTATCGCTATTACCATTGTATATGTCTCACCAACAACAACAGCAACAGGGGGAATGCCCTTTAGTGCCTGCCCCTCACCAAACCAGAGAGGAGCAACTCCTCACCATAATTGCAACCCTGCAGCAGCAGGTCAACACCATGCTCCTTCAGCAATAGGGGAGTAGAGTAGAGGTTGCAAGACCTCAAGTTTTCAGTGGAAAAATGGAGGAGGTGAGCATGTTTGTTAATGTGGCTTGCCTATACATTAGAATGAAGATGACAAAAGAGATAGCAGCAATCCAGGTAGCCTGGGTATTGTCATATGTACAAGGAGGAATAGTGGAGACATGGAAGGATAACTTGCTGGATAAGCTGGCCAAGGGAGAGTCAGAAGTGGAATTGGCAGAGCAACTGTTCACAAAAATAAGGAACGACTTTGGGGAGACATTGGAGGAAGAGAGGAAAATAGAACAGCTGAGAACAATCAAGCAAGGAGAGAGGATCTGTGATGAGTATGTACAGGAATTCAAAAAAGTTGCCAGAGGGAGTGGCTATGAGAGAAGACCCCTCATCAAAGAATTTAAAAGAGGATTGAATAGGAGTATTAGGAGGAAGTTGGCAGAAGCAGAAGAGCTGCCAACCACTATTGGAGAGTGGCAAGAAAGAGTAGTAAGGTTGGATAGAAATCAGAGGCAAAGCAGAATAGAAGAGAAGATATTGGGGAGGAATGTGACATGCCCAGGGGGAAATGTACAGTCTAGAGGAGGCTATGGAGGAGGATCATATGGGGGAAGAGGGGGGCAAATAACATGGAGAATGGGAGGAGGGTACAGAGGAGGAGGAGGAGGAGGAAATATATTCAATAGAGGGGGAACTCAAATGGGTCCAAGAAGAGACCCAAATACAATGGATATAGACAGAGGGAGAGGAGGGGACAGGACATGCTACATGTATAGGAAGTGGGGCTATATGGCCAAAAATTGTTGGGAAAGGAATAAAGAAAGGGTAGTGGAAACACCATAGGAGTCAGCAAAAGAAAATGAAGAACAGTAAGCTCTCGACTGGCCTCCAATAACCTGTACAGTGTATTGTGTCCAGAAAAGCTGGGAAATAAATTCAATTGCACTAATACAACTGAGAAAGCAAGAGATGTACAGTGCACTCTACAGCTGCTAAGAAAAGTCTAGATGAAGGTAGGGCTAGAGAAGCTGGAAAGCCATGAAGGGGTAGCAGTAAGGGCACTGCTAGATAGTAGAGCAACAGGCCTATTCATAGATACAACCTTTGCCCAAGAAAAGGGGTTTAAAATGGAGAAGCTAAAGAAACCCCTGTTAGTTAGAAATGTGGATGGAATGGTAAATGCAGGGGGAGCTATAACACACCAGGTAGAGTACAATATGTTCTTCAAAGGGTATGTGGAGAGGGCAAGAATGGATGTATGTAATTTAGGGAAAACAGAGGTGATACTGGGAATGCCATGGCTAGCAGCCCATAACCCAGAGATAGATTGGGAAAAAGAGGAAGTAAAAATGACACATTGCCCACCTATATGTGGAAGGAGAAAGCAAGAAGAGAAGGAGAAGGAAGTAAAGAAGGTAGAAAAGGACAAGGACAAAGAAATGTTGAAAAGATTGGTACCCAAAAGGTTTTGGAAGTAGAAAAGGGTGTTTGGAAAAAAGGAGTCAGAGAGAATGCCAGTGTGAAAGACCTGGGACCATGCCATAGAATTGAAAGAGGGGTTCATACCAAAAAAGGGAAAGGTGTACTCATTGTTGAGGGAGGAAAGGGAGAAAGCACAGGCATTTGTAGAAGATTAGTTAAGGAAAGGATACATTCGATCTTCCAAGTCACCCCAAATGTCACCAGTACACTTTGTAGCAAAAAAGGATGGCACATAGAGAATGGTACAGGACTATCAACACATAAATCAGTGGACAATAAAGAATGAGTATCCTTTATCCCTCATCACAGATATACTGGATGGAGTAGGAAAGAGGAAGGTGTTCACAAAGCTGGACCTGAGGTAGGGATACAATAATGTCAGGATCAAAGAGGGAGACAAATGGAAGACAGCGTTTACAATGTATATTGGGGCTTATGAACCCACAGTCATGTACTTTGGGTTAACAAACTCCCCCGCTACCTTCCAAATAATAATGAATGACCTGTTCCACAATCTCATAAACCAAGGAGATACAGCAACATTCATTGATGACATCTTAGTAGCCACAGATACAGAGGAGGGGCACAATGAGCTGGTGGAAGAGGTGTTAAAAAGACTAGAGGAGAATGACCTATTTGTAAAGCCAGAAAAGTGCAAGTGGAAAGTAAGAGAAGTGGAGTTCTTGGGAGTAGTAATTGGGCCAAAGAGAGTAGAGATGCAGAAAGAGAAGGTAGAGGGAGTCCTGAACTGGCTGGCACCCAGAAATGTCAAAGAAGTGCAAAAGTTTCTAGGCCTTGCTAACTACTACAGGTGTTATTGATAGGCAGTGAATGCTCTTAGTGATCACCCTAGGTGGATGTTCAAGAAGAACTTGATGGAGTTCTTCCTTAGATTGGACTACTACTTATACTATTTTATAGTAGCTGTACTAGTACTAGTCTACGATCACATGTTCTTCTAGAATGCTCTATGGTCACTTGACCTTGTCATGTGAGTTGGTTTCCTAAGTTCCCATGCTATCTATACCTTGACCTCATTGTATGACTTGAGATTTTGGATTAAGTGTTTAAATGCATGGAAGACCATTTCCTTCTTGGGGCTCTCATAACAACAGGAGGTTCATAAAAGACTTTGCTAGAATAGCAGCACTGCTACATGTGCTGGTCAGGAAGGAGTGGAAATAGAAGTGGGAGAAGGAACAGGAGGAAGTATTTGAGAGACTTAAAATAGTATTTACCACAGAACCCATCCTGGCTATTCCAGAAATTGATAGGGAGATAAGAGTGGAAGTGGATGCCTCAGACTATGCAACAGGGGGAGTGTTGTCAATGAAGTATGAGGATGGGAAGTGGAGGCTAGTAGCCTTCATCTCTAAGTCACTGAATGCTATGGAGCAAAACTATGAAATTCACAATAAAGAGATGCTAGTGGTTATTAGGTATCTAGAAGCATTGTTGTGAGAACCTCGAGCAGGAAAAGGTTTCCCATGCATTTGAACACTCAAACTAAAACCTCCAAGCACACAATGGAGTAAAGACATAAACAGGATAGGGACTTAGTAAGCCAAGTCATGTGACAAGGTCAGGTGACCATAGAACATTCTGGAAAGGACA
>Ga0153969_1000067_pt1 | contig 16777 bp, 21 predicted proteins | sample TSGA053MetaG_FD_104702 | JGI IMG/M metagenome (GOLD analysis project Ga0153969, IMG submission 104702) | Attine ant fungus gardens microbial communities from Georgia, USA - TSGA053 MetaG | ecosystem: Host-associated > Fungi > Mycelium > Unclassified | place: USA: Georgia, George L Smith State...
CATGGTTTTTCTGGGATTGCATTAGGCATCAGCTTTCCTGCTGGTACTTTGCTTCAATTCTTGTATCTTTGACAAGCATCACATCCATCCACATATCTTTCCACCTCTTTCATTACTCCTGGCTACCAGTAATTTCTAGCAACCAACTCTATTGTCTTCCATCTCCCTCTATGCTCTCCTACTGGAGTGTCGTGGTGCAATTGTATGACCTCCCTTCTAAGTTCTCCTTCTGGTATATATATTTTTCCCTTCTTCATTACTAACCCATCTTCTATTTCCCATTCTTTATCTTTTAATATCTTTATTCCTGCCCTCTTTAGCTCTTCTACTGCCTTTACTACCTTTTCGTCCCCTTCCTGTGCTCTTCTGATCCTTTCTTTCAGGTTTTCTTCCTCTATTATCATTTCCACTTCCCTGATCCATTCTGGATTTATCAACTTCTGGTCCTCATTGTTCTTTTTCACTTCTTCCTACCAGTCTGGTCTCCTGCTTAATCTATCTGCCTTTCCTATGCTCTTTCCTGGAATGTGCTTTAATACAAAATTAAATTGCAATAGGTATAGAGCCTATCTTGCTTGTCTATGGTTTAATTTTTGGCTTGTCATAAAATACTAGAGGTTCTTATGGTCTGTCTAGATTTTGAATTTGAGTTTTGCTCTCTCTAAGTAGTGCCTCCATACTTCTAGGTATCTTATAACTGCCAGCATCTCCTTGTCATGAATTTCATAATTTCATTCCATTGTGTTTAGCAATTTAGAGATGAAGACCACCAGTCTCTACTTGCCATCCTCACACTTCGTTGACAACACTCCCCCTATTGCATAGTCTGAGGTGTCTGCTTCTACTCTCATCTCTCTATCAATATCTGGAATAGCCAAGATAGGTTCTGTAGTAAACACTACCTTGAGTTTCTCAAATGCTTCCTCCTGCTCCTTTTCCCACTTCCATTTCTGCTCCTTCCTGACCAGTACATGTAGTGGTGCTGCTATTTTGGCAAAGTCTTTTATGAACCTCCTATAGTAATTAGCAAGACCTAGAAATTTTTGTACTTCTTTGATATTTCTAGATGCTGGCCAGTTCAGGACTTTTTCTATCTTCTCTCTTTGCATCTCTACTCTCTTGGGACCAATTACTACTCCCAGAAATTCCACTTCTCTCACTTTCTATTTGTACTTCTCTAGCTTTACAAACAGGTCATTTTTCTCTAGTCTCTTTAGTACCTCCTCTACCAGTTCATTGTGCCCTTTTCCATATCTGTGGCTACTAAGATGTCATCAATAAATGTCACTGTATCTCCTTGGTTTATGAGGTCTCTGAACAGGTCATTCATCATTGTTTGAAAAGTAGCAGGAGAGTTTGTTAACCCAAAATATATGACTGTAGGTTCATAAGCTCCAATGTGCATTGTGAATACTGTCTTTCATTCGTTCCCTTCCTTGATTCTGATATTATTGTATCTCCATCTCAGATCCAGCTTTGTGAATACCTTCCTCTTTCCTACTCCATCCAGTATATCTGCAATAAGGGGTAAGAGATACCCATTCTTTATTGTCCACTGGTTTATGTGTTGATAGTCTTGTACTATTCTCCATATGCCATCCTTTTTTGCCACAAAGTGTACTGGTAATGTTTGGGGTGACTTAGAAGGTCAGATATATCCCTTTCTCAACTGATCTCCCACGAATGCCTGTACTTTCTCCCTTTCCTCCCTTGACAAGGAGTACATCTTTTCCTTTTTCAGTACAAACCCCTCTTTCAATTCTATAGTATGGTCCCAGGTCTTTTGCACTGGCATTCTCTCTGACTCCTTTTTTCCAAATACTCTTTTCCACTTCCAAAACCTTTTGGGTACTAATTTTTTCAATGTTTCTTCATCTTTATCCTTTTTCACCTTCTTTACTTCCTTCTTCTTCTCTTCTTGCTTTCTTCTTCCATATATAGGTGGGCAACATATCATTTTTACTTCCCCTTTTTCCCAATCTATTTCTGGATTATGGGCTACTAACCATGGTATTCCTAGTATCACCTCTGTTTTCCCTAAATTACATATATCCATCCTTGCCCTCTCCACATATCCTTTGAAGAACATGTTGCACTCTACCTGGTATATTATGGCTCCCCCTGTATTTACCATTCCATCTACATTTCTAACTAACAGAGGTTTCTTTAGCTTCTCTATTTTAAACCCCTTTTCTTGGACAAAGGTTGTATCTATGAATAGGCCTGTTTTCCTACTATCTAGCAGTGCCCTTACTACTACCTCTTTATGGTTTTCCAGCTTCTCTAGCCCTACCCTTATCCAGACTTCTCTTAGCAGCTGTAGAGTATACTGTATATCTCTTACTCTCTCAGTTGTATTGGTGCAATTGAATTTATTTCCCAGCTTTTCTGAATACAATACACTGTACAAATTATTAGAGGCCAGCTAAAAGCTTACTGTCCTCCATTTTCTTTTGCCAACTCTTATGGTGTTTCCACTACTCTTTCTTTATGCCTTTCCCAACAATTTTTGGCCATATGGCCCCACTTCCCACATACATAGCATGTCCTGTCTTCTCTTCTTCCTCTGTCTATATCCATTGTATTTGGGTCTCTCCTTGGACCCATTTGAGTTCCCCCTCTATTGAGCGTATTTCCTCCTCTATACCCTTCTTCTATTCTCCATGTTATTTGCCCCTCTTTTCTCCCATATGATCCTTCCCCTCTAGGCTATGCATTTCCCCCTGGATGCGCTACATTCCTCTCCAACATTCTCTCTTCCATTCTGCTTTATCTCTGATTTCTATCCAGCCTTACCGCTTTTTCTTGCCACTCTCCAATAGTGGTCGGCGGTTCTTCTGCTTCTGCCAGCTTCCTTCTAATACTTCCATTCAACTCTCTCTTGAATTCTTTGATGAGGGGTCTTCCCTCATAGCCACTCCCTCTGGTGACCTTTTTGAATTCCTGTACATACTCATTGCAGGTCCTCTCTCCTTGCTCAATTGTTCTCAGTTGTTCTATTTTCCTCTTCTCCTCCAATATTTCTCCAAAGTTGTTTCTTATCTTTGTGAACAGCTGCTCTGCCGATTCCACTTCTAACTCTCTCTTAGCCAGCTCATCCAGCAAGTTATCCTTCTATGCTTCCACTATTCCTCCTTGTACATATGACAACACCCAGACTACCTGGATTACTGCTACTTTTTCTATCATCTTCATTTTTCTATCTTTCTACTGAAAACTTGAGGTCTTGCGACCTCCACTCTGCTCTCCTGTTGTTGAAGGAGCATGGTGTTGATCTGCTGCTGCAGGGTTGCAATTATGATAAGGAGTTGCTTCTCTCTGGTTTGGAGGGGGGTGGGCACCAAGGGGCATTCTCCCTATTGCTGTTGTTGTTGGTAAGACATTGGCAATAGCAATGGCGATGATGATAATTCCTTGTAGGAGGATGAACAGTCTTCTTTGTCTATACTTATGACTGACTACTGACTAAGAAGGGTAAAACAATATTATTCCTAAGAAGGGAATCTCTAAGCTAGATGGGCCTTTAAGAGGTTACTGTCATTCCCCTGTATAGACCAGTCACAATAAATTGGTAGCATAGAGCTGATAGTGAAGAACTAGTTATAAGCCCACTCAATATAGAGGTCAGGTCTTAGGCAGGGACATGAGCTTTGTCCAGGCTGTCTACCCACTGTCCCTAACTGACAGTGAAGTCCCCTTTACAGCTAGGGCCTGCTATCCAAGATGCTTTCGAGCGCTATGTTCGTTAGCGAGAATAATAAGAGAGTAAGTGAAAATAAAGATGTTGAGGCTGCAAGATGCAGGGTCAACAATAGATATTGAGTTCTTATGTTATCGATAGGCAGTGAATGATCTTAGTGATTACTCTAGATAGATGTTCAAGAAGAACTTAATGGAGTTTTTTGTTGGATTGGACTTCTACTTATACTACTTTTACAGTGGCTGTACTCTTAGTCATGTTCTTCCAGAATGTTCTGTGATCACCTGACCTTGTCATGTGACCCTAGTTCCTATACTATTTATATCTTCAACCCTATTGTATGTCTTAAGGTTTTGGATTAAGTGTTCAAATGCTTGGGAAACTTTTCTCCTTTTGGGGCTCTCATAATATCACTGCTAACAACTAACAACATGCTATTCTAGGCTATATTGCAATTGCTTCCTCCAAGTAAATCCTCCACTTATGATCATCCTCTAGTAATCCTCTTGTCATACATGCCTTCTTGAGTATGACAAACACTTGGCTATTCTAGGTCCTCAGATGTTCCTAACTCTTTCTATTTTCAAATACAGTCAAAAGAAGTCATAAAAAAAACTGCTCTCTCTTGGATGATCATACAAAGTACATTCTTCCAATTACCTTGGAACATTATCTTGGATACCATAACTTAGCTTTAGCATTCCAGGTACAGTGTTGAGAAAACTGCTAGTAAATAAGACCTAAACCATTATTATATACAAAGTTGTAATCAAACCAAGCAGTAAGCTGAGTCTTTTCTACATCTACATTTTGCCTGGCTAATACTTTATTGACAGTCTGGTATGCATGAAAATTGATATAGTGCTCATTGGGAAGATGAACAAAAAGATATTGGACAGCTAGTGAATTTCCATGTATATTAAACTCAGAAATCTTCTAGCAAGCTTTTGTTAGACCAATAAACCAACTATCCAAGTGTACTTTGATCCTATCCTACACTCTACCACTAATCTCCATAGTTGCTCTATTAGGACCCTTGTAAATGTACTTGTTGAGATGCTTGACAGTTTTCAATCCAGCAGAGACCTCTTCATTGATATAACAATTAAAAAGAAGAAAAAGTTGAAGACAGTAAGGAACCACATATTGATTGGTAAACCTAGCTCCATTGTATTCAAAAACCAAGCCATTGTCAGATCTAGCATAGAGTGGATAACTGTTCTTAGCTCAATCTGTTCTCTCTCTATAGTCTTTGGAAAAGTCTTTACTATATTATCTATTGACTATACACTTAGCTTGGGGATTGTTGGCACTACATAGACCATGCAACATATACTTGGTAACTTTTACATAGAGAAAAGGATTAAGCTGAGGATCAGGTAGTTAAGCTGAGATCATAGAGTTTATATGATGAGAATCTTGAATATAATCTTGAGGATGAAGAAAGATAAGCAAGTGAATATAGGGAAGATCTCTTTTCTAAAACTCAATAGTATGAATATAAGCTATAGGAATACCAAAGAAACCACTGTCAATGAGTTTGAAAAGTGCTTTTTTTTTTTGCTCAAAAACATATGATACAATATTAGAATAATTAGTGGCTGTTTGTCTAGGAAAAAGACTATGAATAATTTCTGGCCACTTAGGATTGGCAATTATGGTAAGGAAGAGATCTGGTTTGTGAAAATATCTGCAAACAGCTACAGCATCCTGGAAAAGCTGGATTGTAAGCCTAGAACTTCTTACATAAGAGAAAGGAAGAATAAGTTTGCATCCCAAAGGTCTAGTATCTTCACTATTATGTCTATCATATATAGCATCATCCTAAAGTCTTTGATAAAGCTCAAATCTAAGAGTGTACTGATGTGTTCTAGCCTAGTTGAGTTTTCTTTACTCATAATTTGCCCATGCATCAACAACAAATTGCTGGAACAACTTTCTACCATAAAAGAGAGGTAGCTGAGGACCTTCCCTAACATATAGACAATAGGCATAATAGCATGTATCAGATACATACTGTGAGTAAGCCTTTTCTTCTCTTTTCTTTGTCTCATATTTTTATCTCTCTCTCTGAGTTGAGCTCCACAAATAGGAATTCTTGGATACTAGCTATTTTTACCCTTGGGAAAGAGCAGAATATAGTAAAGAGCAGCATATAAAGAACTGTTTTGGTTAATTCTTTGAAGTTGTCCTCCTTTTCCTTGTAAAACCATATCTCTATTATCCATTATATGATATACTCCTTCTTCTGGAATAATAACTGCAATCTCTTTAGCAGTAGGAAGATTATAAGTTCTCTAATCTTGTTGTAAGTTCACATATAGCCTGGTTGTAATCTCCTCTTGTTCCTCTACTGGCTTTTCCTTGATAAGTTCATAGACATGACAGTAATATATGGATGACTATTCAAGAGTATTATTTGGAGGTCTTCTATCACCACAGGATCAAGATTACAATTGTTGTCTCTTCTGATATTGAACTGCTCTTCTATGTCAAGGATATAGATTTGTACATAGGTAAAAGTATGATCACCATATAGTAAAAAAGCACCTGTGAGACGATAAAGTACACCTTGGATCTTGAAACAATAAGGTCCTAACTGTCTAGTAATAGAGTTGTCAATTTTCACTCCTACTGAAGTCATTGTAAATGTTGTATTATACTGCCTGATATTATTATGGAAATTCTTTGAGCAATAATCATCTTCTGTCAAGTGATTTTGTAGAACTCCAGTGAGAGCTTGAAGAGGTAGTAGCTGGATCTGTCCTTGAAAACAACATATGCTAAACTTGGGATGATTGTGATGTGAAATTTTAAGCTTTTCACAGTCAAAGTAAAGTACATGGCAGTGTGGGCAAACAACAGATAGAATACCTAAGTCAATATATTGTATATTGGTTTCTGAAAATGGTTGACTAGCAAGAGGATAAAGAACAGGTTGAAGAATTAGTGGTAGAGCACCACCATCTTCTTCTAAAGTATTGTTCTAACAAAATCCTCAGTAATCAAAGTTATATAAGCAAAATATTATCATACCATATCAACAACTTCATTATTGATTTGGTATATTTGATCATCTCCATCAATGATATTCTGCAATATCTTGTAAGAATTTATAATCAATAATATCAAAATCTATTACTTATTACTGTTTGAATTCTATTAACATTTTCTACTATTATTCTGTTAACATCTTGATTACCATTCTTATTTACCAGTTGTTTTTTATAATCTAGACCATTTTCTCTTTTAATTCTCTATCTATTTATCATTTCATCTATTTAAGCCATTTGTTATCTTTGTAGATCAGCTATAGTATCCTCAAGATTTTGTGGAATATCTAAAGGATTTAAAAACCATCTTCTTTCTCTTTCTCTATTCTCTCTAGGAGCAGGAGTATTTTGCAAACCATTAGCAGAAGATATATGATGTTTTCTTTCCTCTTTTTCTCTATTCTAGACTTGTTATAACATAGCCAAACAGCTAAGTCATTATTTATATTTCTTTTCTTTTTGTTTCATTGAATTAGAAAATCAATAGACATACAAGAAGGAATGACTCAAAAGGGATGCATAGAACTTTATAAATAGAAGTAAATACAGAATATGTATAAGTAGTGTATAGCAATCAAATAAGAACTCTATTGAGTTTTTCTTGTTAACTTGGACTAGGAGTAGTTCTAAGGTATTACAGTCTAAGTTCTTATACTAGAACTCGATTCCTTCATCAGCACTGCTTATCACAGAGCCCTACCACTTCTTATTCTCTTATTTTCCTCAGTATCTGAGTGATACAACTCAGGACCACTACAACATAGCTAGACCCTAGGCTTAAAGGAACTTGATAGTTAGTTAGGAACTATTGGTAGAAGCATAGTACCAAGCTCAGGTATTGTGTCTAAGACCTGACCTCACAATTGAGTGGTATTATATAGTATACTTGTGCCGCTCTTAGTAGAAACCTTGTACTAAAGTCCCATTGTGGGCTATATATGTAAAGGAGTAATGCCACATCCTTAAAAAGGCATTTAGGTTAGAGATCCTCTCCTTGGGGTAATAGTATAACTATATTACTAGGGCAGTAGTAAGTAAGATAGTAGATGTCTAGCTGGATGAAGATCTTGTGCCCTAGTAGACATAATAGTAGTAAGATCATTTCTCATTTGACTTCTCTGGAGATATAGTATCATGTTTCTAGAGTAATATAACTCTCTTATAGATAGAATGCTTGATCAATAGTGTACCCTTGCCAAATTAAGGGCAGAAATAGAAGATAGAGAAGGAAAAGTATGTTGGGGGTGTAAAATATTTGGGTATCTTGTCTGTAACTACAGAAATAAAAAAGAGAAAGAAAAGAGAAGGTCAATTCCCCAGAATAAATTTGAAGCGATAGTGAGTAGAATAATGCAATATGGAGTAAGGGAAGAGGTAAAAGTGAGAAGGCAAGAGATGATGGAGAAAGTGAAATATTTCAGATGTTAGAGGATTGGCCATCTCAAATAGGAATACCCAAATATTGAGATTGAAAAGAAGAAGAGGTGGCATATATGGCCAGACCACAAAAGGCACAGCAAGAAAAAAGGCCAGTAAGTCCTGTATAGGGAAAGGTGCAGGAATATTGTGGGAAGAAGAGTATACTCCCCAAAGGCGCACTCCTACTAGAGAGAGGATAGATAATGAGGGAGATGGTGGTAATGTATATGGACTGTGGAGGATGCAAAGACAAGGGGATACAGACTTACAAAAATCAGGGACAAGGATTCTTTCTTGAGAAATAAGTAAGAAATGTATGGTATGGCCTATGCCAAGAAGTATAGAACTGGAGAGAAAGAGAAGTAAAAAGAGAAGAGATAACAAGAGTGGAGTATATAAAGTATAGAAGGAGGAATAAAATTGTGAGAAAGATATCAGAACAAGAAAGAAGAAGGATCTTATGTCTAGAATATAGAGTAGGAAGAAAAAGAGAGTGGTGGAACTGGGAAGAAGTGGCATGCCCCATAGAGGAAAATGCATAGCAAGGTAGTATATAGATAAAAACTCCAAAAGGTGCAGTAAGAGAAAAGGGTAAATAGAGAGAAGTAAAGAGAATGTTTAAAATATTGAAAGAAGTATAGCTAGATATTGGGGTAGAAAAGGTGGATATACACAAAGGTATAACAGTAAAAGTGCTCTTGGACAGTGGTGTAACAGAGATGTTTATGGATCAAAAGATAGTAGCAAGACATGGGTTTAGACTACAGAAATTGAAAAGGCCAATAGTAGTCAGGAATATTGATGGAATAAACAACAGTATAGGAGCTATTACCTATCAAGTAGAGATGAACATATACTATAAGAGTCATGTAGAAAAAATAAGGATGAATGTGTATAATCTAGGGAAAACAGACATCATATTAGAAATGCTGTGGTTGTAAGTACACAACCCAGAAATTAATTGGGAAACAGGAGAAGTCAAGATGATAAGGTGTCTACTACTATGTAGAAGAAATATAAAATTAGAAAAAGGGAATAAAATGAAAAAAGGAAAAAGAGTAGTGATGCTAGAGAAAGAAAAGGTAGTAAGATAGGTAACAGATAATAAGGAAGACTGGAAAAGAGAGAAAGAGGTTGAAGCAGACCATAGGAAAATTGAGAAGATGGTTCCTAAAAGGTTTTTAAAGTAGAAGAAGATATTTGGGAAGGTAAAATCAGAAAGAATACCAACTAGGAAGATTTGGGATCATACTATAGATCTCAAGGAGATATTCAAACTATAAAAAGAAAAAATCTATCCTCTATCCAAAAATAAAAGAAAAGAGGTCCAGAGCTTTGTGGACAATCAATTGAGAAAGGGGTATATTAGACTATCTAAATCCTCTCAGACATTACTGGTATTCTTTGTGAGCAAGAAGGATGGAAGCAAGAGGATAGTTATAGACTACTACAGTCTAAATGAACAAACCATAAAGAACAACTACCTGTTACTATTAATAACAGACTTAATTGATAACATGGGGAGTAAAAGAATATTTACAAAGATGGACTTGTGGTGGAGCTTCAACAATATAAGAATAAAAGAAGAGGATAAGTGAAAGAAAGTATTTATAATATATATAGGATTGTTTAAACTGACTGTGATATTCTTTGGGATAACAAACTCACCAGCCATATTTTAGGTGGTGATGAATAAGATCCTGAGGGACCTGGTAAATGAAGGCAAAGTCACTGCATTTGTAGATGACATATTGGTAGGAACTGAGATAAAGGAAGGACATGATGAAATTGTAGAAAAAGTATTAAGAAGGCTGGAGGAAAATGATCTCTATGTAAAGCCAGAAAAGTGCATGTAGAAAGTAAGAAAGATTGGGTTTCTTGGAGTTATCATAGAACCCAATAGGATAGAAATGGAAAAGGAGAAAGTGGATAGAGTACTGAGTTAGCCAGAACTGAAAAATATAAAAGATGTCAGAAAGTTTTTAGGCCTCACAAATTACTATAGAAGGTTTATCAAGGACTTTGCTTGAGTAGCAAGACCAATGAATATGCTAACAAAGAAAGATGTGAAGTAGAAATGGGAAGACAAGCAGCAACAAGTATTTGACAAGCTCAAAAGGATCTTCATAACAAAACTAGTATTGGCAGCCCCAGATTTAGATAAGGAATTTAGAATGGAGGCAGATAGCTCAAATTATACAACTAGAGGAGTACTCTTGATAAAGTGCTCAGATGACTTGTAGAGACCAGTGGTTTTTATCTCAAAATCTCTAAGCAACACTGAAAAAAACTATGAGATATATAACAAAGAGATATTAGCCATAGTCAGATGTTTGGAAGTGTGGAGGCACTTCCTAGAAGAAACTACAACAAAGTTTGAAGTTTGGACAGATCACAAGAATCTTGAATATTTCATGAAAGTGCAGAAATTAAATAGAAGACAAGCTAGATAGATCTTATATCTATCAAGATTCAACTTTATGCTAAAACATGTTCTAGGGAGTAAAATGGAAAAGGTAGATAGCTTAAGCAGGAGGCTGGACTAGAAAGTAGGAGTAGAAAAGGACAATAAAGACAAAATATTGGTAAAGCCAGAATAGTTAGAAGTCAGAAAGACAAAAAAGGTGGAAGTAATAGTAGAAGGAGTAGATTTACTAGAGAAAGTAAAGCAGTCAAGAGTAAAAGATAACAAGATAATCAAGGTAGTAGAAGAAATAAAAAAAGCAGGGGTAAAAATGTTAAGAGATGAGAAGTGGAGAGAAGTTGATGGTATTATATATAAAGAGAGAAAGATGTATGTACCAAGAGACAAAAAACTGAAAGTGGAGATTATTTAGTTACATTATGATATACCAGTAGAAGGACATGGAAGATAATAGAAGACAATAGAGTTGGTCACTAGAAACTTTTGGTAGCCAGGAGTTACAAAAGAAGTAAAGCAATATATAGAAGGATATAACACTTGCCAATATAATAAAAACTGTACAGAACAGCCAGCAGAAAAGTTAATACCAAACTCAATTCTGGAAAAACCTTGGACATACATTTTAGTGGATTTTATCACTAAGTTGCCACTAGCACAAGGATACAATTCAATTCTAGTAGTAGTCAATAGATTAACAAAAATGGTATATTTTATTCCTACTATAGAAAAGATATCAGTGGAAGAATTAACTAGGTTGTTTAGAGATAATGTATAAGAACTGTTATGAGAGCCTCAAACAGAAAAAGGTTTCCCATGCATTTAAACACTTAATCCAAAACCTCAAAGCATATAATGGAGTAAGGATATAAATAGAGTAGGGACTCAGTAAGTCAAATCACATAACAAGGTCAGGTGATCATAGAACATTCTGGAAAGAACATGTGACCATGGGACTCTAGGGTACAGCCACTGTAGTAGTAGTATAAGTAGGGCTGCAATCCAATGAAGAACTCTATCGAGTTCTTCTTGAACATCTACCTAGGGTGATCACTAAGAACATTCATTGTCTATCGATAACATAAGAACTTGATACCACATCCAAGCACTGTTCACCTCAAACTCTGCTCAAAATCACTTAAAGGCACAGTTGGCTTCATACCGGCCCCACAAGTGATTTTTCCCACTACACTTACTCCACACCCTTCCTCGCTAGGGAGCACAGCGCTCTCAAGCCTCTTGGATAGCAGGCCCTAGCTGTAAAGGGAACTTCACTGTCAGTTAGAGACAGTAGGTAGATGGCCTGAACAAAGCTCGTGTCCCTGCCTGAGACCTAACCTCTATATCGAGTGGGCTCGTAATTAGTTCTTTGCTATCAGCTCCATGCTACCAATTCATTGTAATCAGTCTACGCAGGGGAACAACGGAAAACCTCTTAAAGGCCTGCCTAGCTTAGAGATTCCCTTCTTAGAGATAGTATTGTTTCACCCTTCTTAGTCAGTAGTCAGCCATAAGTACAGACAAAGAAGTGAGCGTGTTTGTTAACATAGCTCGCCTATACATTAGGATGAAGATGACGGAGGAAGCAGCAGCAAACTAGGTAGCCTGGATATTGTCATATATGCAGGGAGGAATAGCAGAGGCATGGAAGGATAACCTGTTGGACGAGTTGGCCAAGGGAGAGTCAGAGGTGGAATCAGCAGAGCAACTATTTGTAAAAATAAGGGATGACTTTGGGGAGACATTGGAGGAGGAGAGAAAGATAGAGCAACTAAGGACGATTGAGCAAGGAGGGAGAACCTGCGACAAATACATGCAGGAATTCAAAAAGATTACCAGAGGAAGTGGCTATGAGGGAAGGCCCCTCATCGAAGAATTTAAAAGAGGACTAAATGGGGCCATCAGAAGAAAGCTAGCAGAAGCAGAGGAACCACCAACCACCATTGGAGAGTGGCAAGAAAGGGCAGTGAGACTGGATAGAAACCAGAGACAGAGTAGGGCAGAAGAAAAAGTATTGGGAAGGAACACAGCATGCCTAAGGGGAAATGTGCAGCCTAGAAGGGGAGGATCATATGGAGGAAGAGGGGAGCAGATAACATGGAGAACAGGAGGAGAGCACAGAGAAGAAGGAGGAAGAAATACATCTAATAGAGGAGGAGCTCAAATGAATCTAAGGAGAGACCCCAACACAATGAATGTAGACAGAGGAAGGGAAGGAGACAGGACGTGCTATGTATGTGGAAAGTGGGGCCATATAGCCAAAAACTGCTGGGAAAGACATAGGGGAAGAGTAGTAGAAACGCCACAGGAGTTGGCAAAAGAAAATGGAGGACAGTAAGCTCTCAGCTGGCCTCCAATAATGTATACAGTGTATTGTGCCCCGAAAAATTGGGCAATAAATTGAACTCCATCAATACAACTGAGAGAGTAAGAGACATACAATGCACACTATGACCATTAAGGGAAGTCTGGTTAAAAGTAGGGTTAGAGAAGTTGGAAAGTCATGAAGGAATAGTAGTGAAGGCATTGTTAGATAGCAGGGTAACAGGTCTGTTCATGAACACGACCTTTGCAAAGGAAAAGGAGTTTAAAATAGAAAAGTTGAAAAAACCCCTCTTAGTTAGGAATGTGGATGGAACGGCAAATGCGGGGGGAACTATAATGTACCAGGTCAAGTGCAATATGTTCTTTAAGGAATATATGGAAAGAGCCAGAATAGATATGTGCAACTTAGGGAAGACAGAGTTAATACTGGGAATGCCATGGCTAGCAGCCCACAATCCAGAAATAGATTGGGAGAAAGAAGAAGTGAAGATGACACATTGCCCACCTATATGTAGAAGAAGAAAGCAAGAAGTGAAGGAGAAGAAAGTAAGAAAGACGGAAAAGGATGAGGATGAAGAAGTGTTAAAAAAGCTGGTGTCCAGGAGATTTTGGAAGTGGAAGAAAGTATTTGGAAAAAAGGAGTCAGAAAGGATGCCAGTACAAAAGATCTGGGACTATGCCATAGAATTAAAGAAGGGATTTATGCCAAGAAAGGGGAAAGTATACTCACTATTGAGAGAGGAAAGAGAGGAAGTACAGACATTTGTGGAAGACCAGTTGAGAAAGGAATATATTCAACCCTCCAAGTCACCCCAGATATTGCCAGTACACTTTGTGGTGAAAAAGGATAGCACACGGAGAATGATGCAAGACTATCGACACATAAACCAGTAGATGATAAAAAATGGATACCCCTTATCCTTTATTGCAGATATATTGGATGGAGTAGAAAAAAGAAAGGTGTTTATGAAGTTGGATTTGAGATGGGGATATAATAATGTCAAAATCAAGGAAGGAGACAAATGAAAGGCAGCATTCACAACACATATCGGAGCATATGAACCTACAATCATGTATTTTGGGTTGACAAACTCCCCCACCACTTTCCAAGCAATGATGAACAATCTGTTCAGGGACCTCATAAACCAAGGGGACACAGCAACCTTCATTGACAACATTTTAGTAGCCATAGATACAGAAGAGGGACATGATAAGTTGGTGGAGGAAGTACTAAGGAGATTGGAAGAGAATGATCTGTTTGTGAAACCAGAGAAATGCAAATGGAAAGTAAGAGAAGTAGAGTTCCTGGGAGTAGTAATCGGTCCAAAAGGAGTGGAGATGCAAAAGAAGAAAGTAGAAGGAGTCCTGAACTGGCTGGCACCTAGGAACGTCAAAGAAGTACAAAAATTCCTAGGCCTTGCCAATTACTACAGGAGGTTCATAAAGGACTTTGCTAGGATAGCAGTACCGCTACACGTGCTAGTCAGGAAGGAGCAAAAGTGGAAGTGGGAAAAGGAACAGGAGAAAGTGTTTGAAAAACTTAAGGCAGAGTTCACCACAGAGCCTGTTCTGGCCATCCTGGACATCGATAGGGAAATGAGAGTGGAAGCAGATGCCTCAGACTATGTGACAGGGGGAGTGTTGTCGATAAAGTGTGAAGATGGGAAGTAGAGGCCGGTGGTCTTCATCTCTAAATCGCTAAATACCACAGAGTGAAATTACAAAATTTACAATAAAGAGATGCTGGCAGTTATAAGGTGCCTAGAAGCATGGAGGCACTACTTAGAGGGAGCAAAACTCAAATTTGAAATCTGGACAGACTATAAGAACCTCCAGTATTTTATGACAAGTCAAAAATTAAACCACAGACAAGCAAGATAGGCCCTATACCTATCGCGATTTAATTTCATGTTAAAACACATTCCAGGGAAGAGCATAGGGAAGGCAGATGGATTAAGCAGAAGACCAGACTGGCAGGAGGGGGTGGAAAGAGATAACAAAGACCAGAAGCTGATAAAACCAGAGTGGATTAGGGGGTAGAAATGTTGATAGAGGAAGAAAACCTAAGAGAAAGAATCAGAAAGGCACAGGAAGGGGATGAGAAGATAGTAAAAGTAGTAGAGGAGTTAAAAAGGGCAGGAATAAAAGTGCTGAAAGATGAAGAGTAGGAAATCGAGGATAGGATAGTATTAAAGGAAGGAAGAATATATATACTAGAAGGAGACCTCAGGAGAGAAATAATACAACTACACTATGACACTCTAGTAGGAGGGCATGGGGGGAGGTGGAAGACAGCAGAGTTGATTGTCAGGAATTACTGGTGGCCAGGAGTAACGAAGGAGGTGGGAAGATATGTAGATGAATGTGATATGTGTTAAAGATACAAGAATCGAAGCGAAGTGCCAGCGGGAAAAGTAATGCCCAATGCAATCCCAGAAAAGCCATGGAGCCACATATTGGTAGACTTTATCACCAAACTGCCACTAGCCCAGGGATACAACGCAATCTTAGTAGTATGTGACCGTTTTAGCAAAATGGCATATTTTATAGCAACAACAGAAAAGACATTGGCAGAAGGACTCACAAAGCTGTTTTGGGACCACATATGGAAATTGCATGGACTTCCAGAGAGCATCATATCAGACAGAGGAGTACAGTTTGTGGCGGGAATAATGAAGGAGCTGAATAACTTGCTGGGAATCCAGACAAAGCTCTCAATAGCCTATCACCCTCAAATGGATGAGCAGACGGAGAGGATAAACCAGGAGTTAGAGCAATATCTAAGGGTCTTCATTGATCATAGACAAGAGCAGTAGCTAGATTGGTTAGGGATGGCGAAGTTTACATATAACAACAAAATCCATGCAGCTACAAAAACATTGCCATTCAAAGCAAACTACGATCAGGACCCAAGGATGGGATTTGAGAGAAGAAGAAAGGGGAAGTATGAAGCAGCAGGAAAATTCATAGAAAAAATGAAGAAAATCCAGGAGGAAGCCAAAGCAGTATTAGGAAAAGTACAGGAGGAAATGAAAAAGTTTGGAGACAGGAGACAAGGAAAGGAAGAGGAGTACAAAGTAGGGGACTTAGTGCTGCTAAGTACAAAGGACCTAAAATGGCAGATGAAAGAAAGAAGGTCAGAAAAGCTGACCAAACACTTTGTGGGCCCCTACAAAGTAAAGGGAATCGTCTCAAGTAATGCAATAGAATTAGAGCTGCCTAATTCTATCAAAATACATCCTGTAGTTAATGTAAGTAGAGTACGACTCTACAAATCACAGGTAAAGGAACAGAAGAAGATACTACCAAAACTGGTTATCATTGAAGGAGAAGAGGAATTTGAGGTGGAGAAAATCTTAAACAAAAGGATGGTTAGAGGGAAGGAGAAGTTCCTGGTGAGGTGGAAAGGCTACACGGCAGGAGAGGATACCTGGGAAAATAGGAAAAACTTGGAAAATGCAAAGGAGCTGGTAGAAGAGTTCAAGAGGGAGCACGGGGAAGAGGTCAAAGAACTAAGGTGACAGGAGCAAAAAGAAGAAGAAAAGGAGTTCAGCCGGGAATTACCTAGGGAATTCATAGCAAAACTACTATATAGTTGGAGGAGAAAAAGATACAAAAGAGAGAGGGAAAAGAGATGGGACAAAAATTGGTATTGATAGAAAAATTCCTTGGGACGAGGAAACTTGAAGGGGGGGCCATGTTATGAGAGCCTCAAACAGGAAAAGGTTTCCCACACATTTAAACACTTAATCCAAAACCTCAAAGCATACAATGGAGTAAGGATATAAATAGGGTGGGGACTCAGTAAGTCAAATCATGTGACAAGGTCAGGTGATCATAGAACATTCTGGAAAGAAC